>Ga0310122_10000475_pt1 | contig 25406 bp, 26 predicted proteins | sample CB6_Bottom_1051__FD_203503 | JGI IMG/M metagenome (GOLD analysis project Ga0310122, IMG submission 203503) | Marine microbial communities from Western Arctic Ocean, Canada - CB6_Bottom_1051 | ecosystem: Environmental > Aquatic > Marine > Oceanic | place: Canada: Western Arctic Ocean | collected...
ACTTCAATGTCTAATGTAACCGGAACAATTCCTGACTTAAAAAAATTCATCAACAAAGCCCACGAATTTAATGTGAAAGTAATGGTAGATGGAGCTCAAGGACTAGCCCACACAAAAACTGATGTTCAAGATTTAAATTGTGATTTCTTAGCCTTCTCAGCTCACAAAATGCTCGGACCAACAGGAGTTGGAGTGCTTTATACAAAAGAAGAAATGCCTCCCCTACTTTTTGGTGGTGGAATTGTAAAAGAAGTTACTGAAACTGAAAGTACTTTCCTAGACGGTCCAGAAAAATTTGATGCAGGAACAGCAAATATTGCTGATGTAATTGCTTTTGGCCAAGCCTTAGAATATTTAAAAAACATAGGGCTCACAAAGATCCATGAACACGAAGTAAAACTAGCTAAAAAATGCCAAGAAATGCTCAGTAAATATCCAGAAGTAAAACTATATTGCCCTGCAGAACCAACTGGAATCATTTCCTTTACAATAGATGGCATTCATCCTCATGACATTGCTCAAGTTTTTGATGAATTTGGAATTTGCATTCGTGCTGGACACCATTGCAATCAACCTTTAATGAAAAAACTAGGCATAACCGCCACCGCTAGAATCAGCTTTTATTTATATAATACTGAAAAAGATATTGAAATAGTTGAAGAAGCACTACAAAAATGTATCAAAATATTCAAATAACATGGACCTATACTCAGAAATAATACTTGATTACTACAAACACCCTAAAAACAAGGGTGATATTGAAAATCCCAACTGCACAGCAACAGAACACAACCCTCTTTGCGGCGATAGAATAAAAGTCGATCTTTTAATAGAAGACAACAAGGTTATAAAAGCCATGTATAACGGCGAAGGCTGCGCTATAAGCCAAGCCAGCACCTCAATGCTCACCGAACAATTAATTGGAAAATCTTTGAAAGAAGTGAAAGAAATATCAAATGAAGATATCTACAAAATGCTAGGCGTAGAAATTAGCCCTGGACGAGTAAAATGTGCATTGCTTGGTGTTGTTGCAATGAGAAACGCCTTGCAAAAGAAGACTGCTTAACTATAATCAGCCCATGAGCAAAATAACCCCAGTACCAAAAGAAAACCGTACTGCAAACTATTGGAAAGAACTAAACAAGGTCATCGATCCTGAGCTAAATCTTGGAGTAGTTGATCTAGGATTAATTTACGATGTTCAATTAAAAGATGGTCATGCCAAAATAATAATGACTTTAACATCTCCAGCTTGTCCAGTTGGACCTGTCTTAATGCAACAAGTTGAAGACAGAATTCGTTTATATAACGATGTTCATTCTGTTGAAACAGAGCTTGTTTGGGATCCTGCTTGGACTCAAGACTTAATAGATCCAGACATTAGAGAGCTAATGTTTGGGCTCTAGGAAAGATTCCAAATAATTATCTCTTTAAAAAATCTTTAATCATACTTCCAAAGTCATCTGCCTGAGTTGAAACCTCAGTAGCTTTAGTAGCAGTAGGTTCAAGAATAGGAAGAGTTAAGTCAAATTCAGCAATCTCTCCTTCCTCAACAATAAGATTAAATATTTCGCCCTCACCTGAAACATGTGATTCTCTCGGATTAAGAATGAAATTTTCTCCCCCTGTTTGAATTCTAAGAGCTGTTCTAGCCGTAATACATGTATTTTGAGGAAACTGTGAAGATCCAGCAACATCAATAACTACAGGATCAGTCATAAATTCTTGTCCTTTATTTTTATCAAGTACCATAGTAAATATTATTAAATTTCTATACCAGCATTATGCAGAATTTTTCGAGCTTCATCAAATGTTTTACCAGAAAGCTCCCTCAACAAATCTGGATTATCAACTCTAATCTGATTATATTTTTGTCTAGCAAACCTGCCTTGTTTTCTATCAACAATCAATGGCGATTCTTGATCAAAAAAGGCATGATAAATTGGTGCCCCATCATTAAGCCGTAAATCTTCATGGAAAGACATTTCTTCCATTTTATTTTAATTAAATTTTTGAATCAAAAGGATGATATTCATGGGCTGGCACATCATGTTTCTTCTCTAAAGAAGAAACAACCCTAATCGATCGTACACCAAACTGCTTTGCAATTTTTAAAGGTAAATCTCCCGTAATTGGTGGCAACTTGCTATATTCAAAAAAAACTTTATCCCCCTCAACATCACCAGTAAGGGTAATGCTTTCACCTTCAGCAAGCTCTACATTTTCAGTTCTCTCCTCACAAGACATAATAAATAGTTAAAAGCCTTTATTAGGCTAACAAAAGCGAATAAAAAGGTCAAGGAGTGGCAGGTCCAAGAGGATTTGAACTAAAGCAAAACCAGAAAAATTTAGACTGAGTAGATTTTGATGAAACAAGAAAAACACGAAATAAAGCTACTGATGTAGCTGTTTGAGTGTTTTTTCGCAGTTGAGTTAAAAGATATATAATTTAAATATTGCTGGCAGGTCCAAGAGGATTCGAACCCCTACTTTTGGTTTTGGAGACCAACGTGCTACCATTAACACTATGGACCTATATTTCAAAAGAGCCTCACAATTTTAACAAGCTTTGATAAAATCTGGTAGTAAATTTTTAATTTCCTTTCTTGGTGTCTTTTCTTTTATGTATATCGTGCTTTCTGCACTGAGAACAAAACTTTTTAAGCTCTTTAGTAATTTCATCATCACGTCTCTTATTGTAGTAAGTTACGTAGTTTGCTTTGTTGCAACTAGAGCAACGCCATGTTGCATACTGACTTTTTCCTTTTGCCATTTTCATTTTATTATAAAGCAAAAAGCATACTATAGAAATTTCAAACAAAGTCAAAATATTTTTAAAACCTTTTAAATGTTAGCCTATTCTAAAACACTTGCATTAAAATTAAATTTTTTATAAAATACTGCTCGAAACGAATAAAAGTTTGGAGAAATCTTCTTAACTACCTCCCAAGGAAAATTAAGAAGGGGTCTCCAACTTGTCCGATTTTTTTAGCCACCTTAGCTCAGGGGTAGAGCACCTCCATGGTAAGGAGGGGGCCTCGGGTTCAAATCCCGAAGGTGGCTCCAGGCAAAATTTTTCAGCTTGCAAAAAGCTAAAACAACTCCCCTTCAAACCCCTTCGATCGATAAATATCCCCTGTTTTGCTAACAAACATTGCTTCAACTGGAAAGTTTTTTTCTAAAGCAATTGCAGCACTATATCCAGAAACAAAAAATGCAGTAGCATAAGCATCTGCATCTATAGTTGATTTAGCTTGAGTATAAACTGCTAACATATCATCTGCTGGTCTTAGCATTCTTGCATCAACTAAGTGATGTTTATCCTTCCATTTTCGTCTATTTGCACTGCTAGATGCACAAGCTATTGAATAAGTATCAACATAACCAATAGCTTGAGAATTATCTAATGGATGTTCAAATAAAACTCTCCATGCCTTGCCCTCAGGGTTATGACCCTTGGCAAAAATATCACCACCAGCATTCACACAAAAATCCTTACAATCTTTTAAAATATTAGCCATTCTATCGACAGCATAACCTTTACCAAAGCCACCCAAATCAATTTCTGATTCAATTTTAACCATATTATTATCAGCAATCTGCACATTCCCTAAAGACAAAGCTCCACTTTCTTGAAAAGAATAATCCTTATCATAACCCCATGAATCTAAAACAGATTTAACTGTTAAATCAAAAGCCCCTTCAGTGTTTTCTTTTAAAAAAATCCCATATTTAATAAGACCATAAAGTTCCTTACTAACAGTAGTCCACTTGCCTAAATTATTATTTAAATTAAAAAGTTCTCCTGAATCTATAAAACGAGAAAATGACTTTTCTATTCTTTCGCATTCTAAAAATGCTTGATCTATAAGTTCAAAGATTTTTTTGTCATCAAAAGTCGCCACAACTTTTACTGTTGTGCCCAGTAAATCTTTTCTTTGATCCACTTTATACATGAGTTTAACTTAAGGCTTGCGATTTTATACTATTTAAAGCCTGCTTGAAACCATTTGGTGTAAGTGAACTACCATTAACCTGACTAAAACTACCAAGTTCCTCGATACTTTTACCTACTACAAGAGAATTAATTCCTGAAATAAATTTACCTTGATAAGTTTTACTAGTAGCATGAACAGCATTTGAAACCACTGAAAGTGAGGAAACTTTGTCATCTTTCACTACAAGTGTAACTGATATAGATTCAGATCCTGCCGGACTTTGATAAGAACCAGACGAAGAATAACTACCATCTGCATACATAGTAGTTACTTCTGCAACTTCCTCCTCTTCAAGCACTTCCTCATCAATAGCCTCCTCTATGAGAGGTGGTAATTTTTCTTCTGGTTCTTCCACTACAGGTTCTGGTGTAACTTCTTCCACAACCTCTTCCTCTTTAGCAGTTTCCTCCTCTTCAACTACTTCATCAGTAGTTTCCTCATCAAATCCTTCTAATTTAATAATTACTCCAGGTGGAGAAGAATCAACGTCTTCAACTTCTTCAGTTTCTGTTGCAACTTCTTCTTTCACACCAGAACAACCACTGAAAATCATTCCAGTCACTATCATTAAGTATAAAAATATTGAAATTGTTTTTTTCATGAAAAAATAATAATATATATATATTAATTATAAATATACCCTCATAATTATGAAACTCAAGTTAAATCCATTGCAAAAAGTCACAGCAGTATTAACAATATACGCTTCAGGAGCAATTTCAGTAAACTTAGGCCAGGATGTAATTTATCACTTACTTGCAACCGTAGGTTTTGCAGTAATCTTATTCTTTCTTTTTTCAAAACTATCTGGAAAGAAAAAAAATATCTACAACACCCTAATAAGTTCACTGATTATTTTCCTAGTCCTCCATTATGGTACCGGCACTAGTGAATTAATTTACCCACTACTAGCTACATTTATAACTATATTCTCTAAATTTTTCTTAGAAATAAAAGGATCTCCAGTAATCAACCCTGTAGTTTTTGGTTTACTTCTAACATATTTTATAACATTAGTTGTTCCTGGTTTAGAACCATTATTTATTTCATGGTGGGGAACGTCATATAGTTACAGTATAGCCTATGATACTGGTAATTATTTTCTCGACACCCCAATTCCAATAGCTTTAATAATTATTGCAATTTGGATTCTATTTCACTTAAAACCTTGGCGCAAATATCCAATATTAATTAGTTTTTTGCTTTTGCATGCAGCGATTCTCTTTATCCAAGACTTCTTCTTTTCGCAAGCAACTGGAATTGATAAAAAATGTGATACAACATTCCTTTGCTTCACCTTCACAGACGCCACAATCTATTTCTTTGCCTCAATAATGTTGATTGAGCCAAGAACATCACCAATACTAAAAAAAGGTCAAATAGTGTATGGGACTTTGGCAGCACTAACCTATAATTTAATAAGATATTTAGGCTACGCACACTTTGACCTCATAGCTATTGCAATAGCTAACCTATATTTCTTCATTTCAAAAAAGCTTAAAGCTAATAAGTCTTGATAATTAGAATATTCAAAATCCTATTTGCAATATTCAATATAATAATTGGAATAATTGGTTTTCTACTTCCAATTCTACCTGGATGGCCATTCATACTCGTCGCTATTATTTTACTTAAACCAGAAAAAGGCCAAAAAATAAAAGAGTGGATCAAAAATAAAATAAAGAAAAGGAAATAGAGATTTAATAGGTGCTCCGCCATGATGTTGATACCCTAGGGACTGGCCCCCTGGATGTAACAAGTAGGTGCTCGCATCTTAACGCCACGGCATTAAGAGATTTTTTTGAGCTCCAGATACGTAATTGATAGAGAGAGTAGATAAGGCTCTGACAAGTCAGAGCAGAGCATGACAATATTAGATAATAGAACCAACAAAGTAAAGGGCTTAAATAAGCCATATACATCTTGTCCATCCCCCAATATGACGGGTCTTGACAAGGTTGCTCACCACTAGATCATGTACCTAAAAGCAAAATTAAAGCAATTTTTTCGTGCAAAAAGCCCATCACTAAGTGAAAAACTGAATATCCAAGCACATCTGGCAGAATAAAAACATCAACTAAAATTATGACAACAAAATATTTCATGCCATTTGCTAAATAATTTTCATATTGACGATGAAATTTCTTTGGAATCATCAACCCTAAAATCTTCGAACCATCAAGAGGAGGAAAAGGAAACAGGTTGAAAACACCTAAAAATATGTTTACATGAAAAGTCATCTCTAAAATCATCAAAATTGGTTCCCCTAGTAAAGTTCCATACATATATTCTCCTAAATATTTCCAGGGCAAAGCTACAAAAAAAGCTAAAATAAAATTAGATAACGGGCCTGCTAAAGCTGTTAAGGCACTGTCTCTAACAGGATGCTTAAAATTTCCCGGATTGATTGGAACAGGTTTCCCCCACCCTATCCTTTGAGTTGCTAAAAATATCAAAGACCCCATAGCATCTAAATGAGCAATAGGGTTTAAAGTAAGTCTTCCTTTTATTTTCGCTGTCGGATCACCAAGATAATAAGCCACCAAGGCATGAGCAGCCTCATGAACTGTTAAAGTTATGAGCAAGGCAACTATAAAATATAAAAATTGAACTGCATCCATGTACTAAATTTGCCACAAAAGACCAGTAGCTACAAGAGCGCTTTTTATGATAAAAATAAAATATGATAAATCCACCACCATTAAACGATGAAGAAAAACAAATAATAGAGGATAAAGGCACCGAAAATCCTTTTTCTGGAGAATACGATGACCACTGGAATACAGGAAAATACATTTGCCGAAAATGTGGAAACCCACTCTATAAATCAGATGATAAATTCGATTCACAATGTGGCTGGCCAAGTTTTGATGATGAAATTCCAGAGGCAGTAAAAAGAACTGTAGATGCAGACGGTCGCAGAACTGAAATAACCTGTAATAAATGTAATGGCCACTTAGGTCATGTTTTTGAAGGTGAAGAAAAAACTCCAAAAAACACTAGGCACTGTGTTAATTCCTTGTCTCTCATTTTTGTACCTACAAAAAACGAATCAGCAATATTCGCTTCTGGCTGTTTTTGGGGCACTGAATATTATTTTCAAAAAGCAGAAGGCGTACTAAGCACCTCCGTTGGCTATATCGGTGGAGACAGCGAAGATCCGAGCTATGAAGAAGTTTGCACTGGAAAAACAGGTCACCGTGAAGCTATTAAGCTTAGCTACGATCCTAGCAAAACAAATTACGAAGAAATGACCAAACTATTTTTTGAAACCCACGACCCTGAACAAACAAATGGCCAAGGCCCAGACATTGGCTTTCAATATACTTCTGCAATTTATTATAAAAATGAAGAACAAAAAGAAATTGCCGAAAAGCTCAAAAAAGTCCTAGAAGAACAAGGCTTAAAAGTTGCAACAGAAATACTAGAAGCCACAACTTTCTATCCAGCAGAAGGCTATCACCAAAAGTATTATGAAAAAAATGGAAAAACTCCCTATTGTCATAAATATACAAAAAGGTTTTAATAGTTTCACAAAAACATGGAGAGATGTCCGAGTGGTTTAAGGAGCACGCTTGGAAAGCGTGTGCTGCGGGAAACCGTACCGGGGGTTCGAATCCCCCTCTCTCCGCCAGTTAACCTTCATTAAATGAAAACGATCAATTCCCCTTTAATCTCGCTGATATTCGCAAATCTTATTAGTATAATAGTTGTAACACTTGGCGACTGGAATATTTCTGAAATACTTTTCCTGTATATGCTCCAAGGTATGATTATTTGCTCATTTATCCCCTCTAAAATAGGAGCTTCAAACAAATTCACAAAAGAAGAATTAAAAATAGCTAAAATAAAACTTTTTTTATATTTTGTTTATATTCTTTCAATAAATGTAATTATTACAGTGCTAACATATGACCTCCAATTTGAAAGTAATGCTAGTGTTTTTTTTATTATGCTAACAATTACTATATTTATATTTAATCATATGTTTTCTTTCTTTAAATATAATTTAAAATTTAAATTAGAAAAAAAACTTCCACCTAAATACACTTTTAGCAAAGGATATTTTCGCATAGTCCCCCTACATTTAACTCTTTTTCTAGGAATATATTTAAGCAATGTTCCAGATGGAATATTAATATTTTTAATTACTAAATCTGTAGTAGACGTCTGGGCCCACATTCTTGAACATAGAGTAAAACCTTCTAAAACAATCTCCCAATCAAAGGGATTTTCTGCAAAATCCTAATTCTCTTTACTCTTTTTTTCTCTGCAATCCATGATTCATCCTTATCTCTCGTATCCAAAAATTTTGAAGAACTAAAGTATTGTGCAAAAGCCAACTTTTCTGAATCAGAATATTTCTCTAAAGCTTCTTTAGCTTCTGGATCTTTTTCCTTGTCCTCATTCATAGAAACAGTATTACTAAGCAAAGTATTTGCCGCCCCTTCTTCATAATCTATTATTGGAAGTTTTGTAAATTCCAAGCCCCATTTTTTCACTTTATAGACATCATAACCTTCAACATTTCCTTCTAAATTTTCAGGTTTTAAATTTATCTTATAAAATTGCTTATTCCTAGTATCAACATACTCAGTACTTTTATCTGAATAGTAAACTACATTTGCAGCATGTCCTGAAGGATTAGTTTGTTTTGTTTCAATATTTAATTTTTCATTCATTATATAAGCGAAAATCAGCGCTGCCCCTGAACAATTACAAGCTTTCATATCACCCATTGATTCTGGTGTAAAAGCCCACTTCTTAAATTCTGTAGCAGAAATTGCTTCTGAAAGATCTCTCACAACCTCTTTTTCAACTTTAACTCTTGCTTTTAAATTATCTTTAGGAGCTTGACCCAACTTATTTTGACACTGAATAAAAAGCTGTTCAAAACCAAGCTCTTCTAAAAGTGATTCCATCTCTGGCTTAATATGTTTTTCGAAATATTCTTGAGCAGAAATTTCCGGAATCAATTTTTCTTTAGCTTTTTCTGGTTCTTGTTCAGTTTGTCCACCAGCTTCATCAGTAGATTCAGCTTGCTGAGCATCCTCAGGCACATCACCCATAACAGATTCAACTTGTCCTTGAACATTATTATTAATCTGCTCAGCCTTAGGTGAAGAAGTTTCTATCTCAGCCTGAGAAGGTTGAAGTTCTTCTAAATTTTCTTTTGCTACTTCAGGATTGTCCATAAATAAGATTAAACATCATTAAATTATAGCATAAAATAACGTAAAAATTAATAGCACAGACAAAAAAACAGCAGCTAGTTTCCTAGCCGCTGTTCCCAAACTTTAAGATAAAATTAGAATTCGTCTCTTGGTTTTGGTGGTTTAGCTTCGTTTACAACCAAAGCTCTTCCATCCATTTCTTTTTCGTGCATACCTTCTATAGCTGATTCTGCTGCTGCATCATCAGAGAAAGTAACAAATCCGAAACCTCTTGATCTTCCAGTACCTCTATCTTTTAAGATGATAGAATCTTCAACGTCTCCAAAAGCTTCGAAAGCTTCTCTCAGTTGATCGTCGGAAACTCCCCAAGAGATATTTCCAACAAATAATTTTTTCGACATACCATTGTGTGGTAAAATAATAAAATAGAGCTTTTGTATTATCTTAGATTATTTTGCAATTCAATCTAAAACAGCAAAAACTCCTTAAGTAGAGCTATAAAAGCACATCTACCAATAAAAAGTCAACACAAAAAGCAAAAATCTTAATACTTTTTCTTTAAGCTTAATTTATAAATATGAAAAATAGTGAAAATTGAACACAAAATATTAAGATAAAGAAAGATCATATTACCTTCAATATAGCTAAATATAGCTATAAACATACTCCCCAAACAAAGCATTACATTCCTCTTAACGGTGCCTGAATCCAAAATATAGCCAACAGCTATTAAGGATAATCCAATTATAAAAAGCACTGTACTAAAGTCTTCAAAATAAAAAAGCGATGCCCCAATAAAAGCTATCGAAGCCAAAATTATAAAAACTATTGAAGCCTTTTTGTTAATTCTTAACATCAAAAAAAGACTAGCTAAATTTGCAAGCAATTGAAGAAAAATATAGAAAATTGCTCCACCTAAAAGATAATTAAAATATGAATAAATAAGCATAAACAATGCTCCCAAAACAAAAAGCCAATTCTTAAAAGATTTTCTAGGATTTTTAATTTTCTTGGCTGGCCAAGCATAACCAAGCACTAAAACACTAGCTCCCATAAGGCCTACATAAAACGGATTTATTAACATAATTAGATATCGAGAAATTCCCTTTCCTTTTCAAACCCTATTGGTGGACTTAAAGGAACATCTCTAAAGATATCTAATACTTTTGCAAAATTCAACACAACAAGCTCTCGTGGATCATTTACGCCCTCAATATTCCTGGTTAAATGTTTGTGAGAAATTCTAATTTGACCTTGAGATCTATTATTTAGAAAATCTGCCAGAAATGCCGGATGAGAACAACTTAAATAGTCTACAATCATTAAAGCTTTCCTCCTTGCATCAAGAGAAATACTTTCAACAGGAAAATCCAACTGATCAACAAGGCGAAGCTCTATATCTTTTTGCTCCACCTTAGAGGCTTCCTCTTCCCTTAAAAAACCCTGAACTAAATTGCTAGATAATGCTTTCATTAATTTTTATTTAATATCAGTCCCCAAAACCAGCTTCTTCCCAAGGTTCCGTATCTCTTAATTTGAAAACTGCTGCCAATCTATTTCTCGTTTCTTCTCTTGTAGATTCTCTTAAAGTTGATCCCGTAAGCATATAGATATGAATATTGTAATGCTCTGCTAACTTTTGAGGATCATCCCCTACTTCTTTCATTTTTTCATCAGCAAAATCTAAATATTCTTGCTCAGGAAGTTCAGTCTCGCTAGAACCTATCAACATTGGTTCTTCAGGTTCAGAACCGTCTACAACTGGATGATAATCATCTTTTAAAAGTCTTAAAGCAACCATAATTTTAAAGTTAAATATTACAATCGCAGCCTATAATATAAAAAGCAACTAAGCCAAAAAATACATGACGAAGTTTTTACAGGCCTCAAAAACCCCTTGTAAAAGAGTGTTTTTAAGGTTTAGCAATCTTTTTTAATTCCAAGTAAAATTTATAAATAAAAATTGAGAAAAGTGCTGAAATAAAAATTGAAAAAACAACTGTAGCTAAAGATGCCATAGCTCCATAAAGCCATATATTATTAGGCATCATCGATGGAATAACCAATGGTAAAAACCAAACAGCCAATATAACAATAAATAATGGTATTAAAATCACAGAAAAAAGCAGCATATATCCACAAACCGACCACCACCTACCATCAACCAAATTCTTACTCACTTCCAAAGCTTGTTTACCAACAAAAGCATCTTCAACAAAAGCTGGAATTACAAACATTGCTCTTACAGATCTAGTAATAACAGTTATACCCCCTATAAATAAAACAACAGCTGACAAAATTGTCAAAATAAACGGAAGAATCATGGTGCTTTTTTGTAAAACTTCATTCATTGGCGATGAATTTCCACCAATACCAAGGGGCGCAGAATCATCGTAATTATCAGTAACCTCAATAAACTGAGCTTTAACAAAACTTACTTCCCCAACACCCGCCATGAGATAAATCTGTAAAATTCCACCAAGCAAAACAACAATAAAAATTGACACTATTAACCATTTACAAACATACCATAAAACTCTTAAAACAATTCCACTAGCCTTCATTAGATTTGACCAAGCATAATTAAAATAAGAACCAAGTGAAACTTTGGAAGAATGTAAATAAGATTTTGTAATAATATTATATATAAGCTGCGAAAATACTCCTACAAAAAAACTACCTACAATCAAAACTAAAATAATAGCAATTATCAAAAATGCAAATGTACTTTCTGATAATTCAGTTTTATCAAAAAAATACGGCAAATATAAATCAGAAAAAAGTCTTAAGCCAACCAATATCGCCTGTATCAAAAACCCGTAAAAGAAAAAAGGCCAAAACCTTGCAAAGAAACCTTTAAATGAGGTTTTACAAAGAATTCCAAAATCTAAGCTGCTCCTTTTAAGACTTGAATTATTTTCTGACATAGAATAGTAATTATATACTAACAAGCATACTAAATAATGCCATCATACGCAAAAAACAAAAAAGCTTTCCACGACTACCACATCCTTGAAGAATATGAGGCTGGTATTGTTTTAAATGGTGATGAAGTTAAATCTATTAAAGCAGGCCAAGCAAATTTAAAAGGTTCTTTTGTTGATGTTCAAAAAGAAGAAGCTTTTCTAAATGAAGCTCATATTTCTAGATACAAACATTCTTGCAGACAAGACCTCAGCCCTACAAGAAAACGCAAATTAATACTCCACAAAAAAGAAATTATAAAAATTGATCAAGCAATTTCTCAGCAAGGAGTTACTGCTATTCCTTTAGGTCTTTATTCAAGAAAAGGCTTAATAAAAGCGAAAATTGGTCTTTGTCGTGGTAAAAAACTTCACGACAAAAGAGAAACTCTCAAAAAACGTAGCCAAGAAATGGAAATAAAAAGACAGCTAAAAAATTACTAAAAAAACTTGCCCTTCCAATATAAAAAAAATCTTTTATAATTCTTTCCTATAATAAAAAATTATGCACAATAAATACACTAAAATTATTGCTGGTATACAGAGATATTTCAAAGAAGCAAAATATGAAAATGCTGTTATTGGTGTTAGTGGAGGAATTGATTCTGCTCTTTGTTTAAAACTCGTTGTAGACAGCCTAGGCCCAGATAAAGTTACTGGTTTAATAATGCCTGAAAAAGGCATATCTTCAGATGAAAACTCCATGCATGCTAAAGGCATTTGTCAGTTCTTAAAAGTAAACTTTCATGTAATTTCTATTAATCATTTTTTAACAGATTTTCTTTCCCTTCCATGGAAACCAAATGATCTATCACAAATAAACACAAAAGCACGGATTAGAATGTGTATACTTTATAATTTTGCAAACACTAGAAATGCGCTCGTCATTGGCACTTCTAATAAAAGTGAACTTGCTATCGGCTACGGAACTAAATATGGCGATTTGGCTGGAGACATTGAAGTAATTGGTGATTTATACAAAGAAGACGTCTACAAATTAGCTGAACATGTTGGGCTACCACAAGAATTCATTGATAAAGCACCCTCTGCCGAACTATACTCTGGTCAAACAGATGAAGAAGAAATAGGATTAAGCTATAAAGAAATAGACAATATTCTTAAAAAATTTGAAGAAGGAAACGACAAAGACGATTTAATTAACAAAGGAATGAATGCAAATTCTGTACACAGAATTCATAGAATGGTAGAAATAAATCGTCACAAACTAGTACCACCACACCTCATCAAACTAAAATAATATGCAATCAGCACTATTAATCGGTAGGTTTCAGCCATTCCACAATGGCCACCTCGATATTGTTAAAAAAATTCTAAAAGATAATGAAAGAGTAATCATTGCAATTGGCAGTGCTGAAAAAAACTTCCTACCACAAAACCCCTTAACTGCATCTGAAAGATTTCAACTAATTGAAGCTGCCCTACAAGAAGAAGACATTCCAACTGATAGATTTTGCATTGTTCCGATTCGAAACGTAAACAATTTTGCCCTGTGGGTAAATCATATCAATATTTATGTACCTCCATATACAAAACTTTATACCGGCTCAGAAATTGTTAAAGCCTGCTATGAAGGCAAATACCATGGAGATGGACCAAAAATTATACAAGTTAAAAGGGAAATTAAAATTAGCGCTACTAATGTTAGAGAAGCAATAAAAAATACTGAAAGCTGGCAAAATTTTGTCCCAAAAGCTGTTGCAAATCTTCTTGAAAAATGGGAAATTTCTCAAAGACTAAAAACCATTGATGGAACAATGGATATCACAAAATACAATAACTTATATTAATAGTGATCAACCCAAATATCTTCAGGGCATATGATATTCGCGGAATTGCCGATCCTACAGATGGAAAAGCAGCAGATTTAACCGAAGAAACTGTCTATTTAATTGGGAAAGGAATTGGAACTTATCTAGTTCAAAAATATCAATATAAAACTTTTGTAGTTGGCTCAGATAATCGATTAACAAGTGACAAACTCAAAGCTGCATACATTAAAGGGCTTAGAGAATGTGGTTTAAACGTCACAGATATTGGCCTCGCTACTTCACCAATGCTCTATTTCACAGTTTGTGCATTTGAATTTGATGCTGGAACAAATATTACAGCTAGCCATAACCCAAAAGAATATAATGGAATCAAATTAGTTGGCAAAAATGCTCATTCAATTTGTGGAGATGAACTCCAAGAAATTTTAAAAATCATCAATGAAGAAAATTTTATAAAGGCAGAAATGGGAAACCTTGAAACATTAGATCCATGGCCAAAATATTTAGAAGTTTTAAGTTCAAAAATAAATCTAGCTAAACCTCTAAAGGTAGTGGTCGACTGTGGGAATGGTATCGCTGGGAAATTTGCCAAAGAACTTCTTGAAAAATTTGGCTGTGAAGTTACTGAACTTTATTGTGAACTAGATGGTAATTTCCCTAATCACGAAGCTAATCCTGAAGAATTAAAAAATATGTTAGATTTAATTGAAAAAGTAAAAGAAATCGGCGCAGATCTTGGAATCGGCTACGACGGAGATGGTGACAGAGTTGGTCTTGTAAATGAAAAAGGCGAACTTTATTCCGCCGACTTTTTGCTACTTCTTTTAACAAAAGATATCGTTACAAGAATACCAAATGCTCAAATTGTTTTTGATGTAAAAGTTTCAAAAGCCATCATAAATAAAATGGCAGAATATGGAGCTATCCCCGTTATGAGTAAAACTGGACACAGTTTTATAGAAGGAAAAATGAAAGAATTAAATGCCCCCCTAGGCGGCGAGGTTTCTGGTCATTTATTTTTCGCAGAAGATTATTACGGTTTCGATGACGCCTTTTTAGGCACTGGCAAACTCTTAGAAATTATTTCAAAATCAACAGTACCATTATCAGAAATGTTTAATGACCTTCCAGAAACCTTCATAACACCAGAATTCAAAGCCCACTGCCCAGACGACAAAAAATTTGCAATAGTTAAAGCCCTTGTTGATCACTTCACAAAAAACTACGACTGCATCACAATTGATGGTGTAAGAATAAACTTTGATGATAGAGCCTGGGGAGCTGTAAGAGCCTCTAACACAAGCCCTAACTTAACACTAAGATTTGAAGCGGGAACAGCAGAAAAACTCCAGGAAATTCAAAAAATCATGGTAGAAGAACTAAAAAAACATCCCGAGGTGAGCCTTAGTTGGTATTCAAAATAATAGATTCCGGCTCCTCATACTCTATATAAACCGCATGAAATGCAGCCTCTGGAGCTATATTTTCAGGAAGATTTGACTGGGAAATATCTTCTGAACGAATTTTTAAGTCCCCCTTTCGACTAAAGTACCTTAGATTTAAACCCCTACCTTCAATTTCTTCATCACTTAAGTCTATATAAGCCCTAGTGTGATCAATTCCATTACATGCTATTTTAGTTGTACATTCTGTTCCTGAATCTCTAAATTCTCCACAAAAAAGCTCACCTTTAGCATTAGCTGCAGCTTGTTTACCACAAAACGCTACACCACAACTCCAATCCATCGGACAACGCTCCATGGTACCCAACTCACTCCAACTATCTACTATCTCAAGTGCTGCCACAGAAGATCGTAAATAATTTAAGTCTTGAGCTTGAAATTTTAAAAGAGTTTCATTATCAACTTCAGAAGAATCAACAAGCTCTCCAGTTCCAGAAACCATAAAATCTTCCCCTTCAGGATTAACGCCTCCTACAGTAAAAGATGCTGCATACGAACCTTTAAGATAAATCGGGCACTGGGAATCAGCCCTTATATCTTTAATATCTTTCGGCAAACCTTGATCGATATCCTCTCTATAATTATTTGAAGTCATATAGCCATCAGCAAAAATCGAAGCTTCTATACGACCTACCGAATCACTACAAGTTCCTATGTAAACATTGGCCAACCCTAAATTATCATTATCTCTAAAAGCCATTAAGGCTAAACTTGATTTAGTATTTGCTACTTTAGTAAGATTGCCTCCAATATAAATATTCGCATTTTCAATAACAAAAGTATAATGGCCATTATATTCAATTTTTTGAAATCTAAATGTTGCACCATAAGAATAAACAACATGCTGACCAGCTATAATATTGTAAACATAATCAGTGCCTTCGACACAGTTGCCACTAATAATCGGCCCATCACCATTTAAGGCAGTAACCATACAAACCTTTTCAGAAAGAGTATTTTTTTCTAGAAACCTAGCGATATTTTTTATAGCTATATTCCTTTGTCTATCAACATTCACAACTGTATAACCAGACCGATTTTCTAAAAGATCCTTATCGAAAACCCTTGATCCTCTAATATTTCCGTAAATCATTATCTGTGGATTATTATCTTCTTCTTGAAAAACTTTAGGAATTCCAAACCCAGGATAACTCACACTCTTACCTGCTTGTTGCAAGCTAATTTTACTTAAAAAAGATGGTTTACATTCATCTTCAATTTCAACACCTTCAACCTCATTAGCTACAACCTGAGTAGCTACAACCTGGATATTATAATCTTGAGAATTTATATTATACTCTCCAGCAGTAACTCCCCCTCCAGTCAAAGTAAAATTACAATTTTCTGAAGAACCTAATTGCCACGAAACATTCACATCCTGATAATTACCTTCCTCTTGAGCATAAATCATACGGATATCTTCAGGAACGTTATAAACAGCACTAAATTTATCTTCTTCTAAATAAACATATCCATCAAAAGAAATTGGTGGTTTAAAATCAAAATTAAGATATGGTATTCCATTTGCATGAACTTGACCAATACTTAAAGGGCTATTAGGCACTGCCTTCCTAATATTCACAGCCTCAGTATTTATAAGTTCTATATTATTAAAACCTAGCAAAGCTTTAGTTAAAAACGCTTTATTATCAATATTATTAGATCCATATTCAAGAAATTCTAATTGTAAAATATTTTTTTCAAAAGTTTCTCCAGAAATATTTTCATGAATTAGTCCATTCTGAACCTCATATTGAGGGTTAGCACTATATACCAAAGATGTAAGTGCCCCATCTGTTGGTGCATACGAAGTTATAGCTTGCGACACATAGTCTGGAGCAATTTCCTCTACACACCTAGTGTTGTCAGTCTTTTTACTACAATCAACAAAATCATTTATTAATCTAGGCAAATCTAAAACCGCCGATTCAGAGGCTGGATCATAATGATTAAGTTTCACGGTATTCTTCCAATTTATGTTTATAAATTGAGCAATATCATTTCTTGCTTCAGCTGAAAGTTCTTGAGCATCATCACCACGAATCCACATATAAATATAATAAGCATCAACTCCATTCGCAATTGCTGTATGATTTTTAGGATAAGGCCTAACCTCAATACAAACACCTTTTTTCCCTGCACAGTAATAAGCCCCATCATCAACCTCTGCCTCAAGTTCCTCATCAACTTCTCCTAAATCAAATTTTATCTCATCAAAGGGACTAATTGTACCTGCCTGACTAAGAAAATGACCACTTGTAATCCAATATTTTGTTAGCTCATCATAACTAAGAGTAACAAATGGCTTCAGAAATCCGACAACCGGACTATATGCAAAACCAAGCATACTTCTGTCTCCATCATCATCTTGTTGGCCTATATACAAACCAAAATTTGTCTTTGGAATACAAGGGAAATCAAGATGCCATCCAGTATTAGTTCGTCCTAAAGAGGAACAATGATATAAGAAATAACCTAAATTAGTAGCTCCAGCCCAACCACGAATTGAATATTCATAAGGAACATCATGCCAAATTCCAATTTCATTCATGGCACAAGCTGCAAAAATTTTTCTATTAGGAAAATAACCAGGCATCCTCTGCCAAACACTTAAACTTATCGATTCTCCAGTACCTTGACTAGCATCATGATTAACTACACCTACATTAGGTGCCGACAAAGTTTCTCCAATAATTTCACCATCACAAAAGGTCTCTCCTTCTGCAAAAACATCAAAAACATATGAAAAAGATGCAAAAATTAAAATTGGCAATAAAACTAAGAAATATTTGATTTTCATAAGAAAAATTAATCCCTTAATTTTATCACAAAAAAACAAAAACTTCTATAGTTTGTCCCTCCCTTAAAACAAAAACCTGTGTTTTATTTTTTCTTTCTACGTTTTTTTGCCAACAATTCTACTGCATCTTCAAAACTAATCTTTTCTGGATCTAATTTCTTTGATATTGAAGCATTTGTTTTTCCATCAGTCACATAAGGTCCAAAACGTCCTGTTTTAACAAGAACCATAGCTCCAGATTCTGGGTCTTTCTTGCCAAAATCTTGAATAGGTTCCGTCATTTTTTTCCTTCTTTCATCCTCTCCTTTAAACACTTCTATAGCAGCTTCTAAATCAATAGTGTAAGGATCATATTCTTTTGGTAAAGAAGCATTTTTCTTCCCCACTTTTATATAAGGGCCATAACGACCATCATTTATTGTCACTATTTCACCTTGATGTTTTCCAAGCTCACGAGGAAGTTTTAATGCCTCAAGTGCTTCTTCCAAAGTAATTGACTCAAAATACATACCATCTGGCAAAGAAGCTCTTTTTGGTGGTTCTTTTAATTTTTTAACTTCCTCTATTGTATAAACACCAAGTTGTAAATAAGCCCCGAATCGCCCTCTTCTAACAACAACTTTAAGATCAGTTTTTGGATCATCACCTAAAATTTTCTCCTTCATTACCTCTTCTTTAGAAACACCTTCTTCTTTCATCTCAATATTTTTGTGAAAAGGCTCATAAAAATCTTTTATCATTGGAACCCATTTCAGCTTTCCTTCCTCAATATCATCAAGTTTTTCTTCCATTTCAGCAGTAAATTTATAATCAACAATATTTTTAAAATGTTTCACAAGAAAATCTGTAACCAGCATTGCCAAGTCTGTTGGCCTTAAAGATTTAGCTTCTTTTTCAACATAGCCACGGCTTATAATTGTCCCAATAGTCGGAGCATATGTACTCGGCCTACCAATACCCTCGGATTCAAGCTTCTTAACTAAAGATGCCTCGGTATATCTTGCTGGTGGTTTTGTAAAATGTTGGTTTTTAATTAATTCTTTTAAATTAAGTTCCTCACCTTTTTCTAATTTAGGCAAAAATTTCTCCCCAAAACTATTTTCTTCTTCGTCTGAATCTCTTCCTTCTAAATAAACGTCCATAAATCCTGGGAACTTAATAGTTTGTCCAGTCGCTCTGAACATATATCCCACAGATTCTCCACCTTTTTCAGCATCAATATCTGCAGAAACTCTATTCAAAATTGCTGGCTGCATTTGACAAGCAATTGTTCTTTTCCAAATCAATTCATATAATTTTAATTGATCTTTTTCTAAAAATTTTGATGCTTTTTCTGGAGTAAGTTCAATATTAACAGGACGAATCGCTTCATGCGCTTCTTGAGCACCCTTCCCTGCCTTGTATCTTCTTGGAGTATCCAAAGCATCTTTTGCACCGTAATTTGCAATTATAAATTTCTTAATAGCATCAAGTGCATAATTAGATAAGTTAACACTATCTGTTCTCATATAAGTAATAAGACCTGTCTCACCATCTCCAGTATTCAACCCTTCATAAAGCTGCTGAGCCAAAACCATTGTTTTCTTAACAGAAAAATGAAGTTTTCTTGAAGCCTCCTGTTGTAGCGTCGAAGTAATAAATGGTGGCGCTGGATTTTTCTTCACCTCTTTTTCTTCTACATGACTAACTTTAAAATTAGCTCCATCAAGCTCTTCAACAATTTTCTTAGCTTGATATTCATCATCAATTTTTATCTTATCACCTTTATGTCTTTGAAGCTGTGCTGAAAAACCTTTGTCAGCCTCATCTTTTTTAAATAAATCTGCCAAAATATGCCAATATTCTTCAATTTTAAATGCCTCTATTTCTCTTTCTTTATCAACAATTAATCTAACTGCCACACTCTGAACACGACCTGCTGAAAGGCCATAACGAATTTTTTTCCACAGCAAAGGAGAGAGCTCATAACCAACTAAACGATCTAAAATGCGTCTAGCTTGTTGAGCTGAAACCAAATTATCATTAATTTCTGTTGGATTATCTACTGCTTCCTGAATTGCTGCCTTTGTAATTTCATGAAAAACAATTCTTTTTACCTCCATATCTTTTGGTACTTTTAAAGCAGACAAAAGATGCCAACCTATAGCTTCTCCTTCACGATCTTTATCAGTTGCCAGCCATAAAACAGATGCCTTTTTAAGTTCATCTTTAAGTTGTTTAACTATCTTTTTCTTATCTGGAGATATTATATATTTAGCTTCAAAATCATGTTCTGTATCTATACCCATCTTAGATTTAGGCAAATCCCTTACGTGCCCCATAGAAGCAAGAACTTTATAGTCCTTCCCTAAAAATCGCGTAATTGTTTTTGCTTTAGCCGGTGATTCGACAATAACTAAGTTTTTTGCCATAAAATTTTGTAAAATCTCAAGATACATTCTTATATAAGTAAATTACAATCGTCAATGAAATATTAAAAAATGGCTTGTAGATCGGGAAATAACTTAATGCTTAAATCAAGGCGTTTTTTTTTGGCTTTCTTAAGGGGAAACACACACTTTTAAACTATACCCAATTTTATTTTTAGCTTTAATTAAAGCTTTTCAACTTGATTTAAGTTTTTTAAAAAATATAATACGAATGTTTTAAATTTTTTAACCCCTTAAAACATGACTAAACAAGATTTAGTTACAGCTGCTGCTCAAACTACAGGAGTTACTAAAAAAGCTGCTGGAGAAATTCTAGATTCAGTTCTAGCTATGATTACAAAAAGCCTTAAAAGTGGTGAAAATGTAACAATTACTGGTTTCGGTACGTTCAGAATCTCTAACAGAGCTGCAAGAACTGGTGTAAACCCACGAAATCCAAGTGAAAAAATTAAAATCCCTGCAATGAAATTACCTGCTTTCAAAGCTGGAAAATCTCTAAAAGATGCAGTTAGATAAAAGTTGAAACAGGTTTTAACCTAGTTTAACATTTGAAAAGGCCACCGCAAGGTGGTCTTTTTTTATCTAAAATTCTCCTTTAAAATCCAAACATGCAAAAAACAAAAACATTTCATTATATATTACTCCAAATAGCAATAATATTGATCGCTTATCTTCCTTTTTACATAAACAATGGATTTATAGGAGATTATGGCGACCCACTAGGGCAAACAATACCAAATAAATTCTTATTAATAGAGTACATAAAAAATGGAATATTTCCCTTGTGGAACTCCTTTTCATTTTTAGGTATGCCCTTTTTAGCTGATATTCAAGTTGGCGCTTTTTATTTTCCAGACATAATTATTTTTTCTATTTTTTCATCGCTAAAAGCTCACAATATTTCCGTTTTAGCCCATATAATATTTTCTAGTATTGGATTTTTCTATTTTTTCAAAAAACTTTTAAAGTCAAAGCCAATTGCCCTCACTTTAAGCACAATTTTCTGTACTACTGGAACCATCCTATCCAAGCTAGTTTACTTAAACATGCTAGCAAGCTATAGCTACATGCCATGGCTTTTACTTGTATCTCTTCAAAAAAGGAAAGTATTAACAAAAATATCATTATTAACCGCCATAATGATATTTGCAGGACACCCCATAGCTAGCTTCCAAATATTAATTGTCGTATTTATTTTTACAGCCATTTATTACTACAAAAAATGGATGAAATTATTACAAATAACAATTGGGATATTAATCGGTCTTCTAATTAGCTCAATACAACTAATTCCATTCTTTGAATTAAGCAGCTTGTCTGTAAGGGGAGATTTATCTTTTTTAGAATTTATAAATGGCATCTTAAAACCACTTGAGCTTGGTAAATTTCTAATTCCTATTTTCAATAACCACGACAAATTTATACACTTTGGAACTTTGGCATTCATTCTCCTTTTAATAAGCCCTTTTATATATAAAAAATTATCGAAGAAATTTCAAAAAATTTATTTAACAGGATGCATACTGAGTATAATTGGTCTTTTTTTAAGTACTTTGGGAATACATCAAGTTTTTACAAAACTACTTTATGAAATGCCAATCATTAACAAAATTCGTGTTGCTGCAAGACACATAGTTATATTTCATGTCGGTGCATTAATTTGCATAGGACTATATTTAACAACCTTAAAAAGAAAAACTGCTAATATTTTGATTATATTATTAATTTTAAACTCACTGTTAATTACAAACATTTTCTTAGAAAGACACGAAATAAATAAAGGAGAAAGCCATTATATGCCTGAAATAAAAGAAACTATTGAAAGAACTGAAAACATGGAATTTAATCTCAGAACAAGCCCTAAATATTTTTTAAGTAGTAGTTCTTTCCTGTTTCCAAACAGACATATTTTAAACTTAATGCCAAATTTTATTGGATATAACCCCATTCTATCAAAGAATTTTTATGAATACTTTCCTGTTGAAGCAGTTGGGTCATTTAGTAACCCCGAATATCTTTCAGAATATTATGAGAACCTACTTAATTTTGGATTAAATTATTATATTTTCCCAAATGAAGAATTCCTAATTGAAAAAAATCTTGAGTCAAGAAAATCAGTTATAGAATTTTTAAAAGAAAAAGATTGGCAACTAATAACAGAGGTAGGTAATGCTTTGATTTGGAAAAACCCGTCACCAAAGGCTTTTGTATACTTTGAAAATAATAAAAACAAAATATCAAATATAAAATTCGCACCAGGTGAAATATTTTTTACAACAGAAATGACAAGCCCTGATACTTTAGTTGTCAACCAAAGTTACTTTACTGGATGGAAAGCTGAAACTGAAACAGAAAAAATCAATGCAGAAATTAGTCAACAATTAGTGCAGTCTTATGAAATTAAAAATCCAGCAAAAAGTTTACGACTCTATTATCAACCAAAAAGTTTTATTTATGGCACAATTTTGTCTATATTAGGAATAATATTATTAGTTTTTGCTGAGAAGAAAATAAAATGATCAAAAAATTCAAAACAATACCCCAAGAATTTAGACAATTCTTTAAATACTGCTTGGTTGGAATTAGTGGGACTTTAATTGACCTAATTTCTTTATATATATTTGTAGAATATGTAGGTATAGCAATCATACCAGCTGCTGTATTATCTTTCCTTCTTGCTGTTACCAACAACTTCACCTTCAATAAAAAATGGACTTTTAAAAGCAAATCCAGAAATATTAAAAAGCTCTATATAAAATTTTTAATAGTTTCAACAGTTGGTTTAGGGCTAACAATTGCATTTATGTATGTTTTTGTGAACATTCTAGAAATCTGGTACATGCTTGCAAAGGTGTTCACTTCCATAGTTGTTCTTACTTGGAATTTTTTGGGGAATAAAACTTGGACATTTAAATTAAAATTAGAAAGCAGTTCAGAAAACAATGATTTTAAATATGACCTCTCAATTGTAGTTCCTGCCTATAATGAAGAAAACAGAATTAAAAGCACTCTACTTATTATTGACGATTACATAAATTCAAAAAAGATAAATGCTGAAATAATTGTTGTTGATGACGGAAGTAAAGACAACACTACAAAGGTAGTGGAAAAATATAAAAACAAAATAAAAAATCTGAAAGTAATACGATATGAAAAAAACCAGGGTAAAGGTTTTGCTGTAAAAACAGGAGTAGAAGCTAGCAAAGGGAAATACGTGCTTTTTGCAGATGCAGATAATTCAACACCTATTGAAGAATATGAAAAGCTTCAAAGAGCACTAATGGAAAATAATGCAGAAATATCAATAGGTTCAAGATATTTAAAAGGAAGTAATGTAAAAATCAAACAACCAAAACATAGAATATTTATTAGCAGAGTAGGTAATTTTTTAATACAAGCATTTTTAATAGATAATATAAAAGATACCCAATGTGGCTTTAAACTTTTTACAAGCAAAGCAGCAAAAGATATTTTTAAATTTCAAAAAGTAAAAAGATTTGCATTTGACATGGAACTTCTAGTAATAGCTCAAAATCTGGACCACAAAATAATTGAAGTACCAGTAAGTTGGTTTAATTCAGCAGAGAGCAGAGTAAGACCAATTAGGGACGGTTTGAGGTCATTAAAGGACTTAGTTTATATTAAATTAAACCTTTGGTCTGGAAGATATTCAAATGATTAAAGTACGGAATTACTTTTAAAAACATATATCCCTCCTGAATCATAAACAGTAGAATATTGATCATCTAAAATCAGTAGCTCAATTTCTGCATTTAATTCTTCTATGCTTTCTATAGGCCAGTAATTATCGTCGTTCAAGTTTAATATTATATAATCACTCTCTTTTTTTTCTGGAAATAAATAAATTTCCTTATTTTTCAAATGAGGAACTATAGTGTTTTGAGCACTAACAGAACTAGCATTTTCAGTTAATGAAATAGCATATTTTAATTCTGTTTTTTCATATGAGGTAATATAATATTCAGCTTGAAAAACTCTAAAGATACTTTCCCCATTATAAAATTTGATATTAAGAAAAATCGCTAAATTCATTAAAACAAGCAACGTACATAATCCCTTTCTATATAATTTATTTTTTAAACTAGCTATAAAAATTACAGCCCCAATAATTATTGGAGGCGCAAGTTCAACAGAATAATGAAATGTATAGCCCCAAAAAGCTTCCTCATAAGAAAAAAACTTTTGTGCTATTACAGGAACAATTAACAAAAAATACTTTGGTTTAAAAATCGCAAAAATACCACCAGAAGCTAAAATCAAAACCCACATTTTAAGCTTAACAGCATGATTAAACAATAATTTTATCGTTTCAATAGGATGAAAAAATACATACTTTAATGCCTCAGCAGGTCCTTCCCCAAGTTCTGTATAAGGCCAATGTTGATAATCTCCTCCAGCTAAATAAGAAATTATCTTTAATGACATTAAAAAATACACAACACTAACAATTAAAGTAATAAAACCATGAAATTTATATTTCTTATCTTCAAAAATTAAAATAGAAAAACCCAGAAAAGCAGAAATTAAAGCCATGTTTTCCTTAGTAATCAAAAACAGAAACAGAAAAAGATAATAATATCTAAATTTTCGCAAAGAAAAGAAATAAAAAAGCCAAGGAATAAACATCGTCCCCACTACATTGTTATGATAATCAAAACCAAGAGCTGTAATAGTGCCAAAAAAGACATAAAACAAGATCAAGGAAAGAAGGGCTAATTTTTTTTCACAACTTTCTTTTTTAACCAACAAATAAACTCCAACACCGCCA
>Ga0310122_10000478_pt1 | contig 25364 bp, 25 predicted proteins | sample CB6_Bottom_1051__FD_203503 | JGI IMG/M metagenome (GOLD analysis project Ga0310122, IMG submission 203503) | Marine microbial communities from Western Arctic Ocean, Canada - CB6_Bottom_1051 | ecosystem: Environmental > Aquatic > Marine > Oceanic | place: Canada: Western Arctic Ocean | collected...
CGGATTCTTTCTACTGCATCGGGAAACCGACGGCATGAAGGTCATGATCGATGGCCGCGAGGTCGCGCCGTCCGCAGCTGAAGCCGATATGTACCTGGACGCGAACGGCGACCCGATCACACGCGCCTCGCGAGATGGGCCACTGGCTGCTGGAATTCCCGGCCTGCCGGCTGCGCTGGTTTACCTTGCCGAGCACTATGGCCGCCTGTCGCTGGAGGAATCGCTGCAGCCGGCGATTCGGTATGCGCGTGGCGGGTACCGGGTCGACGCTTCGATGTCCCGAGGCCTGGCTCGTCGTGGCCGGTCCATGAACGCAGCCGCACAGGCGGTGTTTCTACCGGGCGGAGAACCGCTCGCGGAGGGCGAGACGCTGCGCCAGGAAGATCTGGCTGCAACACTCACGGCCCTGGCAGCAGATGGTTTCGACGGATTCTACCGGGGTGCCGTTGCGAAGATGCTCGTCGATGGGGCCCGAGCCGGCGGCGGTATCTGGACCGTCGACGATCTCGCGAGCTACCGGGTGATAGAGCGGGAGCCCTTGGTCGGGAGCTATCGCGGCGCTACGGTCATCTCGTCGCCACCGCCGTCATCGGGCGGTGTTGTGCTCATTAACATGTTGAACATACTGTCCGGTTACGACCTCGGCCAGGCCGACACCGTGACTCGCGCGCATCTACTTGTGGAAGCGATGCGTCGAGCGTATCGAGACCGGGCTCAGTACTTAGGCGACACTGACTTCGTCGATGTACCGTTGGAACGCCTGCTGCATCCTTTCTACGCGGCAGGCCAACGCATGACCATGCGGATCGATCAGGCGACACCGAGCGACTCCCTTCCAGGCATTCGTGCCACGGGACCTGCCGGCGGGGATCAAACGAGCCACTTTTCGGTTATCGATGTCGAGGGCAATGCCGTCGCCGCGACGCAGTCCATCAACTTCGGTTATGGCGGTGGCTTTATGCCGGCCGGTACCGGTGTCCTGCTGAATAATGAGATGGACGATTTCTCGATGAAACCCGGTGTCGCCAATGGCTACCAGCTTCTGGGCGCCGAGGCTAACGCGATCGCGCCGGGGAAGCGGATGCTGTCGAGCATGACGCCCACAATGCTTATCGACGAGAACAGTCTCAGCGTACTTGGCACGCCGGGGGGCAGCCGAATTATCACGATGGTTTTGTTGGCGAGCCTCGAATGGGTGGATGGTGCCGACGCAGAGGCGATGGTTTCGTTGCCGCGTATTCATCACCAGTATTTCCCGGACCAGATCGGTTATGAGAGCGATGCGCTTACGGCGGAGGAAATCGCCGGATTGGAGGCGCTCGGTCATTCGCTAGTCGGGGTACGCGGAGACTTCGGCAACATGCATGTCGTGATCTGGAACTTCGACACGGGCCACGTTGATGCGGCTTCGGATCCGCGGGGTATCGGTGAGCCGAGGTTCTACGTACCTTAAGATTAGTGCTGGCACTGCGGGCAGTAGTAGCTAGCACGCTGACCCACAACGCAGCGTTTAATATTCGACGCGCACATCAGACAGGGCTGTCCCTCGCGGTCGTAAACCCGTAGGTCCTGTTTGAAGTAACCGGGCCGACCGTCGCCGCCGACAAAATCTCTAAGGGTCGTACCGCCCGCCTCAATCGCCTCACTCAAAACGGCCCGGACTGCTTCGACCAATGGGCCGAAACTCTTTCTGGCGATGCGGCCGGCGGCTCGTTGTGGATGAATACCTGCACGAAACAGCGCCTCGCTGGCGTAGATATTTCCCACGCCGACGACGATGCGGCCGTTCATCAGGTGCTGCTTTATTGCGACACGTCGTCGCCGCGAAATCGACCACAGGTAGTCCGCGTCGAATTGATTGCCAAGTGGCTCAGGGCCGAGATCTCTGAGTAGCCAATGCTCTGAGGTATTTGTCGTGAAGTGCAAGCTTCCAAAGCGTCGCGGATCGTTGAAGCGCAATTGCGATCCAGAGGCGAGAATAATATCCACATGATCGTGCGGGGAAGGTGTAACGGCCTCACTCAGAAAACGCAGGTTGCCGGACATGCCAAGGTGAATGAGCAAGGTTCCGTTGTCGACTGTCACGAGGAGGTATTTTCCTCGCCTGCCAACTGAGCGAATACGTTGGTCTCGAATCTGTGACGCCAGCGCGACATCGACGGGCCAACGTAAACTCGGCTGACGGACGTCTACGCCCGCGATCGTCTGGCCGACCAGTAGTGGCTCCAATCCGCGCCGAGTTGTCTCCACCTCCGGAAGTTCAGGCATCGGTCGAGCTTACGCGGCCGTGACCTGCCCTGCCAGCGATACCCTTGCGTGAATCACGCGCAGCTCAAGACGCTGCCTTGGAGTAGTCTGAGCCTTCAGCTATAGTGAACTGGGCTCGTGGGCGCAAGTGGAGTCTCACATTGCAATTCCTCTTTGAAAATTTTTATGGCTTGGCTGAGCTAAGCTTCTGGGGTTATGCGCTTACCTCACTCCTGTTCATGCACGTAACGCTGATCGGGATCACCCTCTACTACCACCGCGATCAGGCTCATCGATCCGTCGATTTGCATCCGGCGCTACGCCATTTTTTCCGCTTCTGGTTATGGGTTAATACCGGCGCGAGTACCAGGGAATGGGTCGCTGTACACCGGAAGCATCACGCTTGCTGCGAGCGAGAGGGCGACCCGCACAGTCCCCGGCTTTTCGGCCTTAAGAACATTATCCTGAAGGGCGCCGAGTTTTATCGAGAGGAGGCAGCTAAGCTCGAGACTCTGGAGAAATACGGCAGAGGGACTCCGACGGATTGGCTTGAGCGACACGTGTACGGTCGCTGGCCGAATTACGGAATCGTCTTGTTAGCCGTTACCGACCTCGTGATGTTCGGTGTTCCGGGAATTATCCTGCTCGCGATTCAGCTTACGACCATGCCGTTGCTGGCAGCCGGCGTTATCAACGGACTGGGTCATGCCAAGGGCTATAGAAATTTCGACACGGACGATGCCTCGACTAATCTCTGGCCTCTTGCGCTCTTCGTTGCGGGCGAGGAGCTGCATAACAATCATCACGCGTTCCCGAGTTCCGCGAAGTTTTCGCAACGACGCTGGGAGGTCGATCTGGGGTGGCTGCATCTGAAGGCTTTCGCTGCCATCGGCCTTGCGAAGATTAGACGAGTTGCCCCGGAGCCCGAGTTAATCGATACGCCGCGCGTCCCCGATGTTGACGAACTGCGTGCCATCATCGTGAATCGAATGCATGTGCTTAGGCACTACACCAACAGCGTGACATTGCCCGTACTGAAGTCTGAGCTGGAGCAATTCGGCGACAATGCTGGTCGCTTACTTCGTCGTACCAGGTGGCTGTTTAACTGGCAGCCCGGTTTTTTGGATCTAGCATCGCAAGAGCGGCTCGCGGAACTGATAAAGCGGCATCCTGGATTGAAGACCGTACTGGATTTTCAGTCGGATCTTAAAGCGTTGTGGGATGGGGCACACACCAGCAACGAGCGCCTGCTCGGCGATCTGAAGGAATGGTGTGCGAGAGCGGAAGCCAGCGGTATTCAGGTATTGCAGGAGTTCGCGGCCTACCTGAAGTCGTTCGACGCGCTGCCGGAGCCGACTTCAGCCTGAGCCTGAGTCGCCGTACGGCGGATTACTTACTTAATTTTCGTCTCTTTATAGACGACGTGCTTGCGGACGCGCGGATCGTACTTCTTCGTTTCCAATTTCTCGGGATGAAGTCGCCGGTTTTTGGTCGTCGTGTAGTAGTGCCCCGTTCCTGCCGTGGACATGAGTCTGATTTTCTCTCTCATCTTGGAGTCTCCTCGCTAAATCTTTTCACCGCGCTCGCGGAGATTTTTAACGACCTGCTCGATGCCGAGCTTATCGATAATGCGCAGGCCCTTCCGAGAGACTTTGAGCTTAACGAAGCGCTTCTCGTTTTCCAGCCAGAAACGCTGGGTGTGGAGGTTGGGCAGGAACCGTCGACGTGTCCTGTTCAGGGCGTGGGAAACATTGTTCCCCGACATCGGGCGCTTCCCGGTAACTTGGCAAACTCTGGACATTTTGGCAGGCGACGCCTTGGAGGTAGAAGGCCGCGCACTATACCTTCTGCCAGGAGCTAGATCCAGCCCCGTTCGGCCAGTGAGACATGGCCGTTGCGGCTTACGACGAGGTGGTCGAGCAGGCGGATATCGACCAAAGCCAGCGCCCGGGCGAGTCTCAGCGTGATGTGTATGACGTCAGCGCCTATGGGACAGATATAGATCTGGTTTAAGAGAGTGTTTTTGTTCATCCTAACCAGAGGAGTTGAGATGAGACAGAAACCAGCAGGACGGCAATCGTCGTCAGAGCACATCATTCAGGACATCAAACGTAAGACGCGTAAGCAATACAGTGCGGAGGAGAGGATCCGTATTGTGCTGGACGGCTTGCGCGGCGAAGACAGCATCGCCGAGCTGTGTCGGCGAGAAGGCATTGCCCAAGGTCTGTACTACAAGTGGTCCAAGGACTTTATGGAGGCGGCTGTAAGCAGCGGTCTGCGGCAGGTTAATATTCATGAGTTCGCATATCTCGGGGGAGAAGTGATGAGACGCAGAATACATCTGAAAGTCCTGCCTGCCGTAACTGCCCTGGTGCTGTTCTGGTATGCGGGTGGAAGCAGCGCGCAGCCCCTTCTTGCAACGGGACCGGATACCGAAACCAGTGAAGATGGTCTTCTTCGGGTCGATCGATCGCTTATGGAGGCTGCTTGGGTGCAGCGTTTCCCTCTGGACCTCGCGCGCTACAAGAAGATTTTGTTCATGCCGACCGGCGTCTATTTTCGCGACGTTCCCGACCGGCCGTACAGGGCTCGTCGCGGCGATAGCGACATGGAATTTCCCGTCAAAGATGAAAATAGAGCACGGCTCCGCGCACTCTTTAACGAAACGTTCTACGAAGCGCTTACGGAGGTAGATCTGTACGAAATCCAGGATGGAGTAGGACGCGACGTACTCATGGTTCAGGGATTTCTTGTCGATGTCATCTCCGCCGTTCCCCCAATTAGTCCAGGTAGTTCTGTCGGTACAATCAGGTGGGCTTGGGAGGCGACAGTGGTGATCGAACTCCGGGATTCCATGAGCAATGACATTTTGGCGCGCGCCATTGACCGGAATCGTGGTATTGGACCTCTCGATGCCTTTGAGATCTGGTCGCACACTAACCAGCTAGTGCATACCTGGTCGCAGATGTTGTGTACGCGGTTGCGGGAGCTATCGGCGCTCGGCGGAAAATAGATCGAATGCCCGACTCAGGTCACGATAATTTCCGCTAATTTCATCAGGCACTGATGTCGCGTTAGTGTTGCTATGGCATTGCGCTGTTGGTGCCACGAGGTCGCGCAGGGTTATGGCTACTTGTGGCCGGCTGTCTCCGTTAAGGAAGCCGTTAACGGCACGAAATCGAATGTCGGCTATGCGCTCCAAACCGGACGTTAAGCTAGAAGCTGAAAATTAACGCTCCTTAACGGAAAGTTTGCGCTCGAAAGCGGACCTTAGGATGATATATTTCGCGACTGAAGCTAAGGTCTCGAAACGACCCAAAGCGGACGTAAGCAGCCGCGGTTAACGGCTAACCAATGTCTGTTAAGCTGACGCAGGAGAATGTTCGCGAGCGAATACGAAGTGGCGCAATATTGACGCACACCAGTTAGCTCCAACCGAGTGCAGCTAGCATCTAGAGCCAGGGGTGGCTCCTATTACGAACTTATAGAAAGGCATTCTTGCTATACAACTCGTGAGCCCTGTTCTGCAGCAAATGCGGTAGACATCTTTGCTTTGCTTTGCTTTGCTTTGCTTTGCTTTGCTTTGCGTCTGAGTAACATCAGTCCTGGCTCTTGTTTGTGAGATCCGTGGGCATTAGGCTGTCATTCGGGAACCGTCGACCCGACGTTCGATAAGAACTAGGCAACCGATCGGGGATGAGCAGGGCTGAATCGAGCGTAAGGCGCGAGAGATCGCCCTCAGGCGAGTGACGCACTGCCGCATTGAGAAAACGCTCGGCTTCTTCGATATCGCCGAATTCGTGCGCGAGCAGCGCCGAGAGCCTCAGGGCCTTCAGGTGCTGCGGCTGTAACTTGAGAACCTTGCGGTAGAGGCTGTTTCGCTGTCGTTCGATTACCACTGCGATGGGCTTCTGCCGCCCTCGCGAACGCTCTGGTCACGGCTTCGGTGCGGAAAGCTGCGTCCTTTTCCCCATCGGCTCTAGGCGGACGCTGGATAGTTACCGTTGCTCATCGAGCCAATCTAGCACCCGCAATCCCGACCGGGCAATACGGCTACAATGAGTCCCCCCCTTCGGAAAGCGAAGAAGTCGTCGTGACAATGACCGAGAGCGAGTGGTCCGACGCAGGACTGCGGGTGGCGGTAATGGCTCTAATGCTGGCGAGTTGCTCTCCATTCGCTGCCAGCGCCCAAGAGGATTCCGCTGCGCTGGAAACACTGGTCGTTACCGGCACACGCATTCCGGATAGATCGAACTCGCTGCTTGCGTCTACGGTGCTGGATACTGACACCATCGAGGCGCGCAATGACAGTAACGTGCTAGACCTGCTGTCCGATATCCCGGGCGTGCACGTCAATCTTCCCGGCGGCCGCGGTAACGTCGGCGAGATCTTCCTCCGCGGCGGCGAAGCGAACTTCACCGCGGTACTGATCGACGGAGTCCAAGTTAACGACCCAACGAATACGCGTGGCGGTTCTTTCGATTTCTCGACCTTAAACCTCGATGACATCGAGCGAATCGAGATACTGCGCGGCCCCTCCTCCTCCGTGTACGGTTCAGATGCCCTGAGCGGCGCAATCAACGTGATTACGCGCGGTGGCAGCGGCGCCTTTACGGGGTCGGTCGATGCTGAGGTCGGTGGCGGCGACTACCGACGCGGCAGCTTACGTTTCAGCGGTCCCGCCGCGGAATCGAGCCGGTTCAGTGTCGGCGTCGGCATCATCGAGGAAGGGGACGCCAACTCGCCCGATCGCTTCGAGAGCGATTCGATCACAGTCAAAGCGGATCTCGCGCAGGACAGCCGCACGAGCGTCTCGATCTATGCCCGCCATGCGAATGCTGACTCGAGCGGCTTCCCCGACAGCAGCGGCGGGCCAGAACTCGCCGTTATCAGGGATAAGGCCAGCCGCGAGTCTGCGGACAATGCGTTAAGCGTGGCGGTGACATCCCGCCTGTCGCCGACAACAGACCTTCACTTCGCGGCGACGGCCTACGATCATCGAGAGCAAGTGACCTCGCCCGGCGTTGCCTCTGGCATCGGGCCTGGCATCCCGGCGAACCGAAGTGACAACGACTTTTCGCGCGTTGCGCTCAACGTGTTCGTCCGGTCGGAGCTGACGAGCCGAATCGACGCGGCCTTCGGTCTCGGTTATCAAGACGAAACTGGCGACAGCACGGGCCAGATTGCATTCTCGCCGGATTTCGTTCTGCCGACCGGTTACTCGCTATCGCGCGACGACGTGAGCGCCTATGCCGAGCTGGCGTTTGGCGCCGACAGCGGCTTCGATCTCGTCGCCGGGGTCCGGACCGATGAGACGAACGCCGCCGGGAGGCAAACGACGGGCAAACTCACCGTGGGGCACAGTTTCGCCAGTGACCGAATCCGCGTCCGCCTAGGATTGGGCAACGCGTTCAAACTTCCTAGCCTGTTCGCGCTGGCCGATCCGCTCGTCGGCAATCCTGATTTACGCCCGGAACTCGTCACGAGCTGGGAGTTGGGCGTCGATCTGCAAGCGCCGGATAACACCCTGCGCTGGCAGATCACGGCGTTCTGGCAACGCTTCGAAGACTTGATCGACTTCGACTTCGACACGTTCACTACCGTCAATCGAAGCCGTGTGAATACGGACGGTATCGAGCTCGGCGGCGAATACCAACCGACCGAGCGATTGTCTCTCGTTACCCATCTGACCTATACCGACATCGACGTACTCGACAGCGCCGCGACGCTGAGGCAACGACCGGAACTACGGGGCGGCATCGGGCTCTACTGGACGATCGCCGCGGCTCTTACGGCGCACGCCGGCTGGCAATACATCGGCGAGCGATTCGATTCATCAATCCCGACGGGGGAGCTGGCGTTACCCAGCTATTCTCGGCTCGACTTCGCCTTGAACTGGGAGATCGCAGACTCGATTCGATTGAATTTCGCCATCGACAACGCGACAGATGTGAACTACGAAGAGGCGATTGGGTTCCCCGCCATTGGGCGACGCACGAGAATCTCCGTGCAAAAAACGTTTGGCGAAGGCCGTCGCTAGTCGCCCGATCAGCGCAGCCTGTTCTCTAAGATCAGAAGCGGCGGCCCGCCTGGACACAGTCATCGTTTTGTTCTTCCCCTGCGAATCCGGTAGCCCAAAAGTCTAGACGCGCCCACGACCCTGAGCAAGATTGGCTGGATATACCAGGCCGGATCGAACTCTTCGCGCCTGCTGTCCGTCAAGTACCAGGCCGCGCCCCAACGGGCACCGGCCTGCGGCCGTTGGCGCAGACGGCAAAGACCCGGAATCACTGGTGTTACGGAATCTTTCACCTAAGAATTGGTCATAATGTTACCGCTGGATAAATAGGGTTAGCGGGCGGAATCAGCCTACTAATTTGTAATTCAAGTCGTACAATGGAGAGCATGCGGATCAGCCGCCACGCCACCGTTCTCAGATGCCTGTTCGGGGTGCTCGCGAGTACCTCGGTGGTCGGCTGCGCGTCCGTCGTAACGGTCGAAGCCGAGTTTCCGCCGCCCCTCGTCGAGGAGCTTCCCGTACGAGTCGGCCTGATCTTCGATGAAGAGCTGACTGAGTATGAGATTTTCGAAAAGATTCCGCGGCAAGCAACGTGGACGATTCACCTGGGGAGTGCCAACGAACTCATGCTCCGTGGGCTGTTTGAGGGGATGTTCCTGGAGACACGTTCGGTGGACGTCCTGCCACTCACTTCGACGGATCTGTATCGCCTGGACGGCGTCATTCATTCCGAGCTTGAGAAATTCGAATTCGAGGTCCCCATCACCGGAAGGGACGAGTTCGTGGAGGTCTGGATGCAATACCGACTGAGACTCTACGAGCCCGGCGGTACGCTGATCACCGAATGGCCTGTGAGCGGCTATGGCAAGGCAGAGCTCGGTAACAAAGAAGAAGCGCTCAACAGAGCGACTGTCGTCGCCATGCGCGAAGTCGGCGCGGCGATCTCGACGAGATTCGCTAAGCAACCGCAGGTCGAGTATTGGCTCCAGGAGAGACGGAGATGACACTGCGTTGTCGGCAGTTAGTCCAATCACGAATTAACGTCGTGCACTTGAAGAGAGTCTGCGTCGGGCTGGTAGTCGCGACTATCGTAAGCGCCTGCGGCGTGACCGCGCGAATAGAACCGTACAAGCAGACCAGCAGTGTCATCAACGACGGCGAGCAGATCGTCATCCTGGCCCGTAAGCACCACGCGACGCATGAGACCGAACCCGATTTCATCGACTGCATCAGCGATAGCCTAGCCGATGGCCGCGACGGCCTGCTCGTTCACTCCAGCACCGAGTTCGAAGATAAACTGTATCCCTGGTTTGAGCCGTCGCTGGCGCCCTTGACCACCACCGAATTGGCCGAGCTACTGGACAGACCGGGAGTCCTGGCTGAAGTCGAGGCCACCGGCGTCCGCTTCGTCGTGTGGCTCGATGGTTCTACCGACCGAACGGCCAGCGGCGGTGGCATCACCTGTGCTGCCGGCGTCGGTGGTGCGGGGTGTATGGGTCTCGCCTGGTGGGAAGATGATGCCCGCTACGACGCAACGGTGTGGGATCTACAGGAAATGAACTCGACCGGAACGATCTACGCGGACTTCCTGGGCCGATCGGTCATGCCCGCCATCATAATTCCGATCCCGCTGATAGCTCGGCCCCGAGCCGCAGCTTGCCGGGGACTCACCGACCAACTCAGGTATTTCCTGACCACACCGTTCGGTTATGGGCCCGAGCCGGAGCTTGGCTAACAGCGCCCAAGTAGCGGTAGAATTCAATCGATTGCGAAGATGACGCGCGCGAAATTTCGACTGCGAAAGGAACTGCTTGTTGCTGCCGCTCTGCTGAGCTTTGGCCTGGCGGCACTGCCAGTTTTGGTGTATTGGGTCGGCATTCGAGTCGTGGGCGAGTATTACCCTGAGAGCGGGTTATCCGATTTCGTCTGGCACATCTGGTCCGATCTGGCTGCCGGTAGCGTAATGGCGTGGATCCTGATCACGAGCCCCTATCTGATTATCCAGCTGCTACGACTTGGCTTCGTCTTTTGGAGGTGGCGGCCGGATGTGAGCAACGTCACACTTTCAGATATAAATCAATAAGTTGTAGTGAACATCGATGGTATAATCTCGGAGAATAGGATTGGCGCCTCGGCAGCAGCAACGGGTGAGACAACATGCTTAAATTCCTCCAACGCCTCCTGGGATGGGACTCACACCCTGCCTCTTCGAAGCCGGAGGGAATGGAGCGGCGGCGAACGTGCCCCGGACTTCAGCCGCCTCCATCATAGCCGACGCACCGCCTCAGGCAGCCGAGGACCCGCACGCCGCGAAGGTCAACAAATTTACCGAAGTCACGAAACCGGAGTTAAGCCTGCAAGACTCCGAGTTGAACCGGGAGAACCCCCGCAAGGTCAGTAGCAACCCGTACGATACCGGGACATTCAATCGACCCAACGTCTGGTCGAATGCAGGCGGCCGGAAGAATAATTGACTCCCGCTACAGCACCGCGGTAGATCGCGGTCCAATCGGCCACGCCTATAACCCAAGAAACCAGGAAACTGAACGATATCAGCGTGGTCAAACTGAGAATGTCGTAACTGTGTTTGGAAATCCGCCGTGTTATCCTTCCAATTGGTGAAGACCGGCCGAATTTCGGCGCTAGCGTGGGTAGCAGTCCAGGGAAGCATGAGGAGATAGCGTGAGGCAGACAATGCGATGGTGGGTTGGAGTTGCCCTGTTTCTGACGCTTCGCGTTGCGGGTACCGCAACGACGGCGCCGACGGCAGATCTCGCGATGGACGAGAAGCATTCGGATATCAGCCAGCAAGTAACCCGTCTTATCGAGAATCTGCATTACTCGCGGCCCCGTATAGACAATTCCCTCTCCTCAGCGATTCTCGATCGTTATCTCGATACGCTCGATGGCAATCGCCTGTATTTCCTCAGCAGTGATATTTCCTCCTTCGGCCGCTACCGGTACGAGCTTGACGATCGAGCACGAGATGGAGAACTTGAACCTGTATTCGAGATATTCAACGTCTTTCGCGCCCGAACCGAGGAGCGAATCGCCTATGCGCTGACACTGCTGGAACAGGAGCCGGATTTTACGATCGACGAATCATTTCGTTTCGACCGCAGCGAGATGGCCTGGCCGAGCACGGACGAGGAGATCCAGGATGTCTGGCGAAGACATATTAAGAACGCCGGCCTAAGTCTTGTCCTTACCGGTAAGACCTGGGAGGAAACGGCCGAGATATTGCAGGAGCGCTATGAACGCGTCCTGACTCGGATCGTTCAGCTGACTGCCGATGACGTCTTCGCAACCTTCATGAACGCCATGGCGCATACCATGGACCCGCATTCAAGTTACATGTCACCGCGAGACAGCGAGGAATACCGCATCCAGATGAGCCTGTCTTACGACGGCATCGGCGCTTCGCTGCAGCTCACGAACGACTACGTTACGGTCATCAACGTGATCGCCGGCGGCCCGGCGCAGTTGGACGGTCAATTGAAACCCGAAGACCGCATCACTGGCGTGGCCCAAGGGGACGATAGTGAAGTCGTCGATGTTATCGGATGGCGGTTGGACGACGTTGTACAGATTATCCGCGGTCCGGGGGGCACAGTGGTACGCCTGCAGATCCTGCCCGCCGGTGCCGCTCCGGGTTCGCCGGAGAGAGTCCTCAGCCTGATCCGCGACAAAGTAAAGCTCGAAGAACAGGCAGCCAAGAGCGACCGGCTCGAGATATCGCATGAAGGTAACCCTTATCACATCGGCGTGATCCGCGTCCCGAGCTTCTATCTGGACTACGCCGCTCTCACCCGCGGGGAAGAGGACTACACGAGTACGACCCGAGACGTTGAACGGCTCGTGGGTGAACTCGAGACCGAGGGTATCGACGGGCTCGTACTGGATCTCAGGCAGAACGGTGGGGGGCATCTTTCCGAAGCAACGGAGCTCAGCGGCCTGTTTATCGAACGCGGACCCGTCGTCCAGCTTCGCCAAACCCGCCGCAATATCGAAGTACTGGACGACCCGATGCCGGGCGTCGTTTACGATGGCCCCTTGGCCGTGCTGGTCGATCGCTATAGCGCCAGCGCATCGGAAATTTTTGCGGCAGCCATTCAGGATTACCAGCGTGGCATCGTGATCGGCCAGCAGACCTTCGGCAAAGGCTCCGTGCAGAACCTCTTTAATCTCGATCGCTTTATACGTGCGCCGGGTTACGGGCAACTGACGTTGACGATCGGCAAGTATTACCGTGTGACGGGCGGCAGTACGCAACACCGCGGCGTGATCCCGGATATCGAGCTGCCGTCGCTCGTCGATACGAATACGGTCGGTGAGAGCACCCGCGATACCGCGCTTCCGTGGGACCAGATCGACCCGACCCGATTCCGCGCTGAGACTTCGCTGGAACCGGCGATCCAGTTACTGACCGAGCGGCATACGGCGCGCGCCGCCAACGATCCCGACTACAACTTCCTGCTGGCAGACGTTGCTGCCTTCGGGAAACTTCGGGAACGCGAGACGGTGTCGTTAAACCTGCTCGAGCGACAAGCCGAGCGGAATCTTCTGCAGGAACAACAGTTGGCTCGGGAGAATGAGCGTCGCGCCGCGCTGGAGCTAGAGCCGCTCGCGTCGATCGATGAGCTCGAGGCAACGGAATCCTCCGACGTCCAGCTGGATCAAGCGGCGCGAGTGGTCGCCGACATGGCAGCGCTCGACGCGGGACTTTCCGCGCCCGAGTTGGTCACGACATCTGCGACTGCGGGTGACTGATAGAGCGTCACGGAACCTCTGGTCAGCTGCTTGCCGCGTACTAGCTCAGCAGAGAACTGCGAATATATCCCAGTACTCGTCCAGCAGGACGTTGATCCGCAGCGGCTTATCATTAGGACGCCGCGCAGGTCCGTCCCCCGCCTGAGGCGAACTCCGTTCCGTAGTCGCAACCGACTCGGTAGTCGGCAGTGAATCGGTCTCGTTACGGTACTGAACGTGACTGCCGAGAAATTACGTTCTGCGCCTGACGTCGTCGGCAAGGCCCGTCTGCTGGCGCAGGTCCTCTATCCGTTCGCGAATACGCTATACCATCAGGTCGCAGTCGCGTCGGTCACCAAACTTCATGTCTCCGACCGGCCGTTCGGTTGCGGTCTTCGTCAAGGTCATCAGATCATTTTCAGAGAAATGCACGACCAAATGTTACGCCAGCGCGATGATAGCGCAGTTGATGAGTCTGCGACTCTCCAGGGACAGACCGTCGGGCTCCGGCAGAGCTTCGCCCTGGATCTTTTCCTGCAGCTCTTTCAGCTTAGCGATTTTCTCTTAAGGGGCGCTGTTACCGGCCTTCATACCATTGATACGAGACCGGATGCCCGGCCCCTTGAAGAATCGTTTAAATCCGTTCATTGACGCTAGTAACCCCTCAGCGGCACGAAAATCCGCAAGCAACGCCTGTTGTTTACGCAGGACGCTATCCAACCGCTCGGTGATTGCGCCTAAGCGGCGGCTGCGTTTAGCCAGAGCGGCTTCGTGAAGCTGAGCACGTTCGCGCTGCTCACGTTGAGCTTTGAGCTCGGCGCCAAACTACTCGATCTTCTGCGCACCCACGCGCCACAGATAGCGCAATTGAAAGTAAACCATGGCGTTAGCGGCAGCCAGCGGGTTGATTAATAGGCGTTCCAGACTCTCAAGCTGCTCCTGGGCACGCAGGATGGCGCCTTCCTGATCCTTGAGCTTATCAAACAGTTCATGGCGCTCTTTGCGCAATTCGTTAGAGTTCGCGTTTGACACCCGCGCGGTTTGAGTACAGCTTGAGTAGCTGTGCGCCAGATTCATTTTCTCGCTGTGCACGTCTATTCGCCAGCATGACTCTCCACGCCACCCTCTTTCGATAGGTCAGAACTGAATCCGCCACACTATAGCGTTGGAATACGCGGTAAAGCGTGACTCAGAGCACATCGGGCGCGGAGGTCTCAGGCGAACGCGTGACCCATATCCAGGAGGTAATCCAGCCACTTGTTGAGCATGATGTTATTTCGCCAACGGCGGTCCAATTCGAGCGAGTGGGCTCGAGCCAGAGCTTGAAGCGCCGGATGGTGGTGCTCTTTCCGCCCGCTAACCGCTTCCACGAGGCTGGCGTCGTGGTAAATACGGAGCGTCAGATCAGGATCAGCGACGGGCTCCGCGGCGTCCTGATCAAACCAGTAGGTCAGATTGACGGTCGTGGTATAGGTCTCGCGGCGCAGCAACTTCAGGTGCAGATCGCAATCCCGATCGGTACGGGAAATCAGCAGCGGCTGCGCTGAACTGGGCGTCGAACGCAGTTCACTGCTCAGATGAAGCAATTTGATGAAATTGCTCTCGTAGATCGTCATCAACGCCGTGAAACTTCCCGGTCGGAAGATACACTCTGGGATGATAAGACTGTCTACAAGCATTGGTTACACGCGCTGCTTCAACTGTGTCGAGCATGCCATAAGCACTTTGACAGGACAAAGACCTGGCGCTCAGCTCTCACGGCCTCACGCGTCGCTCGACCCCGGTTTCGTTCAAAATCGTACTGGCAATCTCCTCGATCGAGGAATTGGTCGTATCGATAACAGGAATGTTGTGCCGCTTATACAACGCCTCAGCCGCACGCAGCTCGAAACTCACCTGCTGGGCAGATGCGTAGCGACCAACTGAACGTCGCTCGAGACGGATTTGACGTAGCCTGACGGGCGTGATCGTCAATGCATAGAGTTTCTCTATGAACGGGCGCAGCGTCTCCGGTAACCGACCGGTTTCAAGATCCTCCTCGGCCAGGGGGTAGTTCGCGGCGAAAACACCGTACTGCAAAGCCAGGTAGAGACAGGTCGGTGTTTTACCCGATCGCGAGACGCCGGTCAGTATGACGTCCGCTTTATCGTAGTGCCGCGTGGTGTGGCCGTCATCGGCCTCCATCGCGAAGTTCGTTGCGTCGATGCGCGCGTCATAACTCATCGTGTCCTGCATACCGTGCGCCTTACCGAGCGTGCGGGAAGACTGCGCCTTCAGCTCCGCTTCCAGCGGCGCAAGAAAAGCCTCGAAGAAGTCCAACACGAGAGCCTGAATTCCTACCAGCGGCGCTCGGACTTCATCCTGCACGAAACTGGTGAACACGATCGGGCGCACGCCGGACTGCGTTGCCGTCAGGTCAATGCGACGCGCGACCTGGATTGCCTTGTCAACGGTATCGACAAATGGCACAGTCACCGGCTTGAATTCAACACCGTCAAACTGCGTCAGCAGGCTGTGCCCCAGGGTCTCTGCGGTCACACCGGTTTGGTCAGACACAAAAAATACTGTTCGCTCGGTCATATAGGGCTAGTCCATGTCCTTAAAGATCTGGCAAGGGAGTATAGCTTGGAAGATTACGTTATCAGGTTAGCCGAGTGCGGGATGGACGACGTCGAGCGCGTGGGCGGCAAGAACGCCTCGCTCGGCGAGATGATCGGCAATCTCTCGCGGCTGGGTGTCCGCGTTCCCGACGGTTTCGCGACCACGGCTGCCGCCTACCGGGAGTTTCTCCAGCAGGACGGGCTGGATAACCGAATACACGCGCTACTTGACGAGCTGAACGTCGATGACGTCCCTGCCCTGACGAAGACCGGCTCCGAGATTCGCCGGATGATCATGGAGACACCGTTGCCGGCAGCCCTCCGGGATGCCGTCGACGGCGCGTGGACCGGGCTGACGAACGGAGAGGATTTCGCTGTCGCGGTGCGCTCCTCAGCCACGGCCGAAGATCTACCGGAGGCATCCTTTGCCGGCCAGCAAGAGACGCTACTCAACGTCAACGGCCTCGATCAGGTCGTCGCTGCGATCCACGAGGTTTACGCCTCGCTATTTAACGACCGTGCTATCTCTTATCGCGTCCACCAGAAATTCGATCATCGCCTCGTCGCGCTTTCTGTGGGTGTACAGCGTATGGTGCGCAGCGACCTCGGGTCCGCCGGCGTCGTATTCACGCTCGATACCGAGTCCGGCTTTCGCGATGTGATTTTCATTACGTCGAGCTATGGCCTCGGCGAGACCGTTGTTCGGGGCGCAGTAAACCCAGACGAATTCTACGTGTATAAATCAGGTCTCGCTGCCGGCCACAAGGCGATTCTCCGCCGCAACCTCGGCGACAAAGCCATCAAAATGATCTATAGCGACGATCCGGCCGAACGTGTCGCAACGGTCGACGTTGACGAAGCGGACCAACGACAGTTCTCGCTGACCGACGACGATATCGAGAATCTCGCCCGCCAGGCGGCGCTGATCGAGGAGCACTACGGCCGCCCCATGGACATCGAGTGGGGCCTGGACGGAAACGACGGCGAGCTCTACATCCTGCAGGCACGACCTGAGACGGTGCAGAGCCGGTCGGGCCAGGTCATCGTGCGCTTCTCGCTGAAGGAGCACTCGGACATCATCGCTACCGGCCGCAGTATCGGCCAACGAGTCGGCACAGGGGTCGCACGAGTCGTCGCAAACGTCACAGAAATGAATCTCATTCAGCCGGGCGATGTGCTTGTTGCCGACATGACGGACCCCGATTGGGAGCCCGTGATGAAGCGAGCTGCGGCAATCGTCACGAATCGCGGCGGGCGTACTTGTCACGCAGCGATCATCGCGCGTGAACTCGGTATCCCGGCGGTCGTCGGCTGCGGGGACGCGACCGATCGAGTACCCGACGGGGCGGAGGTCACGGTCTCATGCGCGGAAGGCGACGAGGGCCACGTCTACAAGGGCATGCTCCGCTACGAAGAAACGGAAATCCAACTCGAAAAACTACCGGACATTCCGGTGAAGCTGACGATGAACGTCGCCAATCCCGATCGAGCGTTTACGTTCGCGGGCATCCCGAATAACGGCGTCGGGCTCGCGCGGCTTGAGTTTATTATCAATCGAATGATTGGCGTGCACCCGAGAGCGATACTCGAACTGGAACAACAGGATGCCGAGACGCAGGACCTGATCGCAGAGCAGATGGCGGGTTATCCCGACCCGGAATCATTCTACGTCAGTAAACTCAGTGAGGGCATCGGCACAATTGCTGCTGCTTTTGCGCCGGACCCGGTGATCGTGCGCCTGTCCGATTTCAAGTCGAACGAGTACGCGAATTTAATCGGCGGCGAGCGTTACGAACCCCGAGAAGAAAATCCCATGCTGGGATTCAGAGGTGCATCACGTTACGTCGATGACGGCTTCAAACCGTGCTTCGAACTCGAGTGCCGGGCGTTGCTATACGTCCGCAACGAGATGGGGCTCACTAACGTTCAGGTAATGGTCCCGTTTATCCGAACCGTCGGCGAAGCGAAACAAGTCGTCGCTCTTCTGGCCGAAAACGGACTCGAGCGTGGTAAGGATGGGCTGAAGCTCATCATGATGTGTGAGCTTCCGAGTAATGCATTGCTGGCGAACGAGTTCCTCGAGCACTTCGACGGCATGTCGATTGGGTCCAACGACATGACCCAGCTGACGCTGGGACTAGACCGTGATTCGGGAAAAATCGCCGCTTTATTCGACGAACGCGACCCCGCCGTCAAGAAAATGCTCGAGCTGGCGATCTCGGCGTGCCGAGCGCAGGGCAAATATGTGGGCATCTGTGGTCAAGGGCCGTCGGATCATCCCGACCTGGCGCGCTGGCTGTTGGATCAGGGTATCGAAAGTATGTCCCTGAACCCGGACTCGATAGTAGATACCTGGCTGTATCTCGCCGAACAATCGAAATAACGGCCACTGCTACAAGGACCTACCACTCGCCGCGCCGGCGACGGTGCAGACGCGGAACAATCAACCCGAAGAGGATGCCGGCAAGTAATACACCGGCACCGGCGACGAACCAGTCACGAGTCGAACGGCTTCGGAGCCGCCCGTTCTCGATCGCCAGCAACTCGGCCTCTTCGTCACGCTCGTTCAAACGCCGGCGTAAACTTTCATTCTGATCGCGAACACTCAACACGTTCTCAGACGCCTCACGAATATCCGCGAGATCGGCCGTCAACGACGAAGTCGCCGTCTCGGCCTCGCCGAGCCGCCGGATTGCGACTGCCAGATCGTCGGTCAATGCCGCGACAGAGGCCTCCAGGGCCGCGATCGTGATCTCCGCTTCTGCAAGGTCACGATCGGTAATAACGAGTCGGTCCTGCGCGATGGGTCTTTCGGCGAGATAACGCCTTAGTACCCAACCTTCCGTATTGTTCTCCGTTCTCACGCGCGAATAGCCGCTGTCCAAATCTGCCTCGAGCATCTCAACGGGATCGCCGCTAACGAGATTCCCGATAATTGTGTTCTCGGTGCTCGGGCCCGTGCGTACGGTAATGACGAGTTGATCGGATACGTAGAACGTCTGGCCGGCTGCGGTTGCAGAAACCAGAATGAGCGCAACGCCCATCAGCCGAGCTACCATTGGTCCTCTCAGTCCTATCCGATTCGCGTAGCCTAACTCATCTGGCTGGGCGTGAAAACTAACCGAAGCTCCCTTCGCAGTCGTTAGATCGTCAGCAGGTGCTCGCGATAGAACCGCAGCTCTCGAATTGAGTCATAGATATCGGCTAACGCAAGATGGGTCGGCTCCTTCTCGAACCCCATCGCGGTGTCCGGTGCCCACAAATGAGCTAAAATCTTCAGCGTGGACACGTCGAGATTTCGATAATGAAAGAAGGTTGCAAGCTCCGGCATGTAACGGACGAGAAAACGTCGGTCCTGGCAGATACTGTTGCCACACATGGGCGAAACCATCGGGTCCAGATAGTTGCGCAGAAAAGTTAGCGTCTGCTGCTCCGCCTCGGACTCCGTCACCTCACTCGCTTTGACCCGCTCGACGAGACCGGACTGGCCGTGCTGACGCGTGTTCCACGCATCCATGCCCGCCAGCGTCTCATCGCTCTGGTGAACGGCGAACACCGGCCCTTCCGCCAACACCACGAGATGCTTATCGGTAACGATAGTCGCGATCTCGATGATCAAATCGTTGTCGGGATCCAGACCGCTCATCTCCAGATCGATCCAGATCAAATTCTCTTTAGACTTCAATATCGCGACCTCCGGCGACGGATTGTAACAGCCTCATCCGGATTATCGGCGCGCCAGTCCACGAATTACGCAAGCGCCACTGCATGAACGAGCCCGGTCTTGTCGTTGCCCGCTATCGGCGCCATGGCCTGGTCGAAGGCAGCGAAGGCAGCCGAGTCCTGTGCCAGATTAAAAGCCGATCCCTAAATCCGGTAGTGGGAGACCAGGTTCGATGGCGATTGGAAGCCGACGGTAAAGGCATCATCACGGAACTACTGTCACGTAAGTCTGCGCTGGTGCGAATCGATAATCGGGGCAATCCCGAGACCGTTGCCGCGAATCTTTCTCAACTCGTCGTCGTCCTGGCACCGAGCCCGGTTCCGGACTGGTTTCTCTTGGATCGTTATCTCGGCGCGGCCGCGCTCGCGCAATTAAAGAGCGTCGTAGTCTTCAATAAGCTCGACCTGGCGGAGTCGCCGCCGGACGAGCTGGCGGACTATCGCGATCTCACGGACCGAATTTGCATGACGAGCGCGAAACAGGGAGAAGGCTTGCGGGAACTGACTGCCTGTATAGCTGACGAGCGTAGCGCGATGATCGGGCAATCCGGCGTCGGCAAATCATCGCTCATCAATGCGCTCCTTGGCGATGCGCGACAGGCGGTTGATGATCTGTCCAAGAAAAGCGACCAAGGACGACATACGACGACCACCGCCGTGCTCTTCGGATTGCCTGAAGGCGGAGAACTGATCGACTCGCCCGGCGTCCGGGACTTCGCGCCGTACATCGCCGACTCTCGCGAGGTGGCACTAGCGTTTAAGGAAATCGACCGCCACTCGGGCGACTGTCGCTTCGATGATTGCCGTCATCTCGCCGAACCGGACTGCGCAGTCAAGGCAGCCGTGGCCTCCGGCGACATCACCGCGCGCCGCTACGAGAGTTTCAAAAATTTGCTCGAGCTAACGGAATCGCTGCAGCAGAATCGTCGCTAGCCGAGAGTCCCTCGCATCTGCCGACCGCCGAGGAGATGCATATGGACGTGAAAGACGACCTGTCCGCCTTCGGAGTTGGTGTTTATCACGACGCGATATCCCGGTAGATCGTGCTCGGCGGCGAGATCTCGTGCGACCACGAAGAACTGGCCCAGCAGCTGAGCCTGATCGTCGCGGATATCGTTCAACGTCGCGATATGGGATTTGGGAATGATGACGCCGTGGAACGGCGCCTGTGGACTGATATCCTTGAACGCGAGAATCTCATCATCTTCGTAGACGCGGTCGGATGGCAGCTCGCCGGCGACGATCTTACAGAAGATGCAGTCTGGGTCGGTGTCGATGGTCATGGCGCGGCGTCCGTCGAGTGCGTTTCGATCTCACGACGGCCCATCATCGCCCGAGATAGCGTCCCGCTATCGATAAACTCCAGCTCACCACCCATCGGGACGCCGTAGGCGATGCGACTGGCGCGGATATTACTTCCTTTCGCCATGCCGGCAATAATATGCGCCGTGGCATCCCCTTCTACCGTCACGCTCGTGGCCAGCACGACTTCGGCGATGTTCTCGTCCCTGAAACGCCGTTCCAGTAACTCCAGCCCGAGCTCTTTCGGACCGATGCCGTCGATTGGCGATAAATGTCCCATGAGCACGAAGTAGCGGCCTTGATAGGCCGCCGACTGCTCGATTGCGATGACGTCGGCCGGCATCTCGACGACGCAGAGTTGCGAGGCGTCGCGCCGCTTGCTGGCGCATATCGCGCACTGCGAATCTTCCGTCAACATGCGGCAGACCTCGCAGTGTTGAATCAAACGGCTGCCCTCCTCGAGTGCGCGGGACAGGCGCTTGGCGCCTTCACGGTCTTTATCGAGCAGATGGAAGGCCATGCGTTGCGCGGACTTTACTCCCACCCCCGGCAGACATTGCAGTGCCTGGATTAGTTGCTGTAGTAGCGGTGAGTAACCCTGGCTCACTAGAACGGCAACTTCATTCCGGCAGGCAACCCCAGGCCGCCGGTTAGCCCGCCCATCTTGTCTTGAACGGTACGGTCAACCTTCTGCGCTGCATCGTTGTAGGCAGCCGCGATCAGGTCTTCCAGCATCTCCTTACCGTCCTGTAAGAGTGCATCCTCGATGTCCACACGACGAACCTCATGCTTGCAGGTCATACGAACCTTGACCATCCCGCCGCCGGACTCGCCGGAGACCTCGGTCGCCGCGAGGTCTTCCTGAACTTTCTGCATGTTGGCCTGCACTTCCTGAGCCTGCTGCATCAGTCGCCCGAGTCCTTTCACCAGCGCTTCCACCCTTTAATAATTGCCATAGACACAGATAGTTTATTTATTAATTCATATGGTTATATTGCATTACTCGACTGAGGCTACGTAGTTGACATAACCTGTCACCGAACGTTGCCCATTATCCCACATGTGTCAGGGCCGTAGGAAAAATGGGCTTGGTTAACGGCCTGTGGACGGGCGAACCGGGCGATCGACGAACAGTAAACCCGTTCACATACCATGCGGGATAAATGCCAGATGCTAGTTCGGTCCAAGAACCTCAGAAAGGTAATGACATAGGCAAAATAGCCAAGACGGATCTGACCGGCACTTACGTCCTCGACGATGACGTCATGGACGAGATGGAGAATCTCGAAGCCACGGCTGCGATAGAGAACTTTGACGATCTACCGCAGGACAGCGAACCGACGGTCGTACTGGGCGAGACTTGTCGGCTAAAATCTCGGGCGGCGAAGACTCCTAACTCGATCCAGGTCGCGCTTTTAAATGGCCCGCTGTCACGGGCTGGCCGGCCTCGCTGACGCCACGCATTCGTTCGATCGCTACTCCTGGCAGTCATATGGTTCAACGCGAATATCGGGTTGCCACACCCAGTAGCGTGTGAATTCCAACGTCTCCGTGAAACTCTCTGGGTCATCAATCGTCAGACGATAGTCCAATCGGTCCTCAGCTTCATTCATATTGAAGTACTCGACCAATCGAGTCGCACGACTCTGCGGCGTGCCATCGCCATAGAGAACCGTAGCCTCAACGCCCTCCGTTGCCACGATCAGTGTCTCGCCTTCCCAACGACCGACCGAATAGCCGAGCAACGAGTAGCCGTCCGGTGAGGGCGGGCCCAGCCCTGTCATATGAATCAATCTCTCGGTGTCGAATTCCTCGGTACGGATTAAGAGATCGCTTCCCTGTCTGATGAATTCGAGCGGGTAGGCGCTGCCCATGATGTACGGCATGCCCTTCGCATGACAGCCGATAAACGGGCTGGCGCGCGGATCCCATTGCGCCTTGAGTTCGCGCGCCGATTCGGTCAGGGGATAGTCGGTAGCTGCCCCGTACAACGGATAAGCTTCCGGAATATCGACAAGCGGTGTCCATACACGGAAGATTCCGTCGGCGGTGCGGCGCCCTTCCACTGCCCGGGTTTCATCCGTTTCGCGCTGGTATAGATTCCCCAAGAGGCCCGCCGGCCAATAGGGCTTGGAGACGGCGCGCAATAACACTTCCCGACCGTCGTCCAACAGCATATTCTGCGCGAACATCTCGGGACGGTCTCGTAACGACGCAAGACCGGCCAGTCTCACCCGGTCGCCGACTTGAATAAAGTCTCGATCGACCCCGCGGAGCCTCAATGTGCTAACGGATCCGGTTTCGATAGCCCACTCCACTGCGGCCCCGTTTTCATCGGTCACCGCGAGCGTGTATGAGGGATGGGGGTTACGCCAGCGAACGGCCGTCACGACACCTTCGAGATCGATTAGACGATCCTCGTCATAGATTCCGATGCTGCTGTGATGACCGTGGGCCAGCTGGGCGAGAAATAGCGCGCAGATGCAGAGACTTAACCGTGACATATCACTTCTCCATCGGCTGAATCGTGTCAGTCTCTACGACGGCATCGAACGCAGCCTGGACGGCCTTTACATTAGGGTCCTGCTCGATCGACTCGCGTGCTTCGCGCATCCTCTGGTCCTCACCGGCCTCGCGAATTTGAGCGGGTGTCGCAACGGGTGCAACGGGTGGTGCACCCGTTGCGATCTCGAGCCGGAGACGCCGCCCCAGATGCTCCCCGATTGCGGTCTCAAGTCGGCCTCTGACCTGCTCTGTGTTCAGATGGGCACTCCTCTCGGCAAGTACCAGTGAGATTCGGTTTTCGGATTGCTCTTTGATCGTGCAATGCTCGGCTAGTTGACGAGCCGCACCGTGGATATCGGCTGCACCTAGAAGCGCTTCCCAGTCCCCGGTAATCGGTTGTACCGACACGACCGTATCGGCTACCGGCGCAGATGACAGGGAGACGTCCTCGTCCGGCGTGCCGGCACGTTTCGCCTCTGGCTCGGTATTTACAAACGCCTTCGGCGCCGGCTTCGGTGCCGATTTGTTCGCGAGCTCCTGGCGCGCAGAACGCTGCCGAGCAACCGATACGCTCCCATCGTTCTCATCCGCGCCGGGCCGAAACGCCAGCATACGCAGTAGAGTCATCTCAAAGCCTGAGCGCGGGTCCCGGCTTACACCGAGCTCGCGGCGGCCCTGTAAGGCGATCTGATAGTAGAGCTGAACGTCTTCCACCGGAATCGCAGCAGCTAGCTCCTTTAACGCTTCGTGTTCCCCTTGTGCCTCGTCGTAACCGACGAGCTGGACTACGGCCAGGCGTTGCAGCTCGCCCATGAGTTCGTCGAGAACCGCGCTGTAATCGAACGCATACTCGTCGAGTGCCGCGACTTCCTTCAGTAATGCGGACCCGTCGCCGGCCGCCAGGCCCTCGAGCAGCCGGAGGACATGGCCACGATCGATCGTGCCGAGCATATCACCGACGGATTCCGCGCTGACTTGGCCGCCGCCGAATGCAAGCGCCTGGTCGAGGAGACTGAGCCCATCGCGCATACTGCCGTCCGCACCCTTCGCGAGCGCGCCTAGTCCAGCGGGCTCGGACTCGACGCCCTCCTCGTCGCAAATCTTTTGCAGTTGCTCCTGAATCTGTTTCAACGTTAGCCGCTTAAGATTGAACTGCAAGCAGCGCGACAGCACGGTAACGGGCAATTTCTGTGGGTCGGTTGTTGCGAGAAGAAACTTGACGTGCGGTGGTGGCTCTTCGAGCGTTTTCAGTAACGCATTGAAGGAGTGCTTGGAGAGCATGTGCACTTCATCGATGAGATAAACCTTGAAACGTCCACTCGTCGGAGCGTACTGAACGTTTTCCAGTAGCTCACGCGTATCCTCGACCTTGGTGCGCGATGCGGCGTCGACTTCGATCAGATCGACGAAGCGCCCCTCGTCGATCGCGATACAGGCATCGCACTCACCGCAAGGCTCAGGCACAACGCCATCGGCACAGTTCAGGGCCTTCGCGAGAATACGCGCGAGCGTGGTTTTGCCGACACCGGCTGTCCCTGCGAAGAGATAAGCGTGGTGGACTCGCTCCGCAGCGAGAGAATTGACCAGGGCTTTGACGACATGCTCTTGCCCGACGAGCTTCGCAAAGCGCCGAGGTCGCCATTTTCGTGCGAGAACCGTGTAACTCATAAACGCAGCGCCCTGCCAATCGCCTAAACTAGATCCGCGCCAGCTCGACCCTGGCACCCGATCAAACCGCTGCCGCTGCTCCCTTCCGGGCCTGACGGGGTTCACAGCTGATCGTCGCGAGGGAACCGACCGCGGACCCCTGTACTTTAACAGTGAGTCGCAGCGATCGTACAGGTCGCCTTGCGGGTATTGAGTTCGGCCTCGACAGTAGGCTACGCTGCGCGGCCCGTGCCTCACGGACGGAATAGCACTAAAATCCCAGATAACGGAGAGGTGGCCGAGTGGTCGAAGGCGCTTGCTTGGAAAGCAAGTGTACGTGTCAAAGCGTACCGTGGGTTCGAATCCCACTCTCTCCGCCATACCATTTATATTGCTTAAATATCAATGGCTTAAAAAATTTCAGTACCGAAATGTAGTACAGGTGTAGTAATTTCTGTAGTACATCCTTTCTCCAAGACCCCACTCAGAAGGCCACCCCACCCCCTACCCATATATAACTACTGCTCGCACATTTCTAGCCAATTTTGGCTATGAACCAAGGTATGCTTAGA
>Ga0310122_10000480_pt1 | contig 25338 bp, 16 predicted proteins | sample CB6_Bottom_1051__FD_203503 | JGI IMG/M metagenome (GOLD analysis project Ga0310122, IMG submission 203503) | Marine microbial communities from Western Arctic Ocean, Canada - CB6_Bottom_1051 | ecosystem: Environmental > Aquatic > Marine > Oceanic | place: Canada: Western Arctic Ocean | collected...
ATTATCTTCAATTGGGTATATTTCACCAGCTCAATATGAAACAGACTACTATGATAATTTAAACGAGTCAGGTAAAGTGGCCTGACTTAAACAAACTGGTCTCCGATGAACTCGGGGCGATTCAATATGCTGCTTACTCGTGAGTTTATTAGAAGGCCTAAGGTTTACCATAACCTAGAGACTCAAGGATTGGTTAAACTCACATATGATAATTTAGGTAAAATAACGGATTTACCGGATAATTGGTCCAGTAAGCAATTAACCTTACAAGACTGGAAAGATTTTTTAAAAATTTGTTTAGATTTTTATGTAAGAGATAACAGCTACTTCAAGCTTGATGATGATTGGAGACAATGGATTGGCTTTAAGTTTGCAGCCAAAACTCTTATTAGTCCAACAAGTGATGATAGTAATGAAAACAGAGTAAAAAAATGGCCTTCTATAAGGAAAAACGTTGCTAATCGTTTAGGGAAGTTACTAGCTTTAGGAGGAAGTCTAAAATTAGATAACGAAACGGATATACAGTTGATTAATGACTGGTTAGCTAAGGCATGGAGTCATTTAACTAACCCAAAATATAATTTATTGAGTAATGATAACGGTAAATTTTATTTAGATAGAAGAAACATATCTTTTAGCCTTATGTGTGATGGATTTTTATGTCCATCAACAAATAAAGTTTTAGATACAACATTTACCGGATTAACCCCTTACTTACCCACTCATCTTAAGAGTTTTGATCCAAAATCATATTCCTGTAAACCTATTAAGTTACCTCAGTTATGGGATGCATTTGAAGAAACTGGAGATTTTCAAACTGATTTATCAAGAGTTCGTGAATTCATTAAAAATAATTCTGAAATAAAAGAAATGAGAGAACTTAACCTCTGGACTGATATAAATGACAGGGTGGTAGAGGGCGGCTTTTATTATCGTACTGCTGAACATTCAGCTCAACAGTCAGCTGATCGGCTAAAAATTTACGAGGACGATTTCAAACTCGGAAAAGTAAACGTTCTCAACTGTTCGACAACAATGGAGATGGGTGTTGATATTGGCGGTATTTCTGCTGTCGTAATGAATAACGTGCCTCCTCATCCGGCTAATTATTTGCAAAGAGCTGGGCGTGCAGGGCGTAGTAATGAATCTAGAGCAATAGCTTATACACTGTGCAAAAGTAACCCTCATGATAGTGAGGTATTCAATGATACTGCATGGCCATTTGTAACGAAAATACCCGCTCCTCAAATCTCACTAGATTCATCTAGATTGGTTGCACGGCATGTAAACTCATTACTGCTATCAATATATTTAAGAGATGTTATTGGTACTACGGATAAAGAAAAAACATCATTAAATTTACAGTGGTTCTACGAATCTGAGGATGGTGTTGTATCTACCTGTGATAAATTCAAAGCTTGGATGGACTCGGTTTCAGATCCAATTGAAGAAGCTGTAAAAAACTTAGTGAGAGGCACGGCTTTAGCTGGCAATGAAGTTCGAAGTATCATTCATTCATCTAAAAAAGCAATAGAAAAGCTACAGGCTTCATGGTTGTCTCAACTGAACAATCTTAGTTCAGCACTAACAAATGCGACAAAAGACTCTCCATTTGAGTATAGGATTTCTCTTGAGTTGGCCAGACATAGAAATGAGTATCTTTTAAAAGAATTAGCAGGAAAAGCCTTCTTACCTGGCTATGGGTTTCCTACAGATGTTGTTACTTTAAACAACTCAAATATAGTTGATTTTAGGCGTGAAAAAGAAGGTATAAAATCTAAAACGAAGTTTCGTGAAGATAATATTTCTCAATTAAGGGATATGCCTAGCCGGAATTTGGCTGTTGCAATTAGAGAGTATGCTCCTGGGGCACAACTAGTTATTGATGGGCGAGTATTTCGCTCTGCTGGAATTTCACTTAATTGGCAAAAACTAGGTAGTGGTGCTAGAGAGGCGCAAAAGTTTGATGTGGCATGGCTATGTAGATACTGTGGTCAAACGGGTATTGATAGGGCTAGTTCTACCTCGGACGAACTAAAGTGTTCTAGTTGCAGTCGCAATATACATTCATCTTTAATTAAAAAAACAATAGAACCAACAGGCTTTGTTACTGACTTTTTTGACTCTCCTGGTAATGATATTACTAGACAGAACTATATTCCAGTTCAACCAGGCTGGCTATCACTAAACGGTGAAGAATTTCCGCTTCCAAACCCTGCTACTGGATTCATGAGTTATGGCAGTAATGCAACTTTATTTCAACACTCATCAGGAGAGAATGGAACGGGCTTCGCAGTTTGTTTATCATGCGGGAAAGCAGAGTCGATGACAATAGATAGTAAGTTCCCAACAGGGTTATCACCTACTTCGGAACATAGACCAATAACATCGACTCCTAAATCTAAAGATTCTGATGGCTATCAGCCAGCATGTGATGGTAGCGCCACTGTACATTCTGATATTCACATTGGGTGCACAAGCTTGACAGATGCATTTGAATTGACATTAAAGCATCCGATTACAGGTCAGTATATCGATGTATCTGATGAAGGAGAAACTGTTGCGTTAACTTTAGCTGTTTCATTAAGAAACGCATTAGCTCACAAATTAGGTATCTCTACATCTGAAATTGGTTATGCCGTTAGACCTTCTAGAGATCTGAATTCAAATTTACCTGCGATGGTCATACAACTTTATGATGCAGTAAGTGGTGGGGCTGGGTTTGCTACTAGTGCAGCACGTTTCATTGGTAAACTATTAGTTGATATGCACTCAAATTTAGCTTGTTCATCAAGTTGTGATGAAGCTTGTTCTTCATGCTTATTAGATTCAAATACAAGACATGATGCCAATCATTTAGACAGAAAAGCTGCAACTGAATGGTTAGGTAATGACTTTATAAAGTTTATATCACTGCCCACTGAGTTTAAGTATTTAACGGACTCCAAATATTGTCATGAATCGATAAAAGAATTTATAGCACACCAAATAAATAAAGGTGCGAATTCGATTAAGGTTTGGTTGTCGGAAGAAACAAATGAGTGGGATCTTGACGCTAGGCAAGTCCACATGTTCATTTACCAAATGATCCAAATTAATGGAGTTGAGTTGTCCTTTGTTCTGCCAAATTTGCAATTGGGAGAAATAGAAAAACGTAGCCTACTTAGATATAAAGAACTGGGCATAAAATTACTAAAACCAAATAAAGAGTTAACAAATGGCAATATGGTCGCTTTGGTTGAGTCTGCTAATAAATCAGTTTCAATTGCTAGCCAAAGCGCAGAAATATTGTCACCCAATGGACATTGGTTAGAAAGTAATAGTGAGGATATGTTAGTTAAATCTAGCTTATCGCAAGGTTTTAAATTTAGTGAAATAGATACATCCCAGTGGATTGTTAACCTATCTGACGGTGCAAGAGTTGAGTTTAGCACTGAGCTTAATGGTGAAATTAAATCGTTTGGTGACAGGTTTTGGGCATTCATTTGTAGAGAATATGATCCGTTAGCAAATGAATTTAAACATGGTGAGTTAATAGAGGTTGCTTATACAGATAGATACCTTCAATCACCGTGGTACATGATTATGTTAGGAGAAATTATTAGAGGGTTGCCTTTTAATTCTAAAACTTCATTCGAACTACAGACATTATTCTCATCTAAGCCGGGAACTGGTCGCTTTATAAATCATGATTGGGCTATTTCATCAGATATGGTGGAAGTTCTTAGCTTGTGGTTTAAGGAAGGTATTAAGTTACCTTGTTTTATTGATTTGCATGAGAATAAAGCTGATATATCACACCGAAGAGAGCTTACTCTCAAGTTCAAAAATGGTAACGAATATTGTATCGGTTTTGATCAAGGCGTTGGCTATTGGAATCATGACCTTCCGAGGAATAAACATTATTTCGATTTTAATGATGTGAGTAATCAATTATTTCAAATGTTTGAGGCTTGGGAAAATGGCAGTATAAAAAACGGCTTTGATTGGAAAACTGTTTTATATATAAATAAATCTTAGCTTCAAACTCTTTAACTCAAATTACATTAAAGTAATAAAAATTACTGAAATGTAAATTTTTATGCGCTGGGATTTGAAAAAATAATTAACCTATTGTTTTTATAGATTTTTATATTTGGAACGGTTTTCGCTTTATATGGTTATCTAATCATATGAGGAAAATGTAATGGCTTTTATTGTCACAGAAGATAATCGATTTTTTGTATTACCTGAAGTAACCAATAGTAAACACGCTCAGGTTAGAGAGGGACAAAGGGGCATATCAAAAAAGCAGGTAATGCTAGCTTATAAATATGGACGAGTAATTCATTCAAGACGTGCGGTTTATCATGTGATTGGAAATAAGGAAATTAAAAAATACGGTGACATTGAACCAGAGTTAAAAAAGATGAATGGAATTCAACTTGTTATGTCATCAAAAGGAACTGTTTTAACTACTTTCCGTAACAAGGACTTAAGAAAAGTCCGTCCATATAAGCATAATCACAAACATTTACATTAATTGAAGTTTGATTGGCATAAAGTCAATCAAAATTAAAAGGATAGAAAATGAGTTTAAAAAAATTCGCAGTAGCAAAAGCAAGAGCACTCCCTGTCATTATTTTAGCAGATACCAGTGGCAGTATGTCGGTAGGTGGAAAGATCGCCGCGCTTAATGAAGCTGTTCAGAACATGGTTTCTACATTTAGACAAGAATCAGCACGACAAGCTGAAATTCAAGTGGGCTTAATTACCTTTGGCGGTGATAAGGCTGAAATGCATCTACCACTTGCTAAAGCATCTGAAATAGAAGCTATGCAGCCTCTAGATGCAGTCGGCCGCACACCAATGGGACATGCTTTTGAATTAGCAACCGAGGTACTTGAAGATAAAGAACTGATCACATCTCGCGATTATCGCCCTGTATTAATTTTACTTTCAGACGGTATTCCAACTGACGCGTGGCAGGCAGGTTTAGAGCGTTTAACAACAAGTGAACGCGGTCAAAAAGCCAGTCGTTTTGCAATGGCGATAGGAGCTGAAGCTAATATTGATGTTCTTGAGGCATTTAATAATGACTTAGAAGCGCCAGTATTTAAAGCTAATGAAGCTAGAGATATTCATCGTTTCTTCAGAGTTGTCACAATGAGCGTAACAGCTCGCTCTCAGAGTAGAACCCCTAACGAATTTGTACCGATTAACTTTGATGAGTTAGAGAACGATGACGACGATTTAGGCTTAAATTTAGAAGGCCAATGGTAAATATTCGTCACCTAAGTGTTTCTGTCATAGGGCCTAGTCATTTACTAAATGGTCAGCCCAATCAAGATTCAGTGCTAGTAAAAAGGGTGCCAAGCGGTTGGCTCGCAGTTGTTTGTGATGGTATGGGATCTAAGCCTCATTCGGAAGTGGGATCAAAACAAGCATGTCTAGCTGCACTTGATGTGATTAGGGCTGTTGATTTCGGCATTGAAAGTAAAGTGCTTATTAAGCAAGTTTACCAAATGTGGTTGAACTCACTTGGCGATATTAAAGCCAGGGATGCAGTGACAACGTGTTTGATTGCTTGGGTTTCTGATAGCGGAGAACTAAGAACGTTTCAGTTAGGTGACGGTTTAATTTTAACTTCGCAACAGACAACAGAGCATTCGGATACAAATGATTTTGGCAACATCACTACAGGCTTAGGTAAATCTAAACAGTTTTCAGACTGGCAGGTAACGAAGCAGCAATTGAGTGTAGGTGATGTGATTGCGCTTATGACCGACGGCATTAGTGAAGATCTGCACCAAGGTATGGAGCTGGACTTTGCAAATTCGATTGTTGAAAGCACTAAGGGCAAGAGTGTTAGGCAAGCTAAGTCTTGGTTAAAAAACGAATTTAGGAACTGGGGTACACCGAATCACACGGATGATAAAACCCTCGCATTAATGGTTATAAACAAATGACAAGTGAACAAACAAAAAAACGCATTGTAGCCGATACTTTTGGTCAAGAGTTTGAGTTAGTCAAAAAGATAGGTCAAGGTGGTCAGGGAGTGGTTTGTACAACTCAGGTTGATAACGTGCTGGTTAAAATGAGCACGCAGCGAGATAAAGATAAAAAAAGAAATTGGCTTGAGCATGTTCATTGGTTAATGAGACAACCTTTAGAGCAATTAAACATTGCTAAGCCATTTTCGCGCATTGCCATGAAAGGGAATAACTTTGGTTATGCAATGGAGCTGATGGACGGATTAATTCCTTTAGAATCGTTAATGAATGAAACTGAAGAGTTTATTGCAGCGGAGGGTTCACCAGAGCATTACTTATCAACGGGTGGCTTAAAACGTCGAATGACTATTTTGGCAAAGCTTGCCAGAACACTGTCAGACCTTCATGCAAGAGGTTTAGCATACGGAGACCTATCTCCGGCTAATATTTTTGTTTCAGAAAACCCTGATTACTCTGAAGTGTGGTTGATTGACTGTGACAACATTTGTGTCAATCAACGAGAAAGTTTTGACTCTTTGGTTGATGAAGAAGGCAAGCCTGGCCGCATTTTTAGCCCAGGCTTTGGTGCACCAGAAGTTGTTAATGGCGACAGCTTTGTTTCCTCGCTAACGGATGCATGGAGCTTTGCAATCGTCGCGATTAAGCTATTAACAACTAACCATCCATTTATTGGTGAAGCTGTTGAAAATGGTACACCTGAAGACGAAGAGCGAGCGTTTGCGGGTGAGTTACCTTGGATATACCACCCAACTGATCATGCAAATGCGCTAGATGAAGATTACCCTAAAGGCATTCCATTAGAGCTGGTTGCGCTAAAGCCTCTTTCTAATTTATTTGAGCAATGCTTTAACGCGGGTAAAACCGATCCGCTAGCCAGACCGAATTTAAGTGAATGGGCGGAAGTCTTTGAACAGCTGACGCATATGCTAGTTAAGTGCCAAAACAGCGAATGTAATGCTTCTTTTAATTTCTTGGTGAGTGACGGCCATTTAGAGTGTCCTTTCTGTGGCTCCGCAATGAACAACAGCCAGGTCTTGTATATTCGTAATAACCTCCAAGATTTATCAATTCTAGATCTACCTAACACAACGATTTACGACACATACGTTGATACGGGGTATCACCAAACGCTTAATATTGGCGAAACCATTGTACTCAAAAACTCTTGTCCTGGTTCTATGTACTGGTCTGAATCACAAGAGCTACTGTCGATACGCTTTACCAAAGAGGGTTTAGAGATTACGCCAATAGGTGCTAAATCTTTTGAGATGGGGATGGGGAAAAACAAACTTCAAACCTTTAACTCGAAAACACCAATATCGGCTTCGACAAGAACTAATAAATGGCTAATTATTAAGCCAATTGTCGAGATCCCTGAGCCGCAAATAGTTAACCTGTTCAGGTTGAGGTGGTGAGCTGATGAATACACAAGATCTAAAACATTTAACTCAAGAAAAGATTATTGAAGTTGCTATAGAGGGGGCTATTTCGGCGCTTGATTGTGAACAAGATATCTCTTTTCATATTATCCATGACGAGCTGTTTATTAAGCAAAATGACTTTTTGGCACAGGTTACTAACGCTGAAGTATTTGATAGTTATGGTGACATTGAGCACTTTATTTGGATACCGATTTCTAAACAAGAAAATAAGGTGCTTATTCAAGCAATCCCCTGCTTACCAAATAATTTAGATTTTCATGAGCTGCAAGTTTCTGTAGATGAAAACATTATTGAGCAAGTTGCTAAACTCGCAAAGCTAAAAAACAAAGACATTGATAGCGTTACAGAGTGGCTAAAAAGCGAGCTTGTACTCCAAGTTAATAACCAATCGAAAGTGTTAACTGCGATCAGTAGTGCAAGCATTGCTGAAAAGAGAGGGTTAACGATTGTAGGTAAAACTAGCTTGCTTGAAGTGCAATATACTCCAGATCAAAGGATGTGGGCGAAATCGGTTAAGAAATTGCGCCGTAAAGTGAAGTTCGATTTGAGTTCTATAGATTGTGAATTATCGTTTGTTGACTATACCGCAGTTGCTCGAATCAATGATCCATTGATTAAACAAAAACTTGAAGAGTTAAACCGAGATAATTCAACATACATAAACTTATGGAACCAATATAACCAAAAGGTTAAAGAAAAAGCGGTGGAACTAGCCAATAATGCTGGCTTTGTTCGATATATCAAAATCGATAAAGAAGACTCAGTTGATGGTGTGAAATGGAATTTTTACTTTCAAGAAAAAGATATTGAAAAAGTTAAACAGCTTGCCGCTATTTTAAGAGAAGAGCCTAACCATACGTTAGAGATAAACAAGCGCTTGCCTAGCTGGTTAGAGAATAATATTGGTGATATAGGGCTGGAAAAGGATGAAAATGTAGAGAGTATTGCTGCTCAATTTTCGGGGCACACTAATCAGTACATAACACTCAACTTAAACTCTTACGGAAAGCCTGAAGAAAAAGGAGTTATTTATTTGTCGATTAGTGGCTCAATTGTGCAGATGCAACGACGGGAGCAAGCAAGAGATTCTATTACAGGCTTTTTGAATCCAATGAAGGACCTACGTCTGTTAATTGAAGATCAAGACTTTAGTATTTCTAGGCAAAAACAAGCCAAAAATAAATTGAAACCGTTAACCGCTGCTGCGAGAAGGTCATTTAAAGGTAAGCCAACGGCAAAGCAGATAGAAGCATTAGATGTTGCTTTAAATACACCTGATATTGCGTTAATTCTCGGCCCTCCAGGTACGGGAAAAACCCAAGTTATTAGTGCGCTACAAAATAGGTTGGCAGAAGAGCATAAAAGCAATTTAACGGGACAAATACTGCTTACTAGCTATCAAAATGATGCAGTGGATAATGTCATCGCTAGATCCGAGGCGTTTGGTATTCCGGCTATTAGAGCGGATGACAATACTCGCGCCCCTTATCTATTAGAGCAGTGGAGCCAGAAACAAACAAGCAATTTAACTGAAGTTGCGAATGAGTTAGCTCAAAATGAAGGCAGTTATAAAATTATAAAAAATATTCGAAAGGATATAGCGACTATTTTAGCTTCTCGTGTAGATAAAAAACAAAAACACGAGCGGATAAAAAGTCTTCTTGAGGATATTGATAATCTTAGGATAAACCACGGTTTTGATATACCCCAGTCTCTGAAAGCAAAACTTGAGCAACAGTTTGTCACTCAAGCCGATGAAAAAAAAGCAATCTCTAGCCCATTGTTACTAAGCCAAGTGAGAGGGTTACGAACGACTGAGCGAGCGTATGACGATGATGGCTATGAACAGTCTTTTAAGTGTCTATCCGCTTTACGCCGAATGGGGCGATATGAAGAAGAAGTAGAAATTCTCGAAGAAATTATAGAAAAGCTGACTCTCAGTGCTGAAGACTTTGAAAAACTCAGAGAAATCAAAAATAAGTTACTCGATGATTTAATTCCCGATTACCGACCTAAGTCGTTACAAGTTGAGCTTTCAAAAGATGAAATATCAACGCTCCATCAATTGAATGAAGTTATCGCTAAGCATGCAATGAATTGTGCAGCGGGAATACCTGATGTTATCGAGGAATATTTAGACTTAATCAAGTATCAACCGAATTACCTTGCAAAAAGTGTTAGAGATTACACAACGTCAATCGGTGCATCATGTCAACGCTCTGCGGGTCAGCAGGTTGTAAAGTATAAAGAGCAAATTAATGCTTCTTTAGATGAAGTTGGTGGAGACGTTACCTTCGATACGGTCATCGTGGATGAAGCAGCTAGAGCAAACCCACTTGATTTGTTTATTCCAATGTCTTTGGCAGCGAAGCGAATCGTATTGGTAGGAGATCATTTTCAGCTACCGCAAATGTTAGAACCCGAGATTGAAAAAGAAATGATTGAAGCAGGTGACTTGCAACAAGAGACTGCTAAAGCAATCAAAATGAGTCTTTTCGAGCGATTATATAAGCAATTAAAGGCTCGTCAAGCCAAAGACGGAGTTCAACGAACTGTGATGTTGGATACTCAATTTAGGATGCATCCAGATATCGGTGGGTTTGTTAGTCGCTCGTTTTATGAAGCTGAGGGGGAGCCAAAACTTGAAGCAGGCTTAAGCGAAGGTGATTTCGATCTCGGCATTGCTAAGTATAAAGATAAAGTAGCCGAGTGGATTGACCTGCCATTACTGTCTGGCAAAGAACAGCGTTTAGGGACTAGTTGGCAACGCGATTGTGAAGCACAAAAAGTTGTTAGTGAAGTTCAAGAGCTGTTTTTAGAGAATCCTAATTTAAGTGTGGGTGTAATTACCTTCTTTGCCGCACAGCGAGAGCTAATTTTAAATAAGCTTGCCCAAGTAGGTATTTGCCAAAAATCAAAAGATGGTTGGGAGTATTTACCTGGCTTTAAAACGACTGAAGATGGAGAAGAAAAAATTCGAGTTGGCTCTGTTGATGCTTTCCAAGGGAAAGAGTTTGATGTGGTGATTCTATCAACAGTTCGCTCAAATGATTTATCGGCATCAGATGAGAATGCATACCGAGCAAAATATGGCTTCATTCGTACACCAAACCGTTTAAACGTTGCGTTTAGTCGAGCGAAGAGCTTGATTAAAGTTGTTGGTGATAAATCGATGTTTTCTGGTGAGGCAGCCGAAAAAGCTATTCCACAAGTATGGGCGTTTGTTCACGAGCTCTGTGAGGCCAAGTCATGATTACACATAGAGATATTAAGGATGTTTGCTACTTAAAAAGTAGGCAAACTAAAAAAACGTATTACGAAAGTCAAAAAGATATTTTTTGGCCGTTTTATTTATGGCGTGTTGCTGCACCTAAAAGTAAGCCGAGTTTGAATATTTTTCAGACGTTGGTATTGAAGCTTATATTAGCTGGGTGTCGTGATAACGAAAAACTATGTAGATATAGCAATTTAGATAAAGAGCTTATCAGACACATTTTAGCTGAGTTAACTAATGAAGATTACCTTGATAGTTGGAGTCTTACAGAAAAGGCCAATAAGCTATTTTTAGGTGTAGAAGAGTCTACAAACGAGAAAACAAGCTATTACATACTTCAAGATGCGACAACGGGAAAGTTGATGCCGCGAGTACTTCCGACATTATCGCATATAGAAGGTATGGATTTTAATGAGCGCTTTCCTCAATTTGTTCGAAGTAAAGGCTCAGGAAAGCTAGTAAAGCCTTTGTTAATAAATAATACTGTTCAGCCGGAAGCGCCAACTTCAGACCAAATGAGCACTAGCTTAAGAGCTTATCGCAGAGTATTGAACCAGTTAAAGCAAGCTGATTTTTATATATCTGACGATGCGTTAGAAGTTACCTACTCAATTGAGTTTATTGAGCCTGAACCTATTGCAGCGTTTATCCACACTAAGCTATTTTCAACAATTTCTGGTGAGCGCTCGTGGTATTTATCTGATCCCACAGGGTTAACGGAAACTCTTCCTGAGCTAAATGATAGTGCAGAACAGTTGTTAGAATCAAATCGGCACTTTGCTTCTAGAGTAGATGAGGTGATGGGTATCGCTGAAGATAAACATACGCTCAATTACAAGCAACAAGAACAGCTATTTGAGGAACAAGCAAAAGTAGAGTTGTTATCTAACTATCCCTGGGTTCAAGAATATTCACTGATAGAAAAGCATGTCTTAGCAGCACTGCGATTTAAAAACCAGGCTGAACAATTTCAAACACCTAGGCCAGAGATCTTGGAAGGATTGTTGAGCGAGTTGCAAAAAATCATCGAAGCTTGGTTAAAAACCTTAATGAGGCCTAATGAAGCTAATAATAACTGGGAAGTTTTAGTTATGCGGTGGAACGGTAATAGACCTGTTTTTCAGCATGACAAAAGACTGATTGAGCAAATTTACTCAGGCGTTAGTGGAGTTAGTGTCTATACCGCGAAAAGGTTAGCAACCGTCAGAGGGGGCAATGTTCAGTCAGCAATGACAAGGGGTAATCAATCATTAAAGCCTATGCTAGCCGCGATGTTATTAACGTTTCCCAGAGTTGTAGAGCAGTTATCAATGCAACTGCCTAACTGGTTAGACAATGCAATTAGGCTTGCTGATGACAGAAATCAAAAAGCCAGCCATGCCAGTGGCGAAGTTTTAACAAAAGAAGAGGCTATAAATCACCTCAATTCAGTAGATGAATTATTAAAAGTTTTAGAAAGAATTTTAGGAAGTAAATAATGGCAAAACGAAACAAAGCACGGAAGCAGCCTGTAGCTGCAAATGCAAGAAATCCATCAAATTCAGCAGCGGATAAAATAGATAGTGCATTAGCTGCTGTAGATAACCTAACAGAAAGTGATAACGGTACAATTCTTGGCGCTATGGCTGAAAAGCTCAAGCTAGCAAAAACGTCACATGATGCAGCGAGTGAAGAGCAAAAAAAAGAAGCATCAGAATCTTATGGCAACGACATTCAAACTTTGGTTGGCGAACTAAAAAAGCTAGTAGAGCAAAACAAGAAAACTGAAGCGGATAATAAACAAAGTTTATTAAGGTCAAAGCAATTAGAAGAGTCGGTAGAAGAACTTAAAAAGAAAATCGAGTTAGAAAAAAAAGAATTAGATAAGCAATCTAAAGAGCTTTTAACGAACAAAAAGAAGAATGCAGAAGATAGGGCTGAAATTGCCAACAAGCTCGAAGAGCTAAAAGAGCAAGAACTAGACGCTGAGAGTGGTTTTGCGGCTAAGCACATGGAAATGCTTGAATCGTTTGAAGAGAAGCAAAATAAGCTTCGCGAATCATTGGAAGAGAAAAGGTTAAAACTAGAAAAAGAAGTTGATGAGCTTACTAAAGCCAAACAATCGTTGAATCAAGCAGAAAAAGTCTTGCTCGAAGAAAAGCTACAAGAATTATCTTGTAAAGAAGCAAAATTAGACGAAAAAGAGTTTCAATTAAATCAAGAAAAAACATTAATTGAGAGAAAGCGTAAGCAAGCACAATTAACTAATGACGAAGCGAGTATTTATAAAGCTTCACTAAAAGGTGAAATCGAACAAGAATTTATTTATCAAATATCTTCACTGGAAAATCAGAAAGAAAACCTCGAAAAGCAAATTGCTCAATATGACCTGGGTGAAAAGCAGTTACTCGCAAAGTTGAGCTCATTTAAAGATATAGAGAGACAATTTGGTGACGATACTCCGCAAGAGGTTTTAGAGCAACTTAATCATTACAAACAAACTGTAAATAAGCTTCGCTTAGAGTTAGATGAGAAGCCTAGTGAACAGCTTGAACAAAATTATAAAGTGCTAAAAAAGACCTACGAAGCATTAGAGCAAGAATGCAATAATGCTCACGCAGAGCTACAGCAAAATAAAGTGCAGCTTACGAAAAGTAGAATGTCTGTTATCGACTTAGAACAGGTTGAGAAACAAAAACAAGCTTTATTGAAGCATAACCAGCTATTGCAAACTTACGTTGATCAGTTAAGTGAAGATGTTGATGATTTAATTAATAAGCAACAAGCTAAAACCGCATTCCCAGCTCTATTAGAACTTGATAGCAAACTAAGAGCAAAAGGGATAACAGAGATTGTTCCTTCATTAACAGACTTTGCTAAAGACCTTCAACATCGTATTGCTTGGGACGCTGATGAACAGAAAGAATTGTACTATCGCCTTGAAGATATTTGGCTATTCATTGCTGGCCTTTCTATGAGCCGTTTACATATCCTACAAGGGATTAGCGGCACAGGTAAAACAAGCTTAGCAAAAGCATTTGCAAGAGCAGTTGGTGGAGGTGTGAAAACCATATCTGTTCAAGCTGGCTGGCGTGATAAAGGAGATTTAATCGGTCATTTTAATGCGTTCGAGAAGAAGTTTTACGAGCAAGAAACTTTGCAAGCTTTATATGAAGCACAATCTCCGGCATACAGTGATCGTCCATACATCGTTTTACTGGATGAAATGAATCTTTCAAGACCTGAACAGTATTTTGCTGAGTTTTTATCAGCTTTAGAGTTAGACCCTAAAGACCGAATTCTTACGTTAATGACAACAGGACAGCCTAATGGGCCAGAAAAGTTAATTGATGGGAGAAAAATTAAAATACCTGAAAACCTCTGGTTTATTGGTACAGCTAACCATGATGAAACAACCTTTGAGTTCGCCGATAAAACTTATGACCGTGCCCATGTAATGGAGCTACCTAGGCATAAGAATACGTTTGAAATCAACAAAGATCTTGAGCCAGTTACTTACAGTTTTGATTCACTAGAGGCAGCCTTTGAAGCGGCAGCTAACAAACATAACTCTAAAGTCACTAAGCTTATAAAAGAACTAGATGGCTCTGAGCTGTCAATGATATTAGAGGAAGAATTCAATGTTAGTTGGGGCAATCGACTAGAGCGGCATTTTGTTAGATTTATACCTGTCATGCTTGAGTGTGGCAGTGATTTGGGGTTCGCCTTAGATCATATGTTAGCAACTAAGGTGTTAAGAGCTGGTAAGGCGACTGGCCGTTATGACACTGAGCATGAAGACATTTCAAACCTTATTGATGCATTAAACGACTTTTGGCGTACTCAAGGTTTTAATTCCAAACCTGAAGCGTGCTTGAAACTCTTAAATAATGAATTGAAGAAAAAGAGTAGTCTTTGATGATTACTTGGTATGACAGATTTAACGGGAAGTTAGTAAAACAGCTTCCTGAAAATATTACGTCTGGAAGATATGCGGCTCAGGATTCGTGCATTTTTAATGGATATTCAAATATCCAGCCAGATGATTTTCTTATTAGTGATGGAACTGAAAAGTTTCACATTGGCTCTCAGGTAGGCTCATTTATTCATAATGAAAAGACGGAAAAGCTTGAGACTGAATTAGAAATTATCGAAAGTGCAATACTCGCATACCAAGAAGCGGTTGACTTGGGGAGAGATAGCTCTTTTCTCATACCAGATAAATTACTTGCTCGCTTTGAATTAACTAAATTTGAGGAATTACTAGTTGATGTCCTAAAAAAAGGACATCTCCAAGAAATTGCCAGACGGCCTAGAATGGAGTTAATTTATAAAGAGCACCTTGTTCCTGTATCCAGAGCTAAAAAAGTAGCTAGTTCTGCCAATGCTCACCTGGCTTCTCATTCAGAATGTTGGCAAACCAGAACACTAACAGGTGTGATCCCCAAACAAATTCTCGCTTTAGAAAGTGAAGATCAGCTCAATATCTATGAAAATCGAGTGTATGTGAAACTGCTGGATAAAATTGAGCAATATTTAATTAAGCGCATTTTAGAAGTTAAAAAATTGGAAGAAATATTTAAGCAAGCAGTGAATTTCCAGAGTGCCAAAGATATATATTTTGAGTTGAGAGACAGTATATTTACCTTGTGGGGGGAAGGTTTTTCCGATGATGAACAAGTGGATGATGCCGCAGTATACGGTATAGCAACACTTGAACTCCTAACCATGATGTTAAAAAGAGTGAGAATATTACAACATTCAGGCTTGTATCTTTCTTTGGCCAACAAGGTTCATGTATCACTTAAATTAAATATGACAAACGTTTTGTCACATGACCAGCATTATCGTCATGTAGCAAGGTTATGGAACAGTTGGTTGGATACTCAGCAATCTAATAACCTCGACCCTAAGCAAATTTTTCAACGAAATAAGAAGCTTTCCGCTGCATATTCGCAGTATTGTTGTGACTTAGTGAATCGAACGCTGCATGAACTTGGTTTTAATGAATTGACACCAAATTACTTTAAAAGAAATGAAAATCAGACCATCTACCTTGAGGTAACAGCTGCCTCTGAAATTGTGTTAAAAGCATCTAAACAAAGTTTGTGCTTTGTTCCATGCTTCACTAACAATATTGACCTATCAGACACCGTGGCGATGGAAAGCAACCAAAGGGTATTGCTTTCTTTTGGTGATGTTGCAGAAATGAGTGAACATCATCTTTGTACTTCGCCAATTAATTTTTATTCATTAGAACAGCTAGCTATATTGATTTCGAAGTGGTTAGTCAGCCAAGCATTTCAAGCTCTTGGGAGCACCATATCTAAAGCTCCGTCAGCACTCGTGCAAATGTTAATTAGAACGAATGCAGATGGCTATTGGAAGGTTAAAAATAATAGCGTCACCATAATAAAACCATGTCTAGCTATTAAATCTAAACTATTAGAATTTAAGAAGGAACACAGTAGAGATGTTTCATTAGATCAAGCAGTTGGTGCTATTGTTGAGGCTACCGAAAGATTCGAAGAGCTATTGTATTGCCCTTGTTGCGGTGTAAAAGCTGATGCAAACCAATGGCTCCCTAGAGATGACAACTGCTTTGCTATTAGAAAGTCTGGATGTAACCATAAGTGGGAAGTTAACCGTCAACCAGATGGGACTAGTGTATTAGTGATAAAACCAGCTAAATTATCAGAGCCTGACTTCTCATATAAGTTTGAAGATTATGGTCGATACCTAATGCAGATTAAATTATGATGATTCAATAGATATGATTTTGACTTTGAAAAACTTCCAAACAAAGAAAAAATAATATGTTTAAGTTAGCTGGAAATAATTATGGCCGTTTTTGTGAATAATGCATTTATTTATGCTGCCACCTTTAATTACAGGTTAGATGATAGTAAATCAAAATTCTATTCAGTCATAAATATTATGATGTAGTTGAAGTGCCGTTGAAAATGTTTCGTATGATCCCCACAAGTGGCAACTAAACCCTGTTATATTTTAAATCAAATGTGGGGTGAGGCTTTTGAGATAATGTTAATTCAACGCTATAACTTAATTTTGGATTGTATTCCGCTGGCGCCACAGCGTACTTCAGTTTGCAACTTGAGAGTCAAGCTTGTAGATCGCGGCTTTGAAATTTCAATCCGTATGCTACAACGCGATCTTCAATTACTTTACGAGCAGGGTTGCTTCGGTCTTGAAAAAGACATGCGGAGTAAACCGTATGGATGGTCTATTAATTCGCAGTGGCGGGGTGGTAACTTAAAAATAATGAGCAGTGAAGTCGCTGAGCATTATTTGTTGTTGGAGCAGTTACTACCGCAATCTGTACCGAGTGATGTTAAACAGTCGGTACATACTAAAGCAGAGCAGGCGCTTAAGCGTTTTACTGGCCGTGTACCTAATTGGCTTTCAACCCTTCCAAAACCGTCCTTAAAAGTAAATATTGACACTCATTTAATTGCGCAAATTGAGCATGCGATTAAGCATAAACGTGCTGTGAGCGCTGAGCTTTATAGAGTGCTTTACGATGAGGCACATTGGTTAAAGTTTGCTGAATTAAGCTTTTATAACTTAGTTGAGCAAGGCGGTGTGTTGATGGCGCAGTTTATGGTGGGAGAGCTTCACGACAAGTGTTATCAAATGCCGGTTTACCGCATTCGCAATGTACACATTTTGCAAAAAACACGACGAGAGCCAAGTGCTGAGCAGTTAAAGTCGTTACGCAGTGCGATTAATAAAGGTATGAAGCAAGAAACGATCGAGTTAATTGTAAAAGTGCCTAACCACTCTGCAGTTAATCAAGGTTTTATTGAACTTGGCGAGCTGATTGACAAGCAACAGATTGACGATAAAAACGTATTACTTACCTACCAGACTATTGATACTGAACAACTAACCGATGAACTATTTAAATGTGCCCATTGGATCGAGGTTGCTAAACCTGAAAAATTGCGGCAAAGAATCACTACAAAGCTTAAAGCGGCCGTTAACTTCTATAAATAACTCCAACTAGTTTGGGTGCGTCAAATATTGACGCACCTGCTTGCTATGCTCCATTTTAAAGTTAAGGAGTAGTTATGTTTCAATTAATTCAACAAAATGATGGTTTATCGATTGGTGTATTTGGTATTGGTGGGTGTGGCTGTAATACGCTTAACAGTATTTTTGAACAACGCGAGTCTGAGCAGGCGCACTTGTATAGCGTTAATACCGACAAAGTGGTACTTGAACATACACAGAGTGATGAAGCAGTACTGATAGGTGCAGAGCTCACTCATGGGTATGGTGCAGGGGCAGATCCCAAAGTTGGACTGCAAGCGGCGGAAGAGAGTAAAGAGCAGCTTTTAACCCTTATTAATGGCTGCGATATAATTCTGTGTGCAACAGGGTTGGGTGGCGGTACTGGGACTGGCGCCAGCCCGTATATTGCACAGCTTGCTAGTGAGCAAGGTAAGTCCATTATATTTGTTGCTACATTGCCATTTAGTAGTGAAGGGCAGTTTAGAGGCAATATAGCGCAAGCAGGTTTAAATGAGCTTAAAGAGCATGCTAATGCGGTTATTACGCTCCCTAACGATCAACTTATTGAAGTGCTGGGCAACGATATAGGGTTATTTGATGCGTTTAAACACTCAAACCAAATACTCCACTCACTGATAAAATCATTAATCGATATGCTTTGCTTTCAAGGCTTAATAAACGTGGATTTGAACGATTTTGCTAAAATTATGGATTGTCAAGGTGATGCAGTACTAGGTGTTGGTAAATGCGATGAAGAAAGCGAGCTAACTACTGCGCTTGATGAGGCACTTAACAACCCGTTAGTTAATCAGGTTGATATGTCATCGAGTACCGGGGTGATAATACAAGTAAATTGTAAAGATGAAATTTCACTGGGTAGTTATAATCTCATTACCGATACAGTACGGCAGCAGGTATGCCCTAATGCGTTAGTTATTTGTGGTGTATCAAAAATAGAAAGCCTAGCAACCAATTATGAGCTACTGGTTATTGCTACGGGCGCGAGTTCAAAAATGATACTTGATGAAACTAGAATTGAGTCAAACTCTAAAGTAGTCGCCACTAAACCAAAAGCATCTGATATTTTTGATATCCCTGCTTTTATAAGAAATCAATCTGCACCACCTAGTAAAAGTGCTTTATAGGGTTTGTAAGCAAAGAAAAAGTTGTATTGCAATATGTAAGCGCTACTCTAATATTTGCAAAGGGCGGCTCTTTTTAAGCTTTTGGGTTTGCTGAACTATATTACCCCAGATAGTGGAATAAGCACTTATTGCGCTTTTGACTTTGGCGATTAATTTATTTGAATAATCTAATTTTAAAAATGATTTTTTAGCCGCTTTCTTTCTTAACTTAGTTTGCTTTTTAACTTCGTTAAGGATCTCCTTCTCAAATAGCTTAAAGTCTTCGTAAAGTGCTGTAATATCAGTGCTATATATTTTATTTGAGTAGTCATAATGTTTACTCATTGGATCGTGCTCTGAAACAGAGTGATGGAGCATTTTTTTAGACTCAATTTCAGCAATTGTTGATGAACCAATTTTTTTAGTTAGCACTTCTTTCATATGCGATTTCAAGAAGCTGCGTAGTAGTGTTGGAAATGCTCCGGCTGAGCCTTTTATATTTATGTTATCTCGCGGGGCCGCCACCATGTTTTTTGGTGCATGATACTTAAGTGCTCGGTTTAAACTCTCTTTACTAATGGGTTTTGAGTCGTCTTTAACCTTGCAAAATAAGTAGGTGCGGTTTATGTCTGGGTTTAATTTTAACTCTTGTTGTATTGCTTTTTTCATCTCGGGTGTGAGTTGTATTTTAAACTCTTTTTGGTTTTTCATAGCACCGCGAGTGGTATGAGTTGTTTCAGGAAACGTTAAAAATTTAGGATTATCTAAATCATCTATATACGATAGACGAAGGTTGCAAATATTTATGGGTCTTAGCCCAGTAAACATCATCAGTAGTACCGCATTTATTAATGTATTATTTTTAGCTGTTTTTAGGTTTATGTATAGCTGAGAAATTAGAGATATATCAGTATATGCCTTACAAGGAATAGGCTTCGCCGTTCGAGAAGATATATAATTTTTATCTACTTCTAGGAATGGATTATCGCCATTATTATATTTATTTTTTGCGAATACCCACAGCTTTTTCATCTGCTCGAATAGCTTAGCCACATGCGGACCACTTTTCTCTGTTAACAGTTGGTCAAGCGTTGCTTCTATTATCTCAGGCGTAATAGTCTGAAATAACGTATTTTTACCAAATGCATTTTGAATTGCATTAAGGTAAGAGGTATATGTGGTTACTGTGGTTTCAGCTAACTTGCTGGGGCTATGTTTATTAATTGCCTGTAAGTTTTCTATTTGTTTACTCACTACAAATTCGAATGTGTAATTAGAGGTGTTCTTTTTATATATTTCGGCCGCTTTTAATTTCGCTGCTGAAAAACTTATATCATTAGAATCACCAAGCTTGATATTTTTTATGCCATGTTCTTTTTTAAAATGAGTAAAAAATTTAATGATGCCATCATGCTGGAATACAATTCTTATTTGATCTTTAAGCTGATACTTTGAAAGCCTTTTTCCTTTTTCTTGCGCCAATATAATAGTGGCAAGACTGGCTAGCTCTTCCATTGACTCGTCATTGTATGGAGGCTTATTCGCATTAAATTCAGCCATGCAAAGATCACGACTTTTAATCGTGACCTCACATGGTTTTATTGAATTTAATACTGATATTGCCATTAATATATAAGCCTTAAAAAAAGTTAAAATCATCAAATAACTGATGAGGTATCGCTCTAATAAGGCAATGATATGAAATTAATTTTTTTTACAAAAACTTTGGTAAGTCGAAATTAAACTTTTTTTAATTATTTTTTGCTTTGGCTTCTTGGTCACTTAAATATCTCTCAACGACAGCTCTTCCTTCTTCGGTTAAGATCAAATCTTTTGCTATTCTACCCGTATCACCAAGTGGTTGATTAATGAAGTTCACATAGCTGCCTTTATGAACTAAATGAGCTTTAATTCTATCTCTCAGGGCTTTCTTTTGGTTGTTTTCTTTAAGGTTTTTAGCCTGTTTACTCTGCATACCTGTGAGTCTGAGTTTTTGGCTTTCGAGTTCATTGGCTCTTTTTAAAATACTTGCTTCATGAATTTTGAATACATTAAATTTTAGCTTTGTTGAAGTGCCAAATAGCTCTTCAGATTTATCATAATTCAAGCCGTTTGGATCGTCCTCTTTTCTTAGGTGATGAAGCGCGAGTCTAGTAAGTTCCTCTGCGTGTTTAAAATGATAGCCGTTGGCAACCATAATCGCTTTTGTGTTGGATTTAAAAAAACTTCGGCACATTGTGCAAAATGCACCCGCAGATCCTTTCATTACAATGTTTCTTTGGTCTCCTTTTACTGCATCAACAGGGGAGTAATCTTTGATGATTTTGTCCAGCGACCTTTTAGCAAATGGTTTGTTAAGATCGCGAGGCTGAAGAAATATATGATCAGGGTTACAGTTGGGTAATGCATTTTCCATCCAGGCTCTCTGCTCTAAAATAATGGCGCGCATGGCCTTGGTTAATGGCAGCTTATATTCTTTTTGGTTTTTCATTTCTCCACGAACCCCAACAACAGATGCCGGAAAGGTAATTAAGGTTGGGAAATCGATACTATTGAGCCAGCCCCACTTCATTTGTGGAATGTTGATAGGGCGTATGCCTGTTAATATCATAAATCGAGCAGCATTTTTTTGATGTATATTTGGGGCCGATGCTAGATTTATCCATAATTCAGCTATCGAATCTAAGTCTGTATAAACTTGGCAAGGGCGGGGGCTTTCTACACGGTCAGATACGTAAAAGTCATCGATATCAGCTGCTGGGTTTTTACCTGAGTTGAATTTGTTTTTGGCAAATCGCCATACTCTTCTAATTTGTGCAAAAAGTTCGATTGCTTGGTTATTGGACTCTGCCTTGATAATTATATCTACAATCTTTTCTAACTCTCCAGCTGTAAGAGACTGGAACGCACGCTTAAGCGGAAAATGATGCCTGAGTTTTTTTATTCTGCATTGATATGTTCTGAGCGATGAAGCTGCAAATTTGGTAGGTGCGGTGTTATGGCGCTCTATTAAGCTTTGTTCATATGCATCAAACACAGTTTTAATATTATGATTATTTAAAACGCCATATTTCATTTGTTCAGTGAGCTTACGCGCTTTTGCTATTGTTAATTCAGATGCTTCACCTAACTTGGTATTAGCTATGCCAGATGATTTAGGGAAAGCTGAGTAAAAAGATACTGTTCCAGATAGGGTAAATATAAGACGAAGATTGTGTTGTGCCTCATATTTCGATAATCGCTTCGTATCTTGCTTCTTAACCTCTTGTTTTGATTTTTCTTTTTCCTCAAAAAAGATGATTTGAGAGGCCAAAATAACACAGCGATTTATGTGCTGCATAGAAAATGGCGATTTCAGTTGCTTCCATTCTAGTTTCGCTTTCGTGTATTGAGCTTTGGTAAGCGTTGATAGTGATTTTTTCACTTTGATTAAACCTATATAAATAAAGGCCTTGCGGCGATTTTTATTGATTAAGATCAACAAAGCAACATAGAAAAATAGGCATAATTCGCGGCTGTAATTTACACCCAAAAATAAAAATTTGTGTTACTAATTTGTGTTACGATTTAATGAAAAATAGCGGTTTTTTATTAAACTAGAACTGCACAAAAGTTAGCCTTTACACACATTTGTTTTTACTTATCTTTTTGTTTTATAATGATATTAATTGAAAAGGCTAAAAAGTGGCTTTACTCATAAATAGCAAATGCATTAACTGTGATATGTGCGACCCCGAGTGCCCAAATGAAGCCATTTATATGGGCGCTAAAATTTATCAAATAGATTCAGATAAATGCACCGAATGTGTGGGTCATTACGACAAGCCAACGTGCGTGAGCGTATGCCCCATTGATTGTATAAAGCCTGACCCTAATCACCGAGAAACTATAGATGAGCTGGCAGAAAAATATGTGAGGTTAATGGGTTAGTTACTTAATTAGTAGATTAATTATATGTTTTTCTGAGAAAGCTAAGTGCATTGTAACTACTTAGTTATTGTTTATTTTTGGCATAGTTCCCACATACAATTAAAAAAGGATTTAAAGTGCTCTTGAGCGAAATTAAAAATATAAAGAGCTTTCTTGGTGCCCAACTTTATTTTCAGCTAAATGGCCGAAGCTTAAATAATTTAATAGCTAAAGAGTAAAGGTCACAAATATACAATCTTATAAAGTATTATAGGGTTATTGAATATAAGAGATGACTTTATGAATACATTATACATTACTGGAGCAGGTGTAAGTGCTGCTAGCGGTATTCCCACCTTTCGCGGTGAAGATGGCTTTTGGACTATTGGTAGTAAAAACTATACGCCAATGGAAATGGCGACACGTGCAATGTATGAAAATAATCCAAGTGAGTTTTTAGCTTGGTATTATCATCGTTTTGCAACTTACCGTAATCATGGTCCTAACGAAGTGCATCATTGGCTTAGTGATAAAAACTTAATAACTCAAAATATTGATGGGCTTGATGGTAAGGCGGGTAATAAAAATTTTATTGCGATTCATGGTCGGCTTGATCAAATGACGCTGTTTCACCATCAGGGGGATGATGTTACACCACAAACAACTCCTTGGGATAACGCAGACGAAAGCAGTTTACATGCTTCACTACTGGAGTTGTTTAAAATTGAAAATCAGCAGCCTATGCTTAATCAATCATTAAAACCTTATGTGTTGTTATTTGATGAATACTACACTGAGCTTTATCGTATTAGTGAAGCACAATCGCGGATGCTTACGGCTGATAAAATGGTATTTATGGGGACCTCTTTTAGTGTAAACATTACCCAAATGGCACTAGAGATTGCACGTAATTATGCTATTCCAATTGAAATTGTTGACCCTGAACCTACTCATGTACTGCACTCAAATGTAAGTTATAAAAAAATGACTGCATTGGAGTACATACAGCAACAAGGTTAACTAGGTAACTAGGTTATATATTGCTGCTGGTATACATAATTTATTATGCGTTATTAATAATCAGTACAGCTTACATTATGTTATTGTTGGCATTTAATTCACACTGGTACTCGTTATTTTAGGTACTTAAATACATTATAAGAAGTCGGTAGCAATGTTAAGTATTTCTCTTGGGCCTTTGGTTATTTCTATTTCACAGTTAATTATTTTTTTAGGGTTAGGCATTTTTTGGGGGCTTACCTATTTATTGACGCGCCAACATCCATTACAAAAAGCAATTTTAGATACGGTTTTTAAAGCGATTGTTGTGGGCTTTCTAGTCTCGCGTTTAGCGTTTGTGTTTACCATGTGGGATGCCTATCAAGGTAACTGGTGGCAGCTTTTTAATATTAGCGACGGTGGTTTTATTGGTTATTATGGTTGGCTCAGCGGTATAGTGGTTTTAGCGTTTTATGCACGTGGTAAAAAAGCGGTAATGAAAAACTACGCTATTGCTGGGTTTGTTGGTTTTTGTTCAATGATTATTCCTAACTTTGCGCTGTCTATTTATCAAACGGGTGTGCAATTACCGCAGTCTGTTGTGCATAATATGCAAGGGCAGCAAGTTAACTTACAAAACTTTAAAGGTAAGCCGGTGGTGATTAACTTTTGGGCGTCGTGGTGTCCACCGTGTCGAAAAGAAATGCCAGTGCTACAAGCGGCTCAAAAAAATAACCCAAATATTACGGTGGCGTTTGTCAATCAAGGTGAAGACTTACACACGGTAAAAGCGTTCCTTAATGAACAGCAACTCGATCTTAATCATGTATTTTTTGATCAAAGCAGTAATGTGAGTCGCGAATCAGGTGCTGCAGGCTTACCAACCACCTTGTTTTATAATAGCCAAGGAGAGTTAGTTACCAGCCATATGGGTGAGCTTTCTCATGCGAGTTTAGGCTATTATATTCAGGCTATTAGCGCTAAAAAATAACGGCGTATTGCTGTTTCATCGCGTCATTCCTTTTTTATGCCCCTTTATAAGCAGCTAAATAGCCATTTTGCTGCTTAACTCCCTACTTTTATTAGAGTAGGTTACTTATTGATACAGCATTCATTTATTCGTCAGTTTACATTAACAAGCTATTAAGTTTGGTTGTGTAGAATACAGCTACTTTTTTCGTATCAGCTTTCCTTGGTACGTTCATCTTTAAGTATTAACTGTATTTTAAATGGAACTGTTAAAACTATGACCGCTCATCGGATAACTCAAACCTCTGCTCACTCACTTCCACGTTTTGTTAAATCAACGCTGTGCATCTCAATTTTATCTGTGTTTAATCACGCATATGCGGATGAAGCTGAAAATAAAGCAATAGAAAGCAAGGATATGGAAGTAATAGAGGTGCGTGGTATTCGTTCCAGTATGGCGGCTAATTTAGATATAAAGCGTTTGTCGAGCTCTGTGGTTGATGCGATTACAGCGGAAGATATTGGTAAGTTCCCTGATAAAAATGTCGCAGACTCATTACAACGCGTACCAGGGGTAGTGATTGACCGTGACGGAGGCGAGGGCTCATCGGTAA
>Ga0310122_10000482_pt1 | contig 25273 bp, 22 predicted proteins | sample CB6_Bottom_1051__FD_203503 | JGI IMG/M metagenome (GOLD analysis project Ga0310122, IMG submission 203503) | Marine microbial communities from Western Arctic Ocean, Canada - CB6_Bottom_1051 | ecosystem: Environmental > Aquatic > Marine > Oceanic | place: Canada: Western Arctic Ocean | collected...
TGGTGCGCTGGTTGGTCTCATCATTGGTCTAACAGGCGTTGGTGGCGGCTCACTCATGACCCCTATCCTAGTACTGGGCTTTGGCATAGCGCCTGTTATTGCTGTTGGAACAGACCTGCTATACGCTGCGCTAACAAAATGTAGCGGCATTTACTTTCATCACAAAAACCGGACTATCGACTGGAAAATCGTGTGCCTATTGGGCAGTGGTAGCATTCCCTGCTCTCTAATCACTATTTCTGTTTTAAATCATTTTAAAGAAACCGGCTTTAATTATGATGAAATCATTATGGTCACACTTGGCATCATGCTGATCCTGACATCTTTTATTATTCTGCTAAAAAACAAATTACTGAACTTTATCCATTCCAATCATCCTGATTGCCTACTGGTCAATTTTGTCAGATCTTTTCGTCCACAAATCACCGTATTATGCGGCTGTTTATTAGGCTGTATAGTGACACTCTCATCAGTCGGTGCCGGCGCCATAGGTTCTGCCATTCTTTTTTTACTCTACCCGCGCAAATCGTCCATTGCTATTGTGGGTACCGATATTGCGCATGCCGTTCCGTTAACAGCCATTGCCGGATTAGGTCACCTTCACTTTGGCAGTGTGGATTTCGATTTATTATTGGGTTTATTAATCGGCGGCATACCCGCTATATATCTAGGCAGTCTGATTGGAAAAAAATTGCCCGATAACATATTACGCCCGTTAATTGCTTTGCTATTACTCGCCATGGGTATTAAATTAATATTTTCACAGTTTCCGATTATGCTTTTTCTTGATACTTTCTCGCACCAAATATGGCAGAACCTATCCTTACTATGGTCGAACCTTCTGCTATAGCCGCCTTAAGATCGGCTGTCATACCAAAAGAAAATTCATTCAGCTCAGGCATAGCTAATTGTGTCACCGCCTGATATAAGCCACAGTAAGGCTTGCGCTGATCTTCATATGCAACCGCAGGCTCAGGAATGGCCATGACGCCACGCAGGCGTATCTTAGGCAAGCTATTAACAGCCTGAATTAACTGCGGCAATTCAGCCAGCAGCACGCCCGACTTTGTGGCTTCAACACTGATATTGACCTGTAATAAAAGATTCAGATCCGGTAAATAAGAGGGTCTTTGTTCACTTAAACGTTTGGCAATTTTCAAGCGTTCAACGCTATGTACCCAGCTAAAGTGACGGGCAATCGCTTTGGTTTTATTGGATTGTATAGGGCCTATAAAATGCCAGCTTATATCAAAAGCGGCCAGTTCAGTCTGTTTAACCAAAGCTTCCTGAAGATAACTTTCCCCAAAATGTCGTTGCCCTGCTTGATAGGCCAGTGCAATATCAGCAGCCGGCTTGGTTTTGCTTACCGCTAATAATTTAACGCTTTCAATTTCCCGTTTTTCTTGAGCCTCAGCCTGCCGAATCTGCGCTTTTATTTTATTAAGTCTTTGCTTTATTTCATTCATAACCATATTAACCCGGAATAGTTGCTAGTATTAAACCGCAACACTTTATAAAAGCAAAGAGATGAACTACTTTTATGGCTATCAACCCTGCTTATTGCAGGACCCTCCCATATCTAAGCATTTCAACTCCATGGAAACCCACTTATGGATATTGCTGAATTATTAACATTTTCTGTTCACCACAAAGCCTCTGATTTACATTTATCCGCAGGCTTAGCCCCTATGATCAGAGTGGATGGCGATATTCGCCGTATCAACATTCCTGCTTTGGATCATAAGACAGTACATGCGCTCATTTATGACATCATGAATGACAAGCAACGCAAAGATTATAAAGAATTCTATGAAACAGACTTTTCTTTCGCCTTACCCGGAGTCGCCCGCTTTCGTGTCAATGCCTTTAATCAACAACGGGGTTCTGCTGCGGTATTCAGAACCATTCCCGCTGAAATCCCTAGTCTGGAGGGTTTGAGAGCGCCCAAATTTTTTGAGGAACTGTGTAGAACACCTCGCGGTATGATTTTAGTGACCGGCCCGACAGGATCGGGAAAATCGACCACGCTGGCAGCCATGATTAACCATATTAATATGCATGATTACGCCCATATTTTAACCGTGGAAGACCCCATAGAATTTGTCCATGAAAGTAGAAAATGTCTCATTAACCAGAGAGAAGTTCATCGCGATACACACAGTTTTAATAATGCATTACGTTCGGCCCTGCGTGAAGATCCCGATATTATCCTGGTCGGTGAAATGAGAGACCTGGAAACCATTCGTCTGGCATTAACAGCCGCTGAAACCGGACATTTAGTTTTCGGCACCCTACATACCACCTCTGCCGCTAAAACCATTAACCGTATTATTGATGTGTTCCCCGCCGCTGAAAAAGAGATGATCCGAGCCATGCTGTCAGAATCCTTACACGCCGTTATTTCTCAAACACTGCTCAAGAAAATAGGCGGTGGTCGAGTTGCCGCACATGAAATAATGATCGGCACACCGGCAATCCAGAACTTAATCAGGCAAGCAAAAGTAGCCCAAATGTATTCTGCCATGCAAACAGGGCGTAAAGACGGTATGCAAACATTAGATCAAAACCTGAAAGAACAAGTGGATAAAGGTTATATCACGGCAAAAGTAGCCCAGACCAAGGCTATTAATAAAGATATCTGCCGCTAACAAAGCAGCATTCAGGCCCATCACATCCCCGCCACGACCACATTGCCCTCCCGTGTGCAAGGGAGTCAGTCATTAGCCTTTCCGCAGCGACTCATGTGTTTTTTTGCTTTCTAATGGTTTCATAGGCTTTTCTTATTTTTTGGGTCTTTTCTTTAGCCATCGTCATCATTTCATCCGGCAAGCCTTTTGCTACCAACTTATCGGGGTGGTGCTGACTCATTAGTCGCCGATAAGACTTTTTAACCTCAGCCTCTGTTGCTGATGGAGAAACACCGAGTACAGCATAAGCATCTTGCAGTTGCTGCTCGGTTGATTGCTGCTGATAGCGCCCCTGAAAACGTTGTTGCGCCTGAATCTGTATTTTTATCCGCTGATATTCAATGCGTGAAATACCTAAATAACCACAAATGATATGCAAGACATTTTCTTCGGCCTGATCTAACACACCATCAGCAAATGCAGCCTGAATCTGTATTTCCAAAAACATGCGGGTCAAATTTGTTCGTCTGTGACATTCTTGCCGAAACTGCTGTAAGACATCCTGAATAGGAAAGTCTTCTGCTTTACCTTGTTGAAACAGGTGAATCGCTGTTTCCCGCATATCGCCTGACAACCCCAGCTCATCCATCACTTTTCTGGCCAAATTAATTTCGGCTGTCGTTACTTTGCCATCTGCTTTGGCAATATGGCCCATAACGGAGAAAGTAGCTGTAAAAAATGCCATTTGCACACGCTGCTGATCCCCTGGGTGCATCGTCTCATCCATTTCAATGCCACTCAAGCCTGCATCAAACTTGTGCCCCACTGATGCCCCCAGAATAGCGCCTAAAGGCCCCCCCATTAAAAAACCAAATGCGCCCCCTACAACCTTCCCCATCCAACTCATACTTTTTTCACTCTCTGCTGATGAAAATCCACTAAATAATTATTTTAACATTTATAATAATTTACTTTTTACTAGTCCGCTTGTAACAGGGCTTTGATGGATATTATTAAACGAACATCAAACTGCAATGCGGGGACATGTCCGCTGAAAAATATTCCTCGACAGCAATAATTTCACCTTGAATCACTGTTATTGAATTTAGTCTAAAAACCCGATTGAGTTTTAATGATAAAATAGCAATAATTATTAATCATGCTATCGTCTGAGTGACACTCAATAACCCTATTGCCTATTAAATTTTTAACCGATTATGAACGCACCTGATGCACTTTTTGAATCATCTCTATCCAGTTTATCATTACTTTCCCGTGGTAAAGTCCGTGATATTTATGCGATAGATGAAGATCATTTACTCATTGTTACTACCGATAGATTATCCGCATTTGATGTAGTCTTACCTGACCCCATTCCAGGGAAAGGTCGCGTTTTAACCACGGTCTCTAATTTCTGGTTCCATAAGATGCAGAATCTGATCCCTAATCATTTAGCAGATCTTAGCCTGGAAGAGGTCATCCCCAATCCTGAGGAACGTTCCCAGGTCAGTGGCCGCGCAATTATTGTTAAACGTTTGAATCCGCTACCGGTCGAGGCCATTGTCCGGGGTTACCTTATCGGCTCGGGCTGGAAAGATTACCAACAATCCGGTAGCGTGTGTGGCATCGCCTTACCAGAAGGCTTGCAACAAGCCCAGCAATTGCCAACCGCTATTTACACCCCCTCTTCTAAAGCCGCGGTGGGCGATCATGATGAAAATATTACGTTTGAGCAAACCATTCCTTTACTGGGTAAAGAAATAGCTCAACAAATTAAACAAATCAGTATTAATCTTTATACTCAAGCTGCTGAATTTGCCCGACAAAGAGGTATTATTATCGCTGACACCAAATTTGAATTTGGTCTGGATAATGCCGGTAAATTATATTTGATTGATGAAGCATTAACCCCCGACTCTTCCCGGTTTTGGCCGGCAGAGCAGTATCAGGTCGGAATCAGCCCCCCCAGTTTTGACAAGCAATATATAAGAGATTATCTGGAAACACTGAGCTGGGATAAAACAGCACCTGGCCCATCCCTACCTCAGGAAGTGACCGAAGTATGTGCTGCTAAATATGCAGAAGCCGAACGTATCATCACCTCTGCCTAGCGATCAGCGTGCGATCATCCGTCGCATTATCATTCCGGGTATTGTAGAGCGGACGCCAGTCCCTCTACAGTACCACCCTCACTGTCATGAGGAAGCACGGAGCGTTTCAACCGCGTCAATCGTTTGGAAAAAAACCTTGCCAGGACTCAAATGATTGAGAAAATCTGTTTGTTTCAGCTTATCCATAACAGGACCCTTAACCTCTGCAAGGTTAAGCACAATGGATCTGCCGACTAAGGAATGGACAAAATGTTCCAATGCCTCACAAGCGGTGGTATCGATATGACTCACTGATGAAAAAATCAGCACCACATGTTTTAGAGCTCGAGTATTACTTGCTTGCTGCTCAATGAAGTCAACAATATAACTGACATTGGCAAAACTAATATTCTCATCAATTCTGATCAGTAACAAGTTGTTCCAGGTTTCGACTTGATAGCGTTTTACGTTCCTGAAATGTTCGGTGCCTGCTATTTGCCCCACCAGCGCAATATGCGGCCGACTGGTTCTGCGTAAAAAGCTCAAAATAGTAATAGCAACACCAAAGGCAATGCCTTCTTCAATACCCATAACCAGAACCCCCAGCAAGGTTATCAATTCAGCGAAACCATCACCTCGGTCATATTTCCAGGTTTTAACAATATCCCTCAGTTTTATCAAAGGAATAATAGCCACAAGAATAACCGCGGCTAAGGTCGCCTTCGGAATATAGGTAAATTGATCAGTAAAAAACATGACTGCAACACTAAGCAGAACCACTGCAATCAGCGTAGCCATCTGGGTACGGGCACCTGCAGAAAAGTTCACCATGGTGCGACTAAAGCCACCCGCCACAGACATGCCGCCAGAAAATGCAGTGACTATATTAGCCGCACCCAAAGCGACTAATTCCTGATTAGGGTCTATTTTCTGATTTCGTAAATTGGCCGTGACTTTTGCTATGGCTACGCTTTCTACATAGGCAATCATGGCAATAAAAAAAGCACTGGGTAACAGGGCTTTCCACTGCACAGCATTATCTATAAATGCAAAGTTAAGGCTAGGAAAACCCGCTTGAATTTGTCCCACTATGGCAACACTATTTTGTTCAGCTAAGTGGTAAAAAGCAACGAGATAGGTAGTCATCACCACAGCTATTAGAGGTGCGCATTTGCTGATACCGATAATCCAGGTTTTTCTTACTTTCAACATCGTTAAAAACACAGATAGTGGTTTACCAAAAAACAATAACAAAGCAAGGCTAGCCCCTCCCAGAGCTACGGTATACTCATTGGTATGAGATAAATAAACACTATAACAACTGATATTGAAATCACAGGAGAGTTTTGATAAGCCCAGCAAATGAGGGATCTGACTGCATACAATAAGTATAGCCGCGCCACTGGTAAAGCCTGTCAATACAGGGTGACTAATAAAGTTAACCAGCCCCCCCATTCGCAGTACCGCCATTAACAATAAAATCCCCCCGCCTTCTGCAGCCAGAATGACGGCATTTTCTACAGGACTCCCCAAGGCATTTATTTCCGGTGCCGATAAAACGCTGGCAATCATTATCGCAGCAATGGAAACCGGACCCACTGATAAGGTTCTGCTAGTGCCTAAAAACGCATAAATAGCAGGCGGTAAAATACTGGCATACAGACCCACCTGAGCGGGTAGCCCCGCCAGCATGGCATAAGCAATACCTTGAGGAACTAATAGAATGGCAGTAATAATGCCAGCAAACAGGTCGCCATTAAAATCTTGTCTGCTGTAACGCTTTAGCCAGATAAAAATGGGCATAGACCAAGTGTTATGAACTTTACTACTTTGAGTGGGGAACATACAGAATATTGTAGGGTGAGTAGGTGCTCGCCTAATCCACCATAAGCAATCCCGGGGCGAATAATTCTATTACGAATTCAGGCGACGCATATATTAAATATATGCCAGCTTAATTACTGTTTGTTTACTCTGCGGGGTTGAGCGCGCACCGAAAAATTATTTTTCGAAATACCGGGACTTACTCAGCTGACCATCCTTGATAGCAACATGCCATTCAAGTCATAGTCACGCGCCATGTGGATTAAGACCGATAAAAAACCAGGCAGGAACGCCTGCCTATATCAAAAAACCACAGAGAATTTAAAACCCTTCGCTCTTACCTTCTCTGTGGTTACCATTGAAGTTAAGAGTCCTCTTTAGTAAATTTCTCTGCATAGGAAGTCTTATGAGGAATATCAATGCGATACCCTTTGATCATCAGCTGCCAGTATAACCATGGAAAACCAAAGATTTTACCCAGCCACCATAAGCGGCTATTCGTTCTGGGATCCAAGAATGGGAATGAAGGCGTGACTTTTCCGTCATAAGAAAACTCAGCCAGCATCACTGTGTTCAATGAAGTAGTGAGCGGACAGGAGCCATAGCCATCATAACCCTCAACCAAATCTTGACTCTCGATTAATTTAAGAATGTTATCAACAACAACAGGGACTTGTTTTCTCACGGCCGCAGCAGTTTTTGCATTCGGTGTAGAAGTCACATCACCTAAGCCGAAAATATTAGAATATTTATTATGTTGCAGTGTAAATTTATTAACATCAACCCAGCCACCTTCATTAGCTAAAGGACTGGTTTTAATAAAATCAGGGGCACTTTGAGGGGGGGTCACATGAATCATGTCAAATTCTTTTGTGACAGTCGATTTATTACCCTCTGCATCCGAAGTTTCAAATGTTGCTGTTTTAGCTGCGCCATCAATAGCCACCAGATCATGACCAAAATTGGTAGTGATGCCATAATCAGCAATGACCTTAGTTAAAGCTTTTGCAAAAAATGGAACACCAAACATACCGGGGCCAGCGTTAAAAAATTCAACATTAACTTTATCCGAAATACCTTGCTTGCGAAAACGATCAGCCGCTAAATACATGATTTTTTGTGGTGCACCCGCGCATTTAATCGGCATCGGGGGCTGGGTAAATAGAATATTTCCAGACTCCACTTTTTGCAAAGTTTCCCAAGTATATTCAACCACATCAACCGAATAATTACTACACACGCTATTCTTTCCTAACGTCTCGGTCAAGCCCTTAACTTTATTAAAATCCAGTTGCAAGCCCGGGCAAACCACCAAAAAATCATAACTGATAACATCACCTGATTTTAAGGTGATTTTATTATCATCGGGCTGAAAACTCTCACAATAATCCTTAATCCAGTGTATCGCAGGATTAATGATATCTGCCTGATTCTTGGTCGCTCTTTTTAAAGTATAAACCCCGCCACCGATAGTGGTAAATCCGGGCTGGTAATAATGCTTCTCAGAAGGCTCAATCAAAGCAACCTCGATGGATGGGTTTTTACGATGCATATTATTTGCTGTAGACACACCAGCGGCACCGCCGCCAACTATGACTACTGAATGGTGTTGTTCAGACATTTCTTCCTCACTTAATATATTCATTATAATTTACGTCCGCTAGCCAGTTCGCTCTTAAATAAAAGCAAATTCATCCCAAAAAACCGCTAACCACCTGTGCTCTTCAAAAAATCAATGCATTTGAAGAATAGAGTTTACAATAATACCCTTTAAATCTGCTATTTCCAAGCCTGATACCGCCAATAAGACGCAAGCAATGAGTATAGTCAGGGTTAGCAAGGTTTTGACAGATAATTCAAACAAATACCATGGCCACAGCAAACGATAATGACGGTAGCCTAATCTGTACCTACGGTTATCTGTCCGATGTAATGCCCAAAATAAGCCTAGGAGTTGGTAATCAACTCTGCTCGCCATGCCATAGTGATTACCCCACAGATCAACCCTATGATGGTTTTTCAGAATACTGGCATTTTTAATATTTTCCTTAATTTTAAAAGGAGAAATTCTTACTGTGCTTGTTCATAGATAACGTAAGATCCAGTATCTGCGGGGAAGAGAAAGACCCCGCGACATACACCGGGGCAAGCAAATAGCATACTAAGCCTCACCCCACCTAAATAAGGCATCAGCTATTGCTGAGCTAAGGAGTCGCATCAAGACGATGCCTTATTTGATAAGACACGGTTGATTTCAAAAGCACTGACATTTCAATTGAGTTGACCCTTTTGATAACTGCTGTGTTATCGCCTGCCCTGTCGATCTTAAGTGCAATGTGAGTTGCTAAAACTCTGGCCAAATCATGACATTTCCCTTTTCCATTTCACATAACCCCCTGTTAAAGAAATCACATTTGTATAACCTATTTCTGCCATCACAAGCGCAGCCAATACTGAACGATGCCCTGAAGCACAATAAATGAGAATGGGGGCGTCCTTATGCCTTGTAGCTAGAACCGATTCAATGTCAGACCGGATTTCACCTCGTGGCAGATTAATCGCATGTTCAATATGTCCCAGGTTAAACTCATTTTTTTCCCGCACATCCAGAATCACAGGGTCTCCGTCTGCAATTAAACGCTGCGCCATTTTCACATCAATCACATTAACCTGCTGTTTGGCATAATTAATTTTTCCCTGCACCCCTCTGTGCCCTTTATCAGGATTAGAAAGTTCACTCTCATTAGCCCATTGCAGCGCGACTTCCTCTTCAATACCGCAATAAAGATTGGCCGGTACCGCCTTATCAATTAAGGTTGGCACGGGTAAATTCAGATTATTCATAATATCAATAAACTCATCCCGAGTTTTACCGGCTAGACGCGGGTTTTTGCTGCTTTCCTGATAAACACAGCTGACGAAGTCACCTTTATAATCATGCCCTGGATAAACCAGCGTTTCGCCTGGTAAGGTAAATATTTTCTGTGTCACAGCATCATATAAATCGCCGGGGTCTCCATTTTGAAAGTCTGTGCGCCCACAACCACCAATAAATAAAGCATCCCCGGTAAAAACCTTATCTGCCCATAAATAACTCATGCTCCCCGGAGTATGTCCCGGTGTAGCGATGGCATTAATAATCACATCGGCACCCAAGGTGAAGGCTTCCCCCCCGACTAATCGATTATCGGCTATCTCAGCTCCGCAATGCAGACCTATACAAGTTTGTGCACCGGTTGCCTGCCTTAATAAACCACTGCCAGAAATATGATCAGCATGCACATGGGTTTCAAAGGAGTACACTAGCTTCAAATCCAGCGTTTTAAGTAACGCTAAATAATCCTCCACATACGTGTCAACCGGATCAATAAACACCGCTTTTTTACTGACTGGATCCGCAATTAAATAAGTATATGTACAACTATTTTTATCGAATATTTGTTTAAAAATCATTTTATTTTCCTGAAAATAATTCAATTTTAAATCTTGCTCATGCACAAGGATTTAATAACACCTCTGTATCAGACCTAAAACAGACAACACATCATTGTCCCAACGCTTTAGCAATCGCATGCTCCCACCAGTTTAAAGGCTGGGTAACCGGTCTGTTACACGCATCGTAACCCCTGTATTCAATTTTTTTAAAAACCTCATCCCGCAACCATTGATAGCCTTCAGGCGCACTCTTTTTTAAACGTTCGGGTATTAATATATACTGGGCCACTAATTCTGCCAGTTTTTCCTGTGTCTGACCATTATATCGGCCATCATTCACTTCCCATAAGTATTCAAAGGCTTCAAACCATTTTGAAGGCCAAAGCGCTAACCGGGCATTCATTATTTTTTGCACTGTTTGATTATCCGTAGACATTTTCCGGTAACTATAAAAATAATACAGTTCATCCTGCCCATTCCAGAAATGAAAATTATCAATGGTATGCGCAATTTCATGCACAATAATAGGGATTCTGAAGTCGACTAAATATTTTAAATCTATATCCCGGTATAGCCGTCCGTCTTTGCCCTTATCAAAAGCCTTGACGGTAAAAATAATCAAGTTTTGTCCATTATAAACCTGTGCGACCACCTGACTTTGAAAGCCCCTGCCGCTCACAAAGGTCAACGGGTGGGTATCATCGGACCAGATACTGGTTAAAAAATCCTCCGGAAAAGCATCCTGAATCAGTACTTGTATCCTGCCATCCAAATCTGCAATCTCTTTATCCAGGTTTCTGATGGGTTTGGCCTGACTTATTTTATTCCGCATGAAGGGCGGAATTTTACGAATCGCTTTTTCAAAAACCCGCAAATGGTCTTTATTAAAACGCCTTGCCGCATAGAGTTCGCCATGCTTAATAATGGTTTTGGTATCATAAAACAAAGCCAATGCTCTTAAAGCTGCCTCGCTATCATCCCAATACTGTTCTAAAACACATAAATACAATTCCTCTGATTGCTGACAGTCGTCGATATAATCCTGAATATCTTCCAGGTGTTCAGGATCACTATGATCTGTTAACACAGCCACGGCATTTTGCCGTAATTCTGCCGGATTATTTTTCTCGTAATAATTGATGGTTTCAATCAGTTGTTCCGTAGCAACATGTGCGACGTTACTGGTTTCACAAATCAATGACTGGTCTATAGACAAGGTAAAAAACCTGTTCTGAAAAAGCGGCGCTCCCAGGCTTTGTGATTCGGCCATAAGAAGCGGTGAAAATAAACTCAACGCTATTAAAAGCATCAGGAACGGATGGGTCTTACTACTCTCTTTCATAAAAAACACAAAATACCTTGAAAACATATCCCCACATCAGATAGAAATACCCCGGATAGTGACAGCCCCGGCAGGGTGAATCGATGGCCTTAAGCCTGCACCAAAACATAGGCCGAGGGTGGATACTCGATACCGTCAAAAAATACAATTCACCAGGAACCTATATTTTCCATCGACACCCAGGGCTCCTGTGGTTCCAGCCGTTTGCCTTTTTGTAAAAGCTCTATGGAAATAGCATCCGGAGATCGAATAAAAGCCATATAGCCATCACGGGGAGGCCGGTTAATCACCACCCCGGCCGTCATCAAGTTTTGACAATAAACATAAATATCATCGACTTCGAAGGCTAGATGTCCAAAATTACGCCCCCCCGTGTATTCTTCACTCTCCCAGTTATAGGTTAATTCCAGCGTGGGCGCTTCTACTCTTGTTGCACTGTATTTATCCAAAGGGGCTGCCAGATAAACTAAAGTAAACCGGCCCTCTTCACTTTCTATACGGTTCACTTCTGACAAACCCAGTATCTGGCAATAAAACGCCAGCGACTTTTCCAGATCATTCACTCTAATCATTGTATGTAAATAACGCATAAATTTACCCAGATCAAATGTAATAAAGTTTCATTATGCCGTAAAATACATTTTTCCCATATTAATTTTAGTGAGACCATGAATGACTGATTACCCTGAAAAAACCTGTGATATTGACCGCCTTGTACGCCATCCAAAATTAGTTGAAGCCGCATTGCTCGGAAAGAAAACGCAACAACGCCGTGATGGTGTCTATGCATACCCCGGTGAAAGCTTTGAACTGGAAGGGATCGGGTTTACAGTAACCGCTTTGGAACGTCAATCTTTGGGGGATATGTCAGATGAAGATGCCATGGCAGAAGGCTACCCTAGCCTGGATATGTACAAAGGTATCATATTAAAAATGCATGCGGGAATGACATGGAATAATGATGATTTAGTATGGGTTCATAGTTTTAAACGAGACGACGCCTAAAATAATGTAGTTGTAGGTTTGAGTTTATTGCTAGTCTAAAATCAATTCAAACCTACCTCAATACTATTCAGCCCTGAATAACCCTCTGCAAGCAATAAACGCCTAGGTTTACATGGCCTGTGAGACTGAACCAAACAGTGTCTGGTTAAATCTGATGCTATTTAAAGATAACAATTATCTGTTGCTGACTGAGAATACCCCAGTAAAAAGATACCAAATAGAAAAACAATTAGCTGCTTCGTCCTTTCCTAAGCCCCGTTCAAGACCTACTGTGCCACAGCAATAATCTGCATTCGCGCCAAATCTTCAATCATTTGCAAACCTGCGTTGCTTATTTTATCAGGTTCAGGATGGCCCGATTCCGCCACGATCTGATTTAAGCAATGCTGGCAAGACATTGCCTCATTTTCCTGCAATATTTGCAGCAGCCTGAACGTGATAGGGGAAATTTGAATAAATTTCACTTCGTCTTCACTATTTCGGTAAACCAATAAATAGGTCGGCTGCTCGGGAGCAACTTCGGGTAAAAAAGTAGGTGAAATTTGCTGTACAGGGAATTGATACACTAATGGCCAGGCCAGTGCTGATAAAGAAATACTGTGTTGAAAAATATCCGCTAACTGAGCTTCTGTATTCACTACTACAGGCTCGTTAGAAATAGACAATGCCATTTCTACCCACTCGTAATGGGCCAACTCAAGCAGAAAAGGATAATCCGAATTATTTTTTCGCTGGTTTTGCAGGAAATCTAAAAACTCTTCAGAAATTTCAGAAAAATAAGGAGTGGAGCATGCATGATTTTTAAAAAAATCCTGCGAAAGTTCATACCACTGCTCATCATTCAGTATGGTTTTTAAAACAGGAAAGTTACTGCATAAAAAACTATCGACATTATTAAACAATAGTTCCCGGTAGGCATCTATACGTTCTCTTTTAACATCCCCGGGTCTTGGATTATTAAACGGGTCTCTGATATAAGCCACGAATTCAGATTGTTTTTCTTTGAAATCAACTTTCATCACGCTGACTTTTGTTGGTACTGAGTATGCCAGGCATTTTGAATGGACTGAATCGTATCGACTTCTTTCAATAACACCTCCAGAGCAGGGATATTAAAATCACGCTCGAGTAAGGTGGGAAATACACCATATAATTCATAAGCCTTTGCTAATAATGTCCAGACCGGGTCAGTCACGTCTGCACCATGGGTATCAATCAAGAAATCATCCGCTTCCACATAATGTCCGGCAATATGGGCATAAGCAATTCGATCCCCTGGAATAGCGCGTAAAAAGCCTTCGGCATCGTAACCATGATTAATACTATTCACATAAACATTATTTATGTCCAATAATATATCGCAATCTGCCTGTTCAACCACCGCATTAAAAAAGTCTATTTCAGACATTTCCTGACCCGGCGCCGCATAGTAAGAGACATTTTCTACCGCTATTTTTTGCTCAAGTATATCTTGAACACGTCGAATCCGTTGTGCAACATGTGCAACGGCTTCTTCAGTAAATGGAATAGGCATCAAATCATATAAATGACCTTCATGGCTGCAATAACTCAAGTGTTCGCTGTATAACTTGATGTGGTGTTCCCGCATAAAATCTTTCACATCATGAACAAACTTTTCGTCTAGCGGATCAGTTGAACCCAGAGATAAAGACAGTCCATGACAAACAAAATCAAAGCGTTCTGTCATTGATCTGAACTGTTTACCTCGCTTTCCGCCCATCGTAATCCAGTTTTCTGGAGCAACTTCATAAAAGCTGACATTGGGGGCGGGGTTTTCGACGATTTCTTTTAAAAAAGAACGGCGCAAACCAAGCCCCGTATGTTCAAGCAAGTTGCTTACGGTGTCCATTAGATAACTCCTTCAAATTTAATAGCCGTATTTTATTCGTTTAGCAAAAAAACATAATGATTCATTTGCTGTACGCGAACTGCAGGATGTTGATTTATCCATGACCCAGACGAGGCAAAGCACATAGATAGCAGGCGCCAAAAAATGCAAAGACGCTACATTCCCACATTTCCATATAAGAATGCAGCTTGCTTTTGATTAATCAGATATTGCCGGTAAAAACGAGGACATATTCTGCCTATTTATTTGCCGCACATTTACCTTCACCACACTTGCCTTCACCACACTTGCCTTCAACTGCTTTGTTCATACCACAGGCACCTTCTTTTTCTTTCATCATGGCACCGCATGAACCTTCTTCCTCTTTCGCCATGTCACCGCAGGCGCCTTCTTTTCCTTTCATCATGTCACCGCAGGCGCCTTCCATGCCTTTTTTCATTTTTTCGCCATCCATCATACCGCCGCATTTACCTTCACCACACGCAGCTTCTTTTCCTTTCATCATGTCACCGCAGGCGCCATCTTTTCCTTTCATCATGTCACCGCAGGCGCCTTCCATGCCTTTTTTCATTTTTTCGCCATCCATCATACCGCCGCATTTACCTTCACCACACGCGGCTTCTTTGACTGATTTTGGCGCAGGAACTATCGAATAGCCTCTACTCGCTTCAGCAACCTGCATATAACCTTCTGACAATTCCGACATAGCAAACGGATTTGCTTCTGCATGGGCTGTGCCGGTAGCAAAGGCAGAAATAACAACAGTTCCCATTGCAGCAGCCAAAGGTGTTTTATTTATTTTTTTCATTTTTTTCATTTTTTTCCTCTTTTGTCATTAGTTTTTTTGTTATTCAAGAAATATAACAGATTTGCGACTATACAACATTCATAGAGTTCATTCACCGTAAAAATATTTTATCCGTCCGTTTTATGCTTAAAATCACACAAATCTTCTATCACGCAACTTTGACATCTGGGTTTTCTGGCAATACAGGTATAGCGTCCATGTAGAATCAACAAATGGTGGGCATCTAATTTATGTTTTTTAGGCACCCATTTGTCCAACCTGTTTTCGACTTCCATCACATTTTTCCCTTTCGCCAGTCCCGTTCGGTTTGATACTCTAAAAATATGGGTATCTACCGCAATCGTGGGCTGACCAAACGCCGTATTGAGTATCACATTTGCCGTCTTACGACCAACCCCCGCCAATGCTTCAAGTTGTACTCTATTTTCGGGTACTGCGCCATTATGTAAGTCCATTAACCGTTGGCAAAGCTTAATAATATTAGCGCCCTTGGTGTTGAATAGACCAATCGTTTTTATATATTGCTTTAGCCCCGCTTCACCTAAATCCAAAATAGCCTGTGGCGTATTGGCACGAGGAAAGAGCTTGCTCGTTGCTTTATTGACACCTTTATCAGTAGCCTGAGCGGATAAAACAACCGCAATCAGCAATTCAAAAGAAGAACTATATTGTAATTCGGTTTCAGGGTTCGGAATCGCCTCAGCCAAACGATCAAACAGGATCAGCCGCTTTTCTTTATTCATTAACTATCCAGACTTAACATATTCTTCAGGTTTGCCAGATTGGCTTTGCCCCGTGCTTTAATCACTTCCGGTGCTAATTGTTGTTTATTTGACCATTCCAGGTCTTCCTCTGGCAACTCACTTAAAAAACGACTGGGTTCACATTCACTTATTTCGCCATACCGTTTTCTATGCGTACAATAACTGAGTGTGCAACTTTTTTGCGCACGCGTAATGCCCACATAAGCCAGACGCCTCTCCTCTTCTATATTTTCAGATTCAATACTGCTTTGATGTGGCAATATATTTTCTTCTATACCCACCAGAAACACATGAGGAAACTCCAGGCCTTTTGAGGCATGCAGAGTCATTAAACTCACCTGGTCACCCGCTTCTTCTTCACTGTTTCTTTCCAGAATATCCATTAACATTATTTTGGATATAATTTCAGCCAGACTTTTTTCCTCAGCCCCCTCATTGCTGGCAATACGTTTTAACCAGGCAATTAAATCAGCGACGTTTTTAACTTTTCGTTCCGCTGCGGCCTGTGTTTTACTATTTTCAACTAACCAGGACTCATAGCCAATGTGTTCAATAGACTGCGTAATCACAGCAAAGGTATCGCCTTTTGCAATATTATCGGCAGACTCTGTCACCCACTGTGCAAATCGTTGCAACCTGTGAATTGATTTTTCTGGCAACACCTGGGTTAACCCTAATTCAAAACAAGCAGTAAATAAACTGATGGTTCGTTGATTGGCATAAGCCGCTAATTTTTCCAGTGTGGCCGGGCCAATTTCACGCCGGGGTGTATTGATAATTCTGAGAAATGCGGCATCATCCTCTTGATTAACAAACAACCGTAAATAGGCCAAAATATCTTTAATTTCAGAATATGCAAAAAATGAGGTATTGCCACTAATAAAATAAGGTACATTATTTTCTCTGAGACAGGCTTCAAATAAACGCGACTGATGATTCCCTCGGTATAAAATGGCATAGTCCGCATAATTACCGCCATTTCTAAATTTATGGTGAATAATTTCTGCCACAATTTGTGCCGCTTCAGCACGATCATTTTTATGGCTGATCACTCTTAAAGGGTCGCCAAATCCCAGATTACTCCATAAGTTCTTTTCAAAAACGTGGGGGTTATTTGCTATCAACTGATTAGCCACCTTCAGAATACGTCCCGCAGAACGATAATTCTGTTCGAGTTTAATCACTTTAAGTCGCGCATAATCTTTTTCCAGCTGCGCCAGATTTTCTGGCTGAGCGCCGCGCCATGCATAAATAGACTGATCATCATCACCCACCACGGTGAACCGCCCTAAATTACCGGCTAACAGCCGAACCAGCTGATATTGCGTAATATTGGTATCTTGATACTCATCAACTAATAAATAACGAATTTTATTTTGCCATTTCTCTAAAACCTCGGGGTTTTGCTGAAAAAGCACTACCGGCAATAAGATCAAATCATCAAAATCAACCGCATTATAGGCTTTTAAAAACCGGGTAAATTCCATATATAGCGATGCGATCAGCTGGTTTTCGGGGCTTGCTGTACTGACGGCACGTTCCGGCGTGACAAAAGCATTTTTCCAGTCCCCGATCTGTTTATTATAGAGTTCAACCGCATCGCTATCATAATCTGCTGAACTGTATGTAATCAGATTGCGTAATAAGGTCAATTTATCCTGCTCATCAAACAAGGTCAGCCCCGACTTGTAGCCCAGCACCTGATATTCTTTTCGCAGTATGTCCAGTCCCAGGGAATGAAACGTAGAAACCCGTATGCCTCTGCTTTGTTTATCATCCAGTAATTTTGTCAGTCGGCCTTTCATTTCCCTAGCCGCCTTATTCGTAAAGGTTAATGCTGCAATATTTCGGGCAGCCATTCCCTGGTTAACGAGATAGGCAATTTTTTCAGTAATCACCCGGGTTTTGCCACTCCCCGCACCGGCTAACACCAGTAATGGATGATCTATGATTTTAACAGCGGCTTGTTGTTGAGGATTAAGTTTGTTCATTGCATCAAAGACTGTCGGAAAGACTGCATATCAGGTTTTCACCAGATACCAACTATAGTGGATTCAGAATACATACATAAATACATCCCTATTTGTATACGCGCGGAGTATAATTCTTTGCTCAATTAATTTCCAGCGTTAATATCTACCAAGGAGTATCTATGTGTTGGAGTGGAGAAGCATCTGCTGCCCTTGCTGTGACTGGTTTTGCCAGTACGGCTTACTTCTACAGAAAAGGTGAATCCCGCGTTTTATGTAGTGCGCTGGCTTACTTTTCCTTAATGGAGTTATTGCAAGCCTATACTTATACTGTCATCGATGAATGCTTAAACCCCAGAAATCAAGTGGCAACCTTTTTGGGTTATATGCATATCGCCTTCCAGCCCTTTTTTGTTAATGCCGTCGCCATGCATTTTATCCCCAAAAGCCTGAGACAACGTATCAGTGGCGCAGTCTATACCTTATGTTTTGCGGCTGCCGTCATCTTTATGATGCGTATTTATCCTTTTGAATGGAGCACGTATTGCTACGATAAAGTCTATGCTTTAATAGTGGCTCCGGACTTGCGCTTTAATATGCCTTTTTGTGGCCAACAAATCTGTTCCACTTCGGGTGACTGGCATATCGCCTGGGCAATTCCGGCTAATGGCAGCTTTGCCATGGCAAATGCCTATGTTTTTGTGGCCTTTTTATTGCCCCTGCTGTATGGCTCATGGAAATTAGTGCTTTACCATTTAATTACCGGCCCCATCCTCGCCTTTCTTACCACCCAAAATATGAATGAATGGGCGGCAGTTTGGTGTTTGTATTCAATCGGTCTGTTATTGTTACTGATTAAAACGCCGATTCGTCACTATTTACACATTAACAGTTGGTATGGACTCCCCATTCCAGCCTTTTTCAACCAGACGGCTAAATAAAAGAAAATATTATCTCTGCATTATTGCTCTAATGCCGGCTTCGATATTCGCAATGTTTTCTTTATTTTCAGGTTTTGTGGTTTAAGGTTATCGGTTTATTCCGGGAACAAGTAGCGTTACCCGGAATAACGGCAATTGTCAGAAAGCTGTTCTGGAAACTCGCAAGCACTATGGAAAAACCGTTATTGACGCAAAAACAACAGTAAAACGCTTTCCTTCCGGACCTCATTTTCCATGCTCCATAAAGCCATCATTAGCGATTAACAAAGCATTTTCTTATGACAACCGTTTGTTAACATTGAGGTCTCTTAAATTAAGCTGGGGTCAACCACAATCTATTGCTGGTGCAACGCCATATTGTCATGCACCAAAATAGATCAATTTTCCACCTGTTTTTTGTACTGAAAAGGCGATTTATTTACGAGTCACTTATTGGCATGGAATATGCTATGTCTATTTCTGTCAATGATATTGCAGAGAAGCTATGCTCGATTGTCATATGCAAGCAGAAAAAGACCCGGCAGAAAACCGCCAAAACATTTCTGCTCAAATCTGTATAAACTTGATTACTTATTAATCGCTCACAAGAGGAATCTCACATGTCTTTAATCGACATTATTAAAAATTTTTTCATCTACTCAGAACCAGAATCAGCGCTTCCTGAAGATTCCATGCTAAGACGTCATTATGTAACCCATTTGAAGGCGATAGAAGAATCAAACAAATAACCCGGTGTAGGACTGAAAGTTTTTCATCGTAAAAACCTAAAAGCAAGACTAATACCGAGAGTTGCCAAGCACTCTCTTTGCCGGTCATAAGGAAATAACAAGTCTTGCTTGTCCGCTACACCATCCCTGCCGCCAAATCACGGCAACGGAACTATTACCAAGGCTCATCAGCCCGGTCAAAGTCTAACATTCCTCTAGCAAAACAGGCCATGCGCAAAGACCCAAGAAATTAAACAGCACCTCAAGCCTACTGCTTTTCAGGTCGTTGCCAGGCTTTCATCGATATTTGTTTTGATCTCGACAAGGTTAATTGCTGTGCCGGAGTATCTTTTGTGATCGTCGATCCTGCGCCTATCGTGGCACCTTTACCCACGGTTACCGGTGCAATTAGCTGCGTATCAGAACCGATAAAAGCATCATCTTCTATCACAGTGTTAAACTTATTCACGCCATCATAATTACAGGTGATCGTACCTGCTCCTATATTGACTTTACTCCCTATTTTGGCATCGCCAATATAGCTTAGGTGATTGATTTTACTCCCCGTATCAATCGTTGATTTCTTGATTTCCACAAAATTACCAATATGCACTCCGCTGGCTAATTGCGTCTGAGGCCTTAATCTGGCAAAAGGACCTATGCGACTACCCGCACCCACTACTGCATCTTCAATAATACAATTAGCTAATATGACCACATCATCAGCTATCACCGCATTTTTCAAGATGCTATTTGGCCCGATAGTGACATTGTTACCTATAGTATTACAGCCCTCAAATAACACGTTGATATCCACTTCAATATCTTGTCCCAGGCTAGCAAACGTTCCCCGCACATCAATTCTTGAAGGATCACGTAAAGTCACCCCCATGGCCATTATTTTACAGGCTTGCTCTAACTGATAAACTCTCTCCAGATGTGCGAGTTGTTGCCGGTCATTAACGCCTAGCACTTCATCCTGGCTTTCAGGCTGATTGGTTTTAACCTCAATACCTTCCTTCACTGCCATTTCAATAATATCAGTTAAGTAGAATTCATTTTGCGCGTTGCTATTTTGCAGTCTGGATAACCAGTGTTTTAGCAAATTGCCCGGTGTTGCAATAATCCCGGTATTCCCTTCAACAATTAATTTTTCTTCTTCAGTTGCATCCTTTTCTTCTACAATTTTCAACACCGCACCCTGTTCTGACCGGACGATCCGCCCATAACCGGTAGGGTTGTCTAAATCGACTGTCAGCAACCCGATAGAACAATCACTGACATTCTTCAGCAACTGTTCTATCGTGGTTTTCTTTAACAAAGGCACATCGCCATATAGGATCAGCACCTTATCCTGATCATTAATGAAGGTTTCGGCCTGTTGCACGGCATGCCCTGTGCCCAGCTGCTGTTTTTGTTCAACCCAGTTTGCCTCTAATTGATCCAGTTCTTGCTTAACCTGCTCTCCCCCATGGCCATAAACAATAACAATCGCGTTATTATCCAATTGCTGACTGGTATCATAAACGTGATGCAATAATGCACGATCTGCAATTTTGTGTAAAACCTTGGGTTTGGATGAACGCATGCGCGTTCCCTGTCCTGCTGCTAAAATTATGGTTTTAATATCCATTTTTTCAATCTATACCTTTTTTAAGTAATGTGCCCTAAGCAATAGGCTCATTCTATCCAGTCTATTTCCTGCAAGCAATCAAATACCCTCCATCTTGTTAAGCAGCCATCAGCATCTGACAAGATCAGGAAAATGATAGAAAATTATGGCATAATACGGGGTTCGTTTTTGTTGTGCTAATCATTAAACTCCAATGTCTGATAGAAAAATTCTTGTTACCAGTGCTCTACCTTATGCCAATGGACCCATTCATTTAGGCCACCTGGTCGAATATATTCAAACAGATATCTGGGTGCGTTTTCAAAAGCAACGGGGCAATACTTGTTATTACATTTGCGCTGATGATACCCATGGCACACCGATTATGCTACGTGCTGATAGCGAGGGCATTACTCCAGAACAACTGATTGCTCAGGTTGAACAGGATCATCGCGCTGATTTTAAGGATTTTGGTGTACTATTTGACAATTTTCACAGCACCCATTCTGAAGAAAACAAACACTTATCCGAATTAATATACACACGCTTACGCGATGCCGGGCATATTAGCCAACGCACCATTACTCAGGCTTTTGACCCGGTCAAAAACATGTTCTTACCGGATCGCTTTATAAAAGGCGACTGCCCAAAATGTAACGCCAAGGAGCAATACGGCGATAATTGCGAAGTCTGCGGCGCCACGTATTCCCCCACCGAATTAAAAAATGCGGTCTCTGTGATTTCAGGTGAAAAACCGATAGAAAAAGAGTCTGAACATTACTTTTTTAATCTGGCTGATTTTACTGAACTGCTGAAAAACTGGACAACAGCAGCAGGACATCTGCAGCCTGAAGTCAAAAACAAAATGGCAGAATGGCTGGAAAACGGTCTGAAACAATGGGATATCTCCCGTGATGCACCCTATTTTGGTTTTGAAATCCCTGATGCACCCGGCAAATACTTTTATGTCTGGATGGATGCCCCGGTAGGCTACATGGCCAGCTTTAAAAACTTCTGTGCCAAAAAAGACCTAGATTTCGACCAGTTTTGGGCGCTAGACAGTGATGTTGAACTGTATCATTTCATCGGTAAAGACATTATCTACTTCCATGCGCTGTTCTGGCCTGCCATGTTAAGTGGTGCTGGGTTTAGAACACCCAGCGCTGTTTTTGCCCACGGTTTTTTAACCGTCAATGGCGAAAAAATGTCTAAGTCACGTGGTACCTTTATCAAGGCCCGTACTTATTTAGAACATCTCAATCCAGAATACCTGCGTTATTATTTTGCCGCCAAATTAACCGATGGCATTGATGATCTGGATCTTAATTTTGACGATTTCAGCCAACGGGTTAATTCTGACCTAGTAGGAAAAGTCGTTAATATCGCCAGTCGTTGCAGTGGGTTTATTAAAAAACGGTTTGATGGTAAATTATCTGCAACTTGCTCAGAAACCGAATTATTCCAACACTTTGTTACTGCCAACACAGAGATAGCCGAACTGTATGAAAACCGCGAATTTGGCAAAGCCATGCGGGAAATCATGGCGCTGGCTGATCAAGCCAATCAGTATATTGATGAGAAAAAACCCTGGCTAGTCGCGAAAGAAGACAACAAAGATGCTGAATTACATGATATCTGCTCTATGGGTATTAATTTATTCCGCCTATTAATTGCTTATTTAAAACCCGTCATCCCTGCTTTAGCAGAAAATGCGGAAAGTTTTTTAAATATTGAATCTCAAGCATGGCCAGAACAGACACAACCACTGCTTGATCATGCTATCAACAAATTCAAGCCATTAATGACCCGGGTTGAAGCCGATAAAATAGCTGCAATAGTCGAAGCCTCCAAAGATAACCTGAAAAAAATCCAAACCCCCAAGGCCAAGCAATTTGAAGCCATTGCCGATACCATAGAGTTTGATGACTTTGCCAAAATTGACTTACGTATTGCTAAAATCATCAAAGCAGAACATGTGGAAGGTGCCGATAAATTATTACAATTAACGGTGGATATTGGTGACGAAACCCGTAATATTCTGGCTGGCATCAAGTCCGCCTATGCCCCCGAAGACCTGGAAGGCAAGTTAACTTTGGTGGTCGCCAATTTAAAACCCAGAAAAATGCGTTTTGGCTTATCCGAAGGCATGGTGCTTGCGGCAGGCCCCGGTGGCAAAGATTTATGGGTATTAAACCCGGATCAGGGTGCACAGGCCGGAATGCGCGTTAAATAACGCAAACTGAAAATGCCACACAGTAACTGACGCTGTATTCTAATCATCGCTAGCGCAGGCGAGGGAAACACACCACAGAATCAGGATGGCGTGAATAGAAACTCCCGAATAAATGACAATCAATCCCCTGAGCAGCGATGGCGCCTGCTGAGAAATTACAATATACAAAGGTGAAAAATGTTTTGTTATCACTGTCAAGAAGCTAAAAAAAACATTGTTTGTGATGTTACGGGGATCTGCGGCAAAAAGGAAAATGTCTCCAGCCTGCAAGATCTATTGATGTATAGCATCAAAGGCCTGGCTTTTTATGCGCATAAATCATTAGAACTGGGCATTATTGAAGCTAAAACGGACCAATTTACTGCTAAAGCCTTATTTTCAATGGTGACCAATGTTAATTTTGATCCCGCCGACTTTGTAGCTTTAATTACCGAAACAAATCAACGCCGGAATTCCCTGAGAGCCCTGTTTTTGGCCGCTTATCGACAGGCCCATGACACCGAATTTGCTGAAACCATTCCCGAAGAAGCACAATGGCAATTTGAGTCCGCCACTGAAGCCGATTTTATTACCAAAGGCGCGACAGTCGTAATTGATAAAGAACACATCGAAGATGAAGATCTTCATGGCCTGCAGGAATGTTTATTATATGCCATTAAAGGGCTCGCCTCTTTAATGGTGCATGCGCATGCACTCAATAGCGAAAAACAGGAACTTTATCGTTTTATCTATGCCGCCTTAAGTTATACGTTGCAGCCCAATAACAGCCTTGAGTCTGCTTTGGCCATGAACATAGAATGTGGCGAAATGGGACTATCTGCCATGGCCATGTTAGACCAGGCTAACATGGCACATTTTGGCCAGCAGCAGCCGACACAGGTCTATAAAGATGTCTGGGAAAAACCAGGCATTCTGGTCACCGGCCATGACCTGCAAGATATTGAAGAACTGTTAGAGCAAACCGCCGGAACAGGTGTCGATGTCTACACCCACGGTGAAGCAATTACTGCCCACGCCTATTCTGCCTTTAAGAAGTTCTTTAATCTGGCGGGCAACTATGGCAATGCCTGGCAAGATCAACGTACCCAGTTCAGTAAATTTAAAGGCCCCATCCTCGTTAGCACCAATAGCATCCAGCAACAAAAGAAGGATTATAAGGATAAAATCTTTACCACGGGCATGGTAGGCTGGCCTGAAATCAAACATATTGCGGATAGAAAGCCTGGGCAGGCTAAAGATTTTAGTCCATTGATAGAGCAAGCCAAAAAATGTGAAGCACCGACGCTATTAACCGAAGGAAAAGTGACAGTGGGTTATGCCCACCATGCACTGACTGAGCTACTCCCGGCCATTACCGAAGCCATTACCCAAGGGGATATACAACGCATCATTGTATTAGCCGGCTGCGATGGTCGTCATAAAGAACGCAGATATTACACCCAAATTGCCGAAGCTTTACCTGAAAACACGCTTATTTTAACCGCTGGTGACAATAAATACCGTTTTCATGACCAGGATCTGGGTACTATCAACACGATTCCTCGTTTGCTGGATGCAGGACAAAGCAACGATTTTCACTCCATAATCGTATTTTTACAAGCCTTGCAAAAATCATTAGCCTTACCCCATTTTAATGACTTACCCGTCTCTTATAATATTGCCTGGTATGAACAAAAAACCATCATTATGATGCTGGCATTATTATCTCTGGAGGTAAAACACGTAAGAATAGGGCCTACCTTACCCCCATTTTTTACCCCCAACTTATTGCAAAACCTCGCTGATCAGTTTTCATTAAAAGGGATTGATACGGTAGAAAATGATACTGCAGCCATGCTACAAGGCCTGTAAACAAACACCCGAATGAACAACGCGATTGCCGATCAAATAGAAGCCTTATTACCGCAAACACAATGTAAAAAGTGTGGTTACCAAGGCTGCAAACCTTATGCCCAGGCCATTAGCCGCCAGCAAGCCGATATCAACCAATGCCCCCCTGGTGGACAACAAGGTATTCGGGCTCTGTCTGAATTACTGGGTGTGCC
>Ga0310122_10000483_pt1 | contig 25267 bp, 22 predicted proteins | sample CB6_Bottom_1051__FD_203503 | JGI IMG/M metagenome (GOLD analysis project Ga0310122, IMG submission 203503) | Marine microbial communities from Western Arctic Ocean, Canada - CB6_Bottom_1051 | ecosystem: Environmental > Aquatic > Marine > Oceanic | place: Canada: Western Arctic Ocean | collected...
GGACCGAGGCCACAGAAATCCAGCAGTTGGTGCAGTTCGTCTTCCTGGCCGGTGTTGACGTAGACGTTCTTCAGGGCCCGGATCCGATCAAGCACCAACATCGACACCCCGTCGACGGTGAGCGTTCCCAGATCGCCGCCCGAACCCTTCACCCACATCACCGCTACGTCCTCGGCGGTGACGGCGTCGGTGACTGTGCCTTTGGCCGACGTGTTTCCACCGCCATAGTTGGTGTTGCGACGGTCGGCGCCCAGACGGTTGGAGCGTTCGATGAGCTCCTGCAGCGGCGGTGGCGGCTCTGCTCGGGTCATCTGGCAACAGTAGTGCTGAGAGGGCCCAGATAATATCCGGGAGTGGAGCAAAACACGGTCTACGTATGTGTGGTGGGCGGCGCCAACGTGGACATCGAAGGACGCGTCCTCAGGCCGTTGCTGCCGGGAGACTCCAACCCGGGCACCGTGATCCGGTCACCGGGCGGCGTTGGACGCAACATCGCCGAGAACCTGGCGCGGCTCGATGTGCCGACCCGTCTCATCACTGCGCTGGGCCGCGACGACAACGGCACATGGCTTCACGACCTAACCGCAGCATCCGGAGTCGATCTGGCCGACAGCATTTGGTCCGACTCTGCACCGACCGCCACCTACCTGTCAGTGATCGATAGCAGCGGCGAGATGGCGGTCGCAGTCAACGACATGGCCGTGATGGGTGCGCTCGACGTCGCTGCCCTGGACGCCCGAAGCGACACGCTGCAAAACGCCGCGGCCGTTGTCGTGGACTGCAACCTGGCGTCGGAGACCATCGGCCACCTCGCCGCCGCGCACACCGGCGGCCCACTTTTCGTCGACCCTGTTTCGGTTGCCAAGGCTGTCCGGGTGGCGCCCCATCTCGCGTCGGTCCACACCCTCAAGCCCAACCGGGCAGAGGCCGCCATGCTTTCAGGGGTGGAGATTTCAGGGGAACGAAGTCTCAAGACTGCAGCCAATGCCCTTCTCGACGCCGGCGTGCGCCACGTCGTCATCAGCTTGGCGGCCGATGGCGTCTTCTTCGCAAGCGCCGAGACATCGGGCACGCTCATCCCGCCAGTCCAAGATGTTGCCAGCGTGACCGGCGCAGGAGATGCGCTGATGGCGGGTCTCGTACATGCCCACCTGGCGAATCTTGATTTCGAAGACGCTGTCCGATTCGCCCTGGCCGCCTCAGTCCTCAGCGCTGCTTCAGTGAGCCCGGTGGCCAGAGACTTCTCAGCCGAAGCCATCCAGCAGATCATCAACAACGAGACCATCATCAAGGAAGAGTCACCGTGACACACCCGCATCTCACTGTCAGCGACCCGGTCGGCGAGGCCTTGCATGACGGAAGAGCCGTCGTCGCCCTCGAGTCGACGATCATCACCCACGGCATGCCGTACCCCCGCAATGTCGAGACGGCACTGGCCGTGCAGGCTGCGATTACAGGACGCGGAGCAGTGCCGGCCACCACCGCCATCATGGACGGCAAGATGCGGGTCGGTCTGAGCGACGACGAGATCGACGCTCTCGGCCAAGCCGGCGACACTGCGGTGAAGGTAAGTCGGCGTGATCTCGCCTTCACGATCGCCCACGGGTCGGTCGGAGGCACCACGGTGGCCGCCACCATGATGCTGGCTGCAATGGCGGGTGTGAGGGTCTTCGCCACCGGCGGCATCGGCGGCGTGCACCGAGGCGCTGGCACCACCTTCGATGTGTCTGCAGACCTTCAAGAACTGGCCCGCACAGAAGTAGTTGTGGTGTGTGCCGGTCCCAAATCGATCCTTGATCTCGGACTGACCTTGGAATATCTGGAGACGCACGGCGTGCCGGTAATCGGGTTCGGGACCGACATGGTGCCTGCCTTCTACAGCCGGGAGAGCGACTTCCGCGCGGACTACCGGATCGACGACGCGGCCGGGGTGGCTGCGGTGATGGCAGTGCGGCGTGACCTGGGTGTCGGGGGCGGGATGCTGGTAACCAACCCCATCCCGGTCGAGTACGGGATGGAGCGTTCGGTCATTGATGCGGCGATCGATACCGCTATCGCCGAGGCCAACGCTCAAAACATCATCGGCAAGGGAACCAGCCCCTTCCTGCTGGGCAGGATCGTCGAACTCACCGGCGGCGCCAGCCTTGACGCCAACGTTCAACTGGTCCTCAACAATGCCCGCGTGGCCGCCGATATAGCCATCGCAGACCGCAAGGACCAAGTCAGTCCCTCCGACAGCGAAGGCTGACCGAGGGCGGCACCCGACCATCGTCAATCACTGATCTGCATACCGCTCGAAAAGGTCACGCTTCCTCCCTCTGCCCATATAAGTCACAACCCTGGTGATTTGTTTAGGCCCGCTCCAACTTTTTTAGGCGAACACAGCAGGCCCTCAGCGCCTTTAGCCGGTGAAGATGCCATGTGGACTCCTCTCGAAGATCGAGTAGCCCCTGTTAGAGGACCTGAAGGGACGGCATGGGTTGGGAACCGAAGTCTTTTTGTGTTTAGCCGGTCGGAGGCGGATCACGCTCGAGATTTGGGATTGACCAGTTCGGCGGACCGAATCACGCTGGCCATGTCGAATCGACGCGACCGGTTCGTTCGAGCGAGTCCTTCGCTCGAACGGACCCCTTCGCGGCCAGTCGCTTGCGTCTTCATCGCATCTAGCTCTGACCAGTATCGACGCAGTCGGACAACGAGTATTGGTACCGAGCAGGCAAGAAGTGACGCCCCCTGCCGGACCGTCCGTTAGAAGATCCGTTAGAAGAATCGGCGGTGAACGACAAAGCCCCGGCCTCAGCAACGCTGCGACCAGGGCTTTTGTGGTGGCGGGGGCAGGATTTGAACCTGCGACCTTCAGGTCATGAGAGCGATGCGCCCGAGCTCGAACGCCTGGTCCGCCAGACCGCCGAGCGCGAGGAGGCCCTATTGACCGGGTGACCCCCGCTACTGCTGCTGTTGCTGCTGGGCCTGGGCGGTCGATGGCTCGGGTACCGGACGGGTCAGGGGCGGCTGGACCACCACGGCCTGCTGTGCCGGGTCCATCCGCCGGATCTCCACGTCGGTCTCCACCTCGCCGGTCGACGAACCCGACACGGCACCCCGAATCGGCGGCACATCGTCGTAGTCGCGTCCGTGGCCAATCTTCACGTGCCGAACGCTGACCTCGCGCCCGTTGGTCGGGTCCATGGCCATCCACCCGTGGCTGGGGACGGCCGCCTCGAACCAAGCGTGGGTCTGGACGTTCACGAGATCACCCTCGACGTCCTCGCCGGTCCGGTCCGACGAGGTGAACAGGTAGCCCGACACGTACCGGGCCGGCACGCCCACCGACCGGCACATGGCGACGGCCAGGTGGGCGAAGTCCTGGCACACCCCGTGTCCCTCGGCCAGGACCCGATCGACGTCGATCCCGATGTGGGTGGATCCGGTCTCGTAGGCGAGTCGTTCCCGCACCAGGTCGTGCACGCCGACCACGGTGGCCACCAGGTCGTCAGCACGGGCGTCGGCCGCGGCGGTGGCCACCGCGTCGCCCCAGTCGACGTGCGGGGTGCGGGCCAGGTACTCGTCGTGCCGGTCGCGAAACGCCGCTTCGGCCAGGCCGTCCCATCCGGTGGTCGGAGGGCGGGGCCGGGCCTCGCCGGTCTCGACCGCCGCCTCGGCCACAATCTCCAACGACAGGTGCGGCTCGCGCACCCCGAAGGCGTCGACCCGTGTCCCCCAGTAGTCGGTGAATGCCAGCGACCTCGACGACGGCGCCACCGACAGGCGGTAGGCGATCAGGTGCTGGCGATCGTCGATGAGCGGGGCGACCCGGACCTCGTTCTGCGACTCGGCCACCCAGTCGTCGTAGGCGTACAGGGTGCGGTTCCGGATGTCGAGCCTCACCGGCGGCCCTCCAATGGCACCGACGCCGACGGCTGCGGCGACAGGCCAGAGCCCGGTGCCGGACCGGGCGACAAGTCGGCGTTGCGGAAGTACTGGGCGGTCATGGCGTCGGCCACCGACCGGATCCCGTCGTCCAGCTCGGCGCAGAACCCGGGCTACCTGCTGCGCTCGATGCACCTGCTGCCCCGCCAGGGCGCGAACGAACCCTGGCGGCACACCCAGGACTACTGGGCCGACCGGGACACCATCCCCAACGCCGACTTGGCCGACGGCACCCTCGTCTTCGACTGACGGCACGACCGGCTACTCCGAGGCTCCCCGAATGGTGCCAGCCCACGCCGACGAGCAGTTGGTCGCAGCCTTCGTCGACGACGGGGCCGTGTGCCTGCGCGGCGCCTTCTCGGACTGGGTCGATGTCCTGGCCAGCGGCGTCGCCCGCCAACGCAGCACCCGTCGCACATCGTGTTGCCGGTGATACCGAGCGGTGATGACGTTCAGGCTCGAGCGGAGCCGGCCGAGTCCTCGAGAGCGCTCAGGAACGCCTCGACATGTTCCCTCTTCTTGTTCGGGTGAATCGACAGGCGGATACAGGGGATACCGTGGTGGACCAGGTAGGAGGTCCCCCAACCCCGCGACAACATCTGCTGATGAACCGTCTCTACGTCGTGGATATCAGAGGTGAAGTTGAGGACCGTGACGTGCGGCTTGACCGCCATGCGCATTCCTTCGATTTGCTCGATGCCGGCGACCATCCGTTCGCGGAGTTCCAGCAGGTGGCGAACCTTCTCCCGATACCCCTCACGGCCCAGGTGACGCATCGTCGCCCAAGCGATCGCAGCCCGGTCGCCGTTCTTGGTGGCCGTCAGGTTGTGAATGACGGTGCGCTCGGTGGGGATCGCCTCCAGCATCTGCTCATCTCGGACCAAGAAGAAGCCGGTCGCAACGGGCAGCATGCCCAGCTTGTGGCCGTCGGTCATCATCGAGCTCACCCCGGGCAGGCCGAAATCGAAGGGTGATACTTCGTGCCCCAGGTCTCTCATGAAAGGAAGGATGAACCCTCCGAAGGCTCCATCGACGTGCAGGTAGATGTCATTCTCCACGGCCAGCTTCGAGAACTCCTCCACTGGATCCAGTTGCCCAAATAGGCCCTCGGGTATCGAGCAGACCAGGGCCACTGTCTTGTCGGATATCAAACTCTCGACATGGGCCATGTCCGGGCTGAAGTCCTCGAGCAACCGGGCCTCGTTGAGCTTGATGCCCAGCACCTCGGCGGCAATCCGGAAGCTGTAGTGACCAGACTCGGGCATAACGACTTCGGGCTGAGCGACGCCTGCCAGGTTGCGGGCCAACCGCAGAGCCGAGATGTTGGACTCCGTGCCGCCGCTGGTGATGAACCCGACAGCCTCGGGCCGCCCTAGGAGCGACGCCATCATCCTGGTGGCTTCCTTTTCCATGCGGAACGCGGCTGGCTGGATCTCGCGAGCCCACTCGGTGAAGAAGGTGCCGGCGACCAGGTTGGGGATTAGTTGGGAAAGGGGGTGTGGTGGGCCGACGTAGCTGGCGGTGAAGTCGTGTTCGACCGCGATCGGGTTCAACTTCATCAGGTCGCCGACGTCGCTCAGCACCTGCTCCACAGAGAGGCCAGTCTCAGGAAAGTCCTCGGGCGGTGGCAGTGGGAACTCCGGGCGTTGCTCCGACTGCTGGAATTCCTGCTGGACCATCGTCGCACCCTTCTGGATCGCTCAACCATAATGCCAGCCTGGCTTGGACTCTGCCGAGCCCACCGACGATCAGCCACAGTTGACCGCCATCAGCCGCCCCACGAGGATGTTGTGATGCGCCGCATGACGACCAAGGCCACCAGCGAGCTCACGTCAGAGGAGGCGGCGAGCATCAGAACGCTGCTCGATGGCGCTTTCGATGGCCGGTTCACCGACTCCGACTGGAATCAAGCGCTGGGCGGCATCCACTTCTTCGTCGTCGAGGATGGCCTCCCGATTTCCCACGCAGCCGTCGTTGGCCGGACGCTCGTCGTGGGTGAACGTGATGTCGAAACCGGCTATGTAGAAGCGGTCGGCACCGGCGAGAGCTTCCGGCGTCAGGGTCTGGCCCGCAAGGTCATGTCGTCCGCGGCCGGCCACATCAGCGAGAGCTACGAGATGGGTGCGCTGCACTCGGTGTTGCCGACGTTCTACGTGCATCTGGGATGGGAGAAGTGGCGTGGCCCGACCTATGTGCGCAGCGAGACAGGGTTGACTCGCACGCCTGAGGATGACGGATACATTCACGTGTGGCGTTTGCCGGCCTCATATGACCTGGATCTGGACGATCCGATCAGCTGTCCTTGGCGACCTGGTGACGTCTGGTAGCCGTCGCGTTCTCGCCAGTGCACGAGTTCCGGCCCGAGCTCGCTGACGCGGCTGACGCCGGCGCCTGCCATCGCGCTTCTGACTTCTCTGGCAAACAGGCCGAGGACGAAGTCCACACCAGTCTCGCCTGCCGCGCCCAACGCGTACATGTAGGCACGGCCGGCCATGGTCGCCCGGGCGCCCAGTGCCACGGCTTTGACGATGTCGCTTCAGCTCCTCACGCCGCCGTCGCACATGATCTCGATATCGGCTCCTACCGCATCGGCGACTCTCGGAAGCAATTCGAGGCTGGGCGACGACGAGTCCAACTGACGTCCACCGTGGTTCGAGAGCACGATGGCGTCCATACCCTCGCCAACCGCAATCGTGGCGTCGTCGACGCGCTGCACGCCCTTGAGAATGATCGGCCCGCTCCATTCCGAGCGGAGCCACTCGACGTCCCGCCAAGTGACTCTGGGGTCGAACTGACTGTCGGTCCAGTCTGCCTGAGCGATGGCGCCCTTTCTCACAGCAGGACCGCCGGCGCCGACGTGGGCGAAAGTGATCGGTTCCGCCCGCATGAACTTCCACGTCCACGAGGGATGTAGCAACCCGTCGATGACTGTTGAGAGTCCGAGCTGTGGTGGCAGCGTGAACCCACGCCGAACATCGCGGTTGCGGCGACCCATGACGGCGGAGTCGCCTTTGTCTCTACGGCGTGAGACCGAGGAGCTATGATCGAAGGTGAAGACGCTCGGTCCACGGAGCGCGGTCAAGGAGCAGGTCATGGGGCGAACGATGACTCCCACAACGAGGTCGGCGCGGTGTCGAGGCCGAGTTTGCCCGGTTGGTGCACGATGACCGCTCCTAACATCGGTCATCGCACTGCGGACGGCTGGTTCGAGATCCAGACTCTCGCATCTGGGATCCGGGCATTCACCGAGTGGCTCGGCGACCGGGCCGGACGTTTTGGACCGATCTACACCCACGCCTATCTCGTCGAGGGCGATGAGCGTGCTGCACTCATCGACGCCGGCCTCGGAATCGGTGATCTTCGGGCGGCGACCGGCGCCGTCACCGAACTGCCGGTGCAGGTGCTACTCACACATTCGCACTATGACCATGTGGGAAGCGCCCATCTCTTCGACAAAGTTGCGATTGCCGAGGGCGATGAAGGCGCACTCGCCTCCGAGCTGTCAGCCGAGATGCAGGCTTTCGCCGATCTCATCCCTGGGCGGTGTAGCCGGCAGGTCCCGCCCAGATTCTCGTGGGACAGCTATCGAATCGTGCCGACCACGCCGACCCGAGTACTGCGGGACGGTGATGAGGTCGACCTCGGAGGTCGCCAACTTCGAGTGGTCCACACTCCGGGCCATTCGCCCGGCAGCGCGTGCTTTCTCGACTCCATGACTGGCTGCCTCTTCACTGGCGACACCGTTTACCGCGGTGGCCTGAACATCCAGCTGGAACGCTCGGACCCGGCGGCTTACGCGACATCAATGGAGCGCCTGGCGGATTTGGCGCCCGAAGTCAGCACAGTCTTCCCCGCGCACTTCGAGACCCCGCTCGATCCGGGCATCATCGGCGAGATCTATGACGGCACGTGCAGTGTGCTGAACGGCGCAGCTGCCATGACGGCGTCGGAAGGCTGGGCGGAAGCGTCCTTCGAGCGATTCACGCTGACGGTTCAGGTCGGATCCGACACCATCCAAGTGCCGTCGTGACGGGCGCCGTCCACGTCCACGGAACGCCACGATTCGGGGTCGTGGTCCCGAACAGTGGCCCTTTGGCCGACCGGCAGAACATCGAGACCGTGGCACGGATGGCGGACGACCTCGGGTTCGACTCGATCTGGGCCATTGATCACATCGTGATACCAGCCTCAGACGTCGACACCTTTGGCCAAACGGTGTTCGAGCAACTCATCGTCCTTTCTCACGTTGCCGGGATGACCAAACGAGCCAGTTTGGGCACCACGGTCATGGTGCTGCCGTACCGTAACGCGGTGGTGGCGGCCAAGATGCTTGCAACTCTCGATGCGCTGTCAGGGGGCCGGCTCATCCTCGGGATCGGCTCTGGCTGGGTCGAGCCCGAGTTTCGGGTACTCGGTGTCGACTACGAGTCTCGGGGTGACACGACCGACAAGACACTCGAGGTGATGAAGAGCCTGTGGTCAGGCGACGATCTGGACCCGGAGAGCGAGTTCTCCGACATCAAATTCCTGCCGATCCCGGTGCAGCGACCGCACCCGCCAATCCTGGTCGGCGGTCACAGCATGCGAGCCTTCCGGCGGGCTGTGGAGTTCGGCCAAGGCTGGCATCCCACCACGGCTCTCCCCGAGGATGAGCTGATTGACGCCGTCACGAGGTTTCTGGCGTATTGGCAGGAGGCCGGTCGGAAGGAGGTGCCGGAGGTGGCACTGGGGATCCCCATCCGGGTAACCGATGGACCGCCGCCGGATGAGCCCGAGATATGGCTGGGAGCGAGAACGGTGGCCGGGCCCGCTTCCTATGTCGCCGAGGAGCTGGCGCGCCTCTCTCAATACATCACCCACTTCGTCATCCACCCCGCAGCTCGGAGCAGCGCGGAGTTGCTGGAACAGGTCGAAGCCATAGGTCTGGACGTGGTTCCGGGGCTTCGGGTACGATCTTGACCGACTCGACGAGTTGCCGCGCAGACCGGGTCCATCGTCGGTGGTACCCGTCGGAAGGATGAGTGATGGCTCAGCGATTCTCGCGTGCGTTTAACGAGAACATCGGCGTGAACGCAGCCGGTCGCCTCCAAGTCGAGGACATCGATGCCGCGGATCTTGCGGAGCGATTCGGAACCCCTCTATTCGTGATCTCCGAGAGCCAGATCTACGAGAACGTCAACCGGTACCGCCAGGCCTACGTTTCCCGCTACCGGCGGTCCGAGATCCTGTACGCCACGAAGGCCAACAACAACCCCGCCGTCCGCCGCGTCTTCACATTGGCCGGAGCAGGAGGCGATACGTTCGGGCCGGGCGAGCTCTACCTGACGCTCATGGCCGGCACCGATCCGAGCCGGGTCGTTTTGAACGGCTTCAACAAGGGGGACGAGGAGATCCGGATGGCCATCGAGGCCGGAGTCACCATCCATCTCGATGCTGTCGACGAACTCGACGACGTCATCCGCATCGCCCAGGAGTTGGGCAGGTCAGCGCGGATCGGGATGCGCAGCCGACTGCTGCTGCACGGGTTGGACGAGGTCGAATCCGAGTGGCCGCCGGGATTCTTCGTTGGACCCGGAGCTCGCGAGATCAACAAGTTCGGCATCGACCAGGCCGGCATGGAATACACGTGTGAACAGGCAATGCAGAGCCCCCACGTGGAGTTTGTCGGTTTCCATCACCATGTCGGGCGGGGGGCGGCCGACGTTCGCCTCCACCAGCAGGTGGTCAAAGAACAGCTCGAGGTGGCGGCCGGCCTTCGAGATCAGTTCGGCTGGGTGCCGGAGTATTTCGACTTCGGTGGTGGGATGGCGTGGGGCCGGCCCGAAGGGCACGGGCCTCTGGGCATGGATCGGGGGAGCCCGACAATCGACGAGTACGCAGAGGTCATCACGACTACGTTCCGAGAGGGCCTTGCCACGTACTCGTTGGGCGAGCCGAGGCTGCTGGTCGAACCAGGCCGCTCGCTGGCATCAGACATCGGGATCCTGCTATCGAAAGTAGGGATCAGGAAGACCTTCGACGACGACGTTCAGCAGACGTGGATCGGGGTGGATGCGAGCGAGAACGTCCTGCTGAACATTCTCTCGGCAGCTTGGTACTACCACCCGGTGGCGGCCGAGCGAGTGGAGGCCCAACCCACCGAGACCGTCAATCTAGGGGATCCCCTTTGCTGGTATGGCAACCTGGCTCTCTCGGTCGAACTTCCGCACGTCGAGCGGGGCGACATCATCGCTTTTCTCGACACCGGGGCCTATTGCGAGAGCAAGGCCCTCCAGTTCAACGCCATGCCTCGGCCGGCCACGGTACTGGTGTCAGGATCGAGCGTTGAGGTCATCACCGAGCGGGAGGTTCTGCAAGACGTGACCCGCCGCTTTCGGCTCCCTGCCCGGCTGATACCCGAGCCAGCGTCGACCGTCGAGAAGACCCAGTCGAGACGCATCCGGCCGTCGTCTGACGATCCCGAGTTCCGCATGAAAGCAATCTGAGTATGGGAGGCCACAATGCCCGCTGACGACTCGCAACTGGTCCTTCACTGGCCCGGTAACGCCCGCACTTTCAACCCGTATTCGAACCTGTCGTTGCCGAGTTGGTTTCCCGTGTGGTTTATGTTCGATCAGCTGGTGCACCTAGACCCTGCAGCGAACGTGGTGCCACAGCTGGCAGAGAGCTGGGACATCTCTGAGGACGGCCGGCGCTATGTCTTCCATCTTCGGCACGGCGTGACCTGGCACGACGGTGCGCCGTTTACCGCCGCCGACGTGGCCTTCACCTACACAATGCTCCTCGATCCGCGGGCCGGGAGCCGCTACAAGTCACTTGCCCTTCCGGTGCTCGGAGCTGAGGAATACGCTGACGGTGACGTCTCGTCGGTCGCCGGCCTCGAGATCATCGACGACCACACGATCGCCTTCGTGCTGGCCCATCCGCACTTTGGATTTCTGGCCACGATGGGCTTTCCGATCCTGCCTCAGCACATACTCGGTGAGGTCGCCGAAGGTGAAGAGATCGACGACACCGACTTCGCATTGCGAGCGCCCATAGGGACCGGCCCGTTCCGTCTGGCAGCCCACACGCTCGATAGCGACGCTGAGTTTGTTGCCAACAGCTCGTATTGGGGCGGGAACCCACAGGTGGATCGACTCATTCTGCGCCGCCTCGACGACGAAGAGGCGCTGGAAGCCTTCGAGCGCGGCGAGATTGACATCATGTTCATCGACGCACTGGACGCTGAGCGGGTCCAGGAACGGCCTGGTGTCCGGGTTCACACGTTCCGCACGTGCGAGTACCGGATCCTCATGGCCAACCGGCAACATCCGGCTCTGGGCGACCAGCGGGTGCGGGCGGCGATCATGTACGCCATCGACCGGGACGCGGTCGTGCGCGACGTGTTGAAGGGCATGGGCGAGGTGATCAGCTCGCCGCTCATCATGCCGGAGTGGACGGTGAACCACGCACTCGATGGCCAGTACCCGTACGACCCCGCACGCGCCCGAGAGCTTCTCGCCGAGGCTGGCTTCGGGTCGGGACTCAGCCTCAGTGTGCTCACCGGGCCCGGTGCCATCCCTGCACGACACAACGCCCCATTCTTGGGCGAGATAAAGCGTTACCTGGCCGACGTCGGGATCGACCTCGAGGTCAAGATCAAGCCGGTGCGCGAGTACATCGTGGACTATGAAGCCGGGAATTTCGAGCTGTACACGTGCTGTGGCGCTTCCGGTCCGGATCCGGACTTCACGGCCATCTACTTCCACTCCGCTTCCATGCCTCCGGACGGGTCGAACGGCGTCCGCTACGACAACCCGGAGACGGACGAGCTGCTAATGAAGGGCCGGAGGGCGGCCGACCCCGAGGAACGCGCGGCCATCTATCACAAGTACGCCGAGATCTTATCTCATGACCTCCCGTGGTTGCCCTTGTGGCACGAGAACCGGGTGCTGGCACTGAACGAAGGAGTAGCCGGCGAGTTCAGCGACCTGGGCGTGTGCTGGCTTCCCGGCACAGTGCCCAACTCGGCTGGGTGGCGCAAGGAAGTCCCGGTTCCCACCTGAGCCCGCAGGTCAGCGGGGTCGGAAGGGAGCCGGCCGAACGCTGATGAGGGTCGACGAGCCCTTCCTGATCTACGAGTCGCCGCCTGGCGACCCGATGGGCTACTTGTGCGAGCCGCGCATGACCCGTCTCGCGTCGGGCGACATCCTGCTCTCGTTTCGCAGCGGGACGACCCGCTTCAGCGCGGATGGCAATCCGCACTTCCTACGCTCTGGCGACGTTGGTCGGACGTGGGAGGACCTGGGGCGTCCCCTCGAGTCGCTCCTCCCCGATCGGCCGGGCTGGGACTATCGGGCAGCAAGCCCGACTCAGCTGGCGTCGGGCGCAGTACTAGTGTCGGTCGTCGGCCTTGACCGGACGACAGCCGGGCGACCGCTGTGGCTGGCCTACAGCCCCGACCCGGCTGCGTATCAGGGGATGATCCCGATTCGCAACCTGTTGGCACGCAGCGATGACGCTGGCCAGACGTGGTCGGCTCCGTGGACGATGAGCGGACTCACGGTGCCCAACAGCTCGGCGCAGATGATGGTGACCCTCGCAGACGGAGACATTCTGTGCTCGCTGGAGACCTTTAAGCACTTCGATGAACCGGGACCGTGGCGATATCGAGTCGATGTCATCCGGTCTCACGACGGCGAGCGAACGTGGGGCGAAAGCGCTCCTGCCCACATGAGCGACGCCGAGGGTGACCCACGAGAATTGATGTGTTGGGACCCCCGGATGGCGCTGCTGCCCGACGGGACCTTGATCCAGTACTACTACGCCTTCCTGAACCGGACAGGCGGAGAAGAGCGAGTTCATGTTGGGTGGAGCCGCGATGGGGGACGAACGTGGGCATTGCCGCGCCCTACTCCACTCGAGGGGCAAGCCACGTTTCCGATTGCACTCACCGACGAGCTGGTGATCGGTCTGTGTCAACGCCGAAAGGGGGCCCAAGGAATCGTGGCCGTCGTCAGCGCCGACGGAGGTCGAAGTTTCGTCGCCGGCTCGGAAACCAAAGTGTACGAGCACATCGCCGCCTCGGCGCAGGGATTCTCGCCAGGAAAAAACCCGGTCGAGTACATGAACGAGATGATCCACTTCACATTTGGACACCCGACCGGCGTATCGATCGGGAAAGAGAGAGCGCTGGCGGTTTGGTACGCCGGAAACGAGGAGCGGACTGGCATCTTCGGTGCAACGGTCTCGTTGGTGGCATCCGGATGAGAACGGGGTTCACTCCACGAGCGGCCAGCTTGTGAACGCAGCGGCTCCCAGGGACTGCTCGAAGCGAGCCGCTTCGGCGTCGATCTGGCGGTAGGCCTGGTCGGCGTCGAACCGGGTGTAGCGGCCCCCATCGAGGACCGCTTCTCCCTCCACGAAGACCGTGTCGACGGTGGCGGTCTGTCGATAGAACACCAGGTTGTCGACCGGGTCCTGGAATCGGGGGTGGCCCTCGGGCCGGTCGAGCGTGTGGACCACCAGGTCGGCTCGCTTGCCGGCCTCGATCGAGCCGACCTCGTCTGCCATTCCCAGTACGCGGGCGCCGTGCAGGGTCGCCATCTCCAGGACGGTCTCACCGGTCAACACTGGGATGTCGTTCCGAACCTCGCGAAAACCCACCGCCGCCAGGTAGGCCTGGCGCAACAGATCGCGCTTGCCACTGACGCCGTCTGAGCCCAAGCCGACCGGCACGCCGGCGGCCAGCATTTCTGGGAAGCGGCCTTCTCGGATGGCGCCCATGCCCCGGCGCATCGACGCCGCCGGGCAGTGCACAATGCCGGTTCCGGACTCGACCACGAGGTCGAGTTCCCGGTCGTCGAGGTGGATCATATGGACGAGGGTGAGGTTGGGTGCGAGGATTCCCAGGTCGGCGAGATGCTCGACCGGCCGTTTCCCATACAGCGCCAACGATTCAGCGACCTCTTCTGGCCCCCAGGATTGATGCATCACCATCGGCAACCCGAGCTCGTCCGCCATCTGCTTGGCCCCGGTCAGCAGTCGATCCGAGCATCGCCCTGAACCGAACAATGTGAGCGTCCCGCGGGCCCTGCCGCCGCTGCGGAAGGAAAGTCGCTCCACCTGCTCTGAGAGGCGCTCCAACGCTTCTTCGGTCGATGTCAGAAGGGCGCCTGCCTCTTCGGGGGGCATCGAACCGAAGCGGGGATCGTCGCGCATGTCCGGGTCGACATCGACGTTGGTGTCGAGCAAGAAGTAGCCAACGATTCCCCTTAGCCCAACCTCCTCGATCGCCTGCGCCGTCTCGTCGAGCCAGAAGGAGCTTCCGGTGTCGCAGAACGTCGTGGTGCCATTGGCCAGCATCTCCATGGACGAGAGCAATGTCCCCAGGAAGTCCTTCTCGGGCGAGCGCGAGGCCCACAACACGTGTTCAACTCCGCCCCAGTCGGCAGACGCCTTGGGGGCGAATCCGCGGATCACCTCTTGACAGTTGGCGTGCACGTGCGAGTCGATGAGCCCAGGATGGACGAGGGCTCCCCCGAGGTCTCGTACTTCGCTGCCCTCGTAGGCGCCAGCGACCTCCCGGTCGGGCCCGGCAGCGATGATGCGACCGTCGCGCACCGCGATGGCACCATCGACGAGGATGCGCCGCTCGGCATCCATGGTGATGACCTGGCCGTGCCGAAGCAGCAGATCAACGCTTTCTCGTTCCTCAACGTCGCTCATGTCCACCTCGAGCACCTCATGATCGCTTTCTCGTTTCCTCGACTACCAAGATGTGCCGGGCCGCGTTGTAGCCCGGCGCCCCCGACACCTCACCGCCAGGATGGGTCCCGGCACCGCAACAATACAAACCGGGAATCGGTGTGTCCCAGCCTCCTTCCCCCGTGAAGGGGCGGCCGGTGAAGAACTGGCCGGGGAGATGATCGATGTGGTCGATGTTTCCGTCGACCATGCCGTATCGGTCCTCCATGTCGGCCGGCGAGAAGGCGACCTGTCCTACGAGATCACGCCTGAACCCCGGTAGGTAAGCATCGACCTGTTCGATGATTTGGTTGGTGACCGTGTCGCGTAGCCCTTCCCATCCCTGAGGTGGGTTGGGTGGCACATACCGGGCAAGCACCGCAACCGCACTCCCACCGGGCGGGGCGCTCTCGGAGTCATAGACCGTGAACGAACCCATCTGAATCACCTGCTCGCGGCCTGGCAGCCCTTGCTGGGCGTCCTCCCATGCTTCCACCATCGTGTCGATGGAAGGGCACATCCGAACGTATGCCGCGGCCCGGGTTTCGTCGGTGTACGGGCTGACGTTCAGTGGCCCCGACAAGGCGAAGAAGGCCTTAAACCAGCCGATGGTTGAAGATAGCCCTTCGACCCGGTTCGTGAACTCTGGGTCGAGAACGCCCGGTTCGACAAGGCGGAGGTACGTCGCTTTCGGCCCCAAGTTGGACACGACGATGGCGGCCCGAATCATGGCCCCTTCGCCGAGCTCGACCCCCACCGCCCGTCCATGGTCCACCAAGATCCGACGCACACGACTCTCCAACCGAATTTCGGCCCCGGCCTCGGTGGCCGCCTCGGCCATGGCCCAGGTGAGGGCACCCATTCCTCCCCTCGGCAAACCAACCCATTTGGGGTCGAACTCCATCGCCGCCCAGGCTGCTTCGAGAAGCGAGCCGGGCTCCCGGGGATCGGTGGGTGCGCCGATGAACGCCCCCTGAACCCGTTCATCATCGAAGTGCTCGCGCACCAGCGTGGCCATGTTCCCGCGGCACAGCCTCTGATAGAGCTCGGGATCGCCCAGTTGGGCCGCCCGGTCGTGCAGCATCTCCTCGGTGGGCGGATCGGAGAGCCAGAACGGTTCGTACAAGCGAGCGGCCCGCTTCCAGAACCGCTGCCAGCGTGCGAGGCCTCGTGAGGCTCCCGGCGAAAACCGCTCCAACTCTGCGATCGTGCGGTCGTCGTCGGCCCAATGGATCCAGCTTGAGCCATCGGGGTAGACGTTGAGCCGATACGGGTCGAGCTGGTCAACCTTAAGCCCTCGTCCTGCGAGGTCCATGTCGGTGGCCACCCTCGGTTGCAGATAGCGCAACACGTGGGCACACGTCGAGAAGTGGTATCCAGGCACCAACTCTTCTGTTCCGGCCGCTCCGCCGACCACTTCCCGGGCTTCGAGTACGAGGACGCTCTTTCCAGCCGAGGCGAGGTAGAACGCGGTAGTCAGGCCGTTATGTCCTGCGCCGACGACGACGGCATCAAAGGTGTCCATGACGGGACGGAGGCTAGCTATCGGCACCGCAGCGCCACGACCCGGGGACTCGCAGGATCGCGGCGGGGGTTAGGCTGCGCCCGGGACGCGATCGTTCGGGCCGGTTGTTGACGAGACACCAGAGATCCTGCCTCAGCCAACGGAACACCGGATGCTAACGTCGCTGGCAATGGCTGCCGGTGCGGCCCTAATCAACGCTTCGCGTTGCAGGAGGTTGATCATGGAAAACGGCAAGGAGCAGGTCGACCTGGTTCTCCGCCACGGACAGATCGTGACCATGGACGCAGAGCGGCGGATCCTGGTGGACGGTGCCATTGCCGTTCGTGATGGCCGCATCGTGGCCGCTGATCCGGACCGTGAAGTGAGCGCCGCCTACGAAGCCGACGAAGAACGCGATCTGGCGGGTGCGCTCGTTCACCCCGGACTCATCGACGCTCACGCGCATGCGGGCTTCCAGGAACTCACGAGCGGCTTCGCTCCCAAGGACCTGGCGGAGTTCAGCGTGATCGACACCGCCTTGTTCAGTGCCAAATCGCCGGAGCAGGATCATCTCGGTGCCCTGATGTCCTCGATGGAGATGACGGCTAACGGAACGACGTTCTTCTGTGACACCGGGAGCTCGTTTTGGCTAGACGAGACGGTGCGAGCCGTCAACATGGTTGGCATTCGTGGCATTCCGGGTCACTTCCTTCTCGACGTCGCTGCTGAGGTGCCCGAGCCGGATCAAGAGGAGTGGGAAGGCTCGATCACGGTTGAGGAATCGGAGCTGCTTCGTCTGCCGACCGACGAGTGCATATCACGTCTCACCGATCAGCTCGACCGGTATCCGCTTGGAAACGGGATCCGAGTCGGATGCGCAGTGACCGTATACGGGTGCTGTCGAAACTCGGATGAGCTGCTGCTCGAGGCCAAGCGCCTCGCGGAACGCCATCAAGTCCCGATGGTGATGCACCAGTCGTGGGGCCCGGAGGAGGTCACCATCTCCCTGGTTGAGACCGGTCGCCGCCCTGTCGAGCACCTGGCCGACCTCGGGATTCTGGACGAGAACCTGACCTTGGTCCATATGAACCATCTGAGCGATGAAGAGTTCGCACTGGTGGTCGAGTCCGGGGCAGGTGTCGTCCACTGCCCAGCGGCTTCTATGAGAAGAGGCATGGGTGCCATTCGCCAGGGTCGTTTCCCTGAGATGCTGGCCGCCGGCGTGCCGGTGGCGCTGGGCTCGGATGGCATCAGCGGTCGGCGTGACCTGCTACGCCAGGCATATCTGGCGGCCATCGGGTTTCGGGAGATGAGAGGGGACTTCCCTGTCCTGACCGGCGAAGACGTTCTCGAGATGGCCACCGTGCACGGAGCCCGAGTCCTGGGCATGGCCGACGAGCTCGGCTCGATCGAGGTGGGCAAGCGCGCCGACATCGTGGTCCACACCCTGGATCGCCCCGAGGCCCATCCCCGATTTCAAGACCCTGTCGACAGCCTCGTCTACTTTCGCGGCTCGAACACAGTGGAAACCGTCTTCGTGGACGGAGAAGCGATCCTCGACAGGGGGCGCTTCACCCGGTTCGACGCAGACGAGGCTTACCGGATGATCGACGCAGAGTCGGCGCGGTTCGAACGGGGATTGGGCGCGTCGACATTCGCCGCGTGGCCCCTGGTGGAATAGCCACGTGATGGCCCGCCACATGGCGGTTCTGCCTATTCGCCCGGCTCATGTTGATTGTTGACACGGACATGGATTACCCTAGGAATGGGCCGGAGGATCCGTTGCCCGTTCTCACCCAAGGGGGAATCCATTGAGTAATAATCGAGTGAGCCGATGGGGTGCTGTACTTCTCGCGTTTGCCTTGCTGGCAGCCGCGTGCGGCGACGATGACGACGCTACGCCGACCACGACGACGGCCGCACCGACCACGACCACGGCCGCACCGACCACGACCACGGCCGCACCGACCACGACCACGGCGGCACCGACCACGACCACGACGACGGCCGCACCAGGGCCGCTGTCCGGTCGAGAAGGCACCGTCGTCGTCGGTAAAGGGATGAACGCCGACCTGACATTCGACCCGGCTACGGCGTTCGCAGAACTCTTCGTTACGGTCTTCGGTGCTGTGTACAACCACTTGGTGTCGTTCGCAGAGACTCCCGACGGCTATGACTACTCGACGCTGGTTCCAGAGCTGGCCACCTCATGGGTGTCCAACGACGCAGCGACGTCCTGGACGTTCACGCTGGACCCAAATGCCAGGTTCCATGACGGAGCTCCGGTCACATCCGAGGATGTGAGATGGTCCTTCCAGCGCTTCATCAACAAGCAGGGGCCTCCGTCCTATCAGGCGGGCAACATCGCCAGCATCGACACGCCGGACGCACAGACGGTTGTGTTCAATCTGACGGATCCTGATGCCGAGTTTGCGATGCTCACGACCTCGGCCAACCTCGTGGTCATGAACAGCGCGCTCGTCATTGCCAACGGTGGCACGGACGCTGAAGATGCGGATGTCACGGATACGGCCGAGCAGTGGCTCACCGAGAACAGTGCAGGTTCGGGCCCCTTCCGGATGGATGTCTCCGATCCGGGTACTCGACTCGAGTTGGTTCGGGTGGATGACTATTGGGGTGGGCCGCCAGCAACCATGGAGCGGATCATCTTCACCAACATCCCCGAAGCGTCGTCGCGCGTCGCGGCACTTGCCCAAGGGGATGTCGACTTGGTGTGGACGGTCCCGCCTCATCACGCGCTCGGACTCTCGGCCGAGGACTACACGGTGCTCCAGGCAAATACCAATCACTGGTACTACATAGCCTTCACCGCCAACCCGGACAACAACTCCTTCATCGCCAACCCGAAGGTCCAGCAGGCCTTGAAGCTGGCGATCGACTACGAGGGGCTCCAGAATCTGTGCCCGGGATTCCCATCATTAAGGATCTATGGGCTCGCACCCGTTCGTCTCGGAGGAATTGACGCCGGGATCGAGCAGGACGTCCCTCGGGCGCTGGAACTTTTGGCCGAGGCAGGGTTCCCGGATGGCTACACCGGTGACGACACGATCCTGTTCCAGACGTTCCACTGGACGGGCTTCTGCCCAAACTTCGGAGATATCGTGCAGAAGATCGCACTCGACTGGCGGGCCATCAACGTGAACACCGAGGTTCAGATCCAGGATGCGGGTGTGTTCTTCACCAACTTCCGGGCAGCCGACATCGACATAGTCGTCAGTGACTGGTTCCCTGAATACCCGTCGGCGATCAACTCGGCGGCTGTTTCCTTCCCAGGGGGACTGCTAACGGGTCGTGCCGGGTGGGACGACAACTCGGACGGTTGGCCGGGCTACGACGAGATGGCGGCACTGGCCGATGACCTCAAGGCGTCGGTCGATCAGGCCGAGCGGCTGGACTTGCTGAACCAGATCGAAACGTTGGGCCTTGAGTCCTCGCCGATCCATCTGCTGGTCGAGGTGCCCGAGTGGTACCCGCACGTGTCCAGCTTGACGGGCGTGATCTACCATGCGATCTACCGGTTCGAGCCGTACCGGATGGGCCGTTCCTAATACGATCGGGCGCTAGAGAAGCCTTCGAGAGAATGCCAATAGAACAGGACATCGTGGCTGCGGGCCGCCGGGAAACCGGCGCCCGCAGTCACGCATCCCGGTCATGTGATGCGGGCAAGAGAATGTGGTCTGACAATGACACACGCAATGATCCGCCGAGTCGTTGACCGGGCATTAGGTGATTGGCCAGCGGCTCGCAAGCGACCGGCACGGTTGCGGTGGACTCCAGCACTCTCCTATGCAGGTAGCTGATGGGTTGGTACATCTTGCGCCGGGTGGCATTGGTGCCGGTCGTGCTGCTCGGGATGACGTTCATCACGTTTGTCGTCTCCCAGCTGGTTCCTGTAGACCCCGCCGCCGCTTATCTGGGCTCTCGAGGTTCGATCACCACTGAACAGGGCCAGAACGCGATTGTCGAGACACTCAACGAGCGGTGGGGATGGGACAAGCCGATCCTGGAACGTTATGGGATCTATCTCGGGAATCTCCTGCAAGGCGATCTGGGTGATTCGTCGACCTCGAGCCGCCCGGTGAGCCGGGATCTGGTCAAGGTCGTCCCGCCGACACTTCAGCTGGTCTTTGCCTCGATGTCCGTCGCCCTGTTATTTGGGATCCCCCTAGGGGTGTTTGCCGCGGCCAAACGCGGTCGGTACTGGGATCAGTTATTCATGGTGGCCTCCACGCTGGCGATCTCTCTCCCCGTGTTCTGGCTGGCGATTGTGGGATTCAACGTCTTGTACGGCCGGCTGGGGTGGGCCGCCGGGCCCGGACAGTTGGACCTCTTCACAACACCGCCGCCGAGCGTGACGCGCTTCGTCCTGGTCGACTCCATCCTGGCAGGACGCTGGGATGCGTTCTTCGATGCGCTTCACCACATGGCGTTTCCTACGCTATTACTCGGTCTCGTCATCGGCTTTTACTTTGCGAGGGTGGTTCGCTCCGAGATGATCGAGGCCCTCGAGTCCGACTACGTGCGCACAGCACGGGGCAAGGGGCTGAGTAATTGGATCGTCCTCTATCGCCACGCGCTGAGAAACGCCATCGTTCCCGTGATCACGCTCTCCGGGCTCGCCTTCGGCTCATTGGTGACAGGTGTCATCGTCGTTGAGCACATCGTTGGATGGCCAGGACTGGGGCAGTATGCCTTCTCGGCCGCGACCAGGCTCGACCTGAACGCGATCGCGGCGGTCGTGCTCGTCGTCGGCGCCATTTACGTGCTCACCAATCTGGTTGTCGACGTCCTCTACACCGTGGCCGATCCCAGGGTTCGGGATAGGTAGCAACAGTGCTAAGCCGATCGAAACGACTCGAAGAACTCGCCGTCGAAGGCGATGAGCCGACGTTTGGCAGCGAAGGTCGGCTGGCCGAGGCCCTCGGAGGGATTCGCCCACGGACGTTCCTCGAGGCCTACGGCATCGTTGTCATCATTCTCATGACCGCCGCCATCCTGGCGGCACCGTTGCTCGCCGGCGACCCCATCGACCAGGACCTGTCGGTTGCCCTCACCAACCCGACTGCCGACCATTGGCTCGGCACCGACAACCTCGGTCGCGACATCTGGGCCCGGATCTTGTATGGGGGACGGAACTCGTTGTTGATCGGAGTCTTCGTGATCCTCATCGCCGGCACCATCGGAATCGTGTACGGGGCCATCTCGGGGTTCGTGGGCGGCGTGGTCGATGGGATCATGATGCGGGTCGTCGACATCTTTCTGTCGTTTCCCGCCATCATGCTCGCGTTACTGATCTCCGCCGCGTTGGGCCCGAAGATCCGCACGGTCATCATCGCGATTGCTGTCGCGTGGTGGCCATTCTATGCGCGGTTGATCCGCGGACAGGTGATCGTGATCAAGCAGCGAGAGTACGTGACTGCTTCGCGGGCGCTCGGTGCGGGCCCGATGCGGAACCTGTTCATGACGGTTCTCCCGAACAGCTTTGGCGTTATGAAGACGATCCTGATCCTCGACATTGGCTACGCGATTTTGGCCGGCTCCACACTGAGCTTCCTCGGCCTGGGCGTCTCCCTCCCGACTCCGGAATGGGGAGTGATGATCCGTGAAGCACTTCAGTTCCCCAATGCGTGGTGGATGGTCCTCAGTCCCGGCATCGCGCTCATGTTGTTCGTTTCGGCAATGAACTTCGCCGGAGGAGTTGCCACGAGGTCGGTCCATGAGATCCACAGCCGGTAATCCACAGGTGGCGGCCGGGTCTGCTGCGGTAGCAGCCGTTTCCGTGCAGGAGACGGAGGCCGAGCCGCTGATCAAGGTGCGCGATCTCACCGTAGAGTTTCGCACGCAGTCCCTCGTGAGAGCCGTTCACGGCATCTCCTATGCGATGGCCGCGGGCGAGCACGTCGGGCTGGTCGGGGAGAGTGGCTCGGGCAAAAGTGCCAGTGCGCTGGCGCTCGTTCGACTTCTTCCACGGACCGCGACGGTCTCCGGCAGCGTGGAGTTGGCCGGCCGCGAGTTGATGACGCTCTCTGAGTCGGAGCTACGCGAGGTACGTGGCGGCCAGGTGGGCATCGTCTATCAGGACCCGTTCAGCTCTCTGAACCCCGTGTTGACGATAGGTCGGCAGATCACCGAGGTCTTGACACGACACAAGGGAATGAGGGGCGACGAGGCGAGGACGGAGGCTGCCAGGCTGCTCGATGGGGTCGGTGTGCCGAACGCGGTCGATCGACTTGCCGACTATCCCCATCAGTTCAGCGGCGGGATGCGGCAGCGGACGATCATCGCCATGGCCATTTCACCGGAACCGAGCGTTCTCATCGCCGATGAGCCGACGACGGCGCTCGACGTCACGGTGCAGGCCCAGATTCTCGAGCTGCTGCAGTCCCTCACAGAACAGCACCACATGGCCATGCTTCTCATCACCCACGACCTCGGGGTGATTGCGGGGATCACTCAGCGGGTGATGGTCATGTACGCGGGCCGCATCGTTGAGTCGGCCACCACCGAGGATTTGTTTAACAGGGCATCGCATCCCTACACGGTTGCCCTGCACCAGTCGTTGCCCCGGATCGACAAGCGCCAGGAGCGCCTACCCACCATCCAAGGCCATCCCCCCGATCTTCGCCGGGCGATCCGGGGGTGTCCGTTCGCGCCCCGCTGTCCGAGGAGGATCGAGCGCTGCAAGAACGAGGATCCGCCCCTGATGAGTGTCGAGATCGCCCGCCAAGCTGCGTCTCCGGAATGGACCCTCAAGCGCATCAAGGAGGAAGGCGGGGAGCAGGCACCAGGGCCGGAGAGCCCTCACTTGACGGCGTGCTGGAACCCTCCACCTCCATCTTCCTCGGTGGCCGACGGCTGGGAGCCGACGTGAGCGCTGCCGCCGATCCGAACGATGCGGGCGCGGAACCCGATCCCGGCCGTGCGGGCGAAGTTCTCCTGGCTGTCGAGGACTTACGCGTGTGGTTCCCGGTTGGGCAGGGGGTTCTCAGACGCGGCAAAGGAGTCGTCAAGGCCGTGGACGGCGTCTCTTTCGAGGTGTTCCGCGGCGAGACGCTCGGGCTGGTAGGCGAGTCCGGCTGTGGGAAAACGACCACCGCTCATGCCATCCTCCATCTCGTCAAGCCGACCAAGGGCCGAATCGTGTTCGAGGGCGTCGATCTCTCCACGCTCTCGCGAAAGGAGCTTCAACGACTCCGGCGCCGCATGCAGCCGATCTTCCAAGATCCCTTTGCCAGCTTGAATCCCAAGCGCACGGTCGCCCGAATCGTTGCCGAGCCGCTCGTCATCCACAAAGAAGGATCAACGGAAGAACGGCGAGCGCGCGTCGAGGAACTCCTGGAGACCGTCGGGCTCCCTCCCGACGCCGCCTCCCGGCTCCCACACGCGTTCAGTGGTGGTCAGCGCCAGCGCATCTCGATAGCCAGGGCCATGGCGCTGCGGCCCGACCTGATCATCGCCGACGAGCCGGTCAGCGCGCTCGACGTCAGCATCCGCGCCCAGATCCTCAACCTTCTCGCCGACCTCCAGGATGAGTTTCTCTTGACCTACGTCATCATTGCCCACGATCTCGCTTTGGTGCGGCAAGTGACCGATCGGGTGGCTGTGATGTACTTGGGGCGCATCGTCGAAATGAGAAGGACCGAGGACGTCTACAAGCGGCCGCTCCACCCGTACACGGTCGCTCTCCTGTCGTCGGTGCCGATCCCGGATACTGCCGCCGAAGCCAAACGGCAGAGGATCATCCTCGAGGGAGACGTTCCGAGCCCTGCGGATCCCCCAACGGGTTGTCGTTTCCATACACGCTGCTGGCTACGGTCGAAACTAGGCAACCCCGATATCTGCACCTCCGATGACCCGGAGCTGATTCCCACCGGGGACAGCGGAGCGGGGGGCCTGGTTGCCTGTCACTTCTCGACCGAAGTTTCGGAGTCCACGGAGCGGCGGGTCACCATCGAGTCCCTGACCAGGAGCGCGGGGGGAGATGATGCGGGGCGCAGCGGTCAGGAATGACCCTGGCTGCGCTGCGCTACTCCCACATCTCTCCGCGGTCGATCACCACTACCTGCCCGGTGATCGAGTCGTTGGTGATGAGTTCGAGCGCGCTGCGAGCCACGTCTTCGACAGGCACCACCGTGACGTCACCTGATCTGAGCGACTCTGCCAGGTCAGGTGGAAGGTGACGGTCGACCCATTCAGTCAGCATCCACCCGGGCGCCAGTGCGTTGACATTGACCTCCGGTGCCAGCGCTCTCGCCAGAGTCTGGGTCAGGGACACGACCGCCGCCTTGGACACCACATAAGGGATGGAACTCCCGGCGGCCGTGTACACCGAATTCGATGCCACATTGAGGATTCTTCCGACGCCGCGGGCTCGCATGCCTTCGACGACGGCTTGGGTGCACAGGAATGCACCGAAGACGTTGACGCCGAAGATGTTGTCCCAGTGCTCCGCGGTTACCCCGGCGAGGTCCGCCGCCGGGAGGTAGTGGGTCGTGCCGGCGTTGTTCACGAGGATGTCGATCGGGCCCAGCCCGGACTCCACCTGGTTGATCATCGCTCCCACCGACGACGGCTCTGAAATGTCGGCTTGAACCGCGAGGGCTCGCCCGCCGCTCTTCGCTACCTGTTGCACAACCGCCTCTGCCGAGCCTTGCGACCGCAAATAGCTCACTGCCACCGAGACGCCGGCTCCCGCCAGCTCAAGAGCGGTTGCCCGACCAAGCCCGGTCCCGCCCCCGGTCACCAGCGCCACGCGACCCGCGACGTCCACTGCTATCGCTCCAATGCTGTTTGGGAACGGATGCTCAGGTCCAATCGGGGATCTCAATGAGGGTGGGACCGTCTGCTTCGAAGGCCCGCCCTACAGCTTCGACCAGGGCAACCGGCTCGCGCACCACTTCCGACTGCGCCCCGAACGCGGTCGCCAAGGTCACGAAATCTGGGGTTCTGAGGTCCGAGGCATACGGCTGATCACCTCGCTCCTCCATCAGTCGTTTGATCTCGCCGTAGCCCCGGTTGTTCCAAAGGATGATGGGTATTGTCAAGCTGTGTTGGACGGCGACGCTGAGTTCGGACATCGTGAAC
>Ga0310122_10000486_pt1 | contig 25040 bp, 19 predicted proteins | sample CB6_Bottom_1051__FD_203503 | JGI IMG/M metagenome (GOLD analysis project Ga0310122, IMG submission 203503) | Marine microbial communities from Western Arctic Ocean, Canada - CB6_Bottom_1051 | ecosystem: Environmental > Aquatic > Marine > Oceanic | place: Canada: Western Arctic Ocean | collected...
CTCTCCGTGGTGGGCCACGCGGTAGCGGTGGTCCTGCGCGTAGGCGGCATTCACGCCGGCTGCGATTTCTTCGACTCCCGTGGGCCCAATGAGCGGCGTGGGTTCGGTGCGGCCGCCGTTCACCCAGATTTGCAGCAGCATCTCGCCGAGCCCGTCGATGTGATCGCTGTGAAAGTGTGTCAGCAGGATCGCTTCGACGTTTGCATGGGGGATCTGCATCTGGCCGAGCACGCGCGAAGAGCCGGTGCCGGCGTCGACCAGGAAGACGCGGTCCCCGGCGATGATCGCCGTGCAGGGGCCCGAGCGCAGCGGGTCGGGAAGCGGCGAGCCCGCCCCGCAGAGGCCGACGTGGAGACCGTCGGGCAACTGCTCGAGGAGGTTCGCCGACATTCGTTGGGCCACGACCTTTTCCATGACGCGCATCGTGAGCGGGCCGCGGAAGGCGTAGGCCACCACGGCGAGGGCGGCGACGACGACGAGTGAACCAATGAGGAAGCGCTTCACGCTGCAGTCTCCTGGTGGTTGGCGCGCGACGTAGATAAAAACACAGCGATGGTCGCGGTGCTACGGGGGCTATAACCTCTGTACGGGACCGGCGGGGCGGTCGGCCGGGTTTGGTCGGGCCACAACGCACCGAAACCGCTGTCCGAAGGAGGCTGCATGTCCGACAAGGCGAGGCGCAAGCGCGGAGAGGAAATGTTGAAGGAGGTCTACGCGGGCGACGTCAAAGCTCCGCCCGAAGGGATGCCCTTCGTCGACCTGATGCTCGAGCAACTCTTCGCCGAAGTCTGGAGCCGCGACGTGCTCTCGATTCGCGACCGTCGGCTGATCCTGCTGGGAGTGATCGCCGAGAAGGGCGAGCCGATGACCTTCGGCATCCAGGCGAAGGCCGCCCTCAAGCGCGGCGAGTTGACCGCGGAGCAGCTGCGCGAGACCCTGCTGATGGTCGCCAACTACGCAGGCTACCCGCGCGCGGCGTCTCTGCTCGGCGTCGTGGAGAAGACCATCGCCGAGTTCGAGGCGTCGAGCGGCGGCGAGACCTGAGCGGACCCGGGGACCGAAAACCCGTCCCCGTTTTCGGAACGTCCCCGTTTTCGCGGTGAGTTAGAAGACGCCCGCGGCCTGAAGCAGCAGGCCGATCGCCAGCAGCAGCATCAAGCCGCCCACCGCCGCGTGTACCCTGTGCATCGCACGGACCGAGAAGCTGTGGCGCAGGCGAGCGGTGAGAGTCGTGATGCCTCCCCACCAGAGCGCGCAGCCGAGCGCGATGCCGATGATCGCCGCCACCGGCTGCCGCTCGGCCAGGCCGCTGGCACCCAGGGCGGCGAGCAAGGCTGCAATGGTGAGGATGGCCAGTGGGTTCGAGAGTGTGACAGCGAAGCAGGTGGCGAAACCCGCCAGCTTCGCGCGCGGATTTTCTTCGTCGGCTTCCATGTGCGGTGTCGTGCGGATCAAGTAGAGGGCGATCACGATCAGGACGAGAGCAGCGACCATCCGCAGCGGGTTCGCGTTGGCACCGACCCAGTCCGCTGCCAACGCCAGCCCGTAGACAGCAGCCGTTCCGTAAAGGGTGTCTGCCAGCAGCGCTCCGGCGCCCGCGGTGATGCCGGCACCCCAACCCGCACGCAGCGTCTGTCGAAGACACAGAGCGTTAGCCGGGCCCACCCCTACCGATACGCCGAACCCCACGGCCACCCCGGCCCCACCGGCTGCGAGAACGCTCCAGTCCATGCAGCGCTCAGGCTTCGCTCCCGACGTTCCAGCTGGGGGGAGGCCGGTACGCGGGCGAATTCGGGGCGAGGTGTCGGTACGTCGGAGCGACCATGGCTGCCGAGATTAGCCGAGAATCTGGTCGCCTTCCGCGGGTCTCTGGCGTTGCGGTTCAGGCGGGGGCCGCGGGCATGTGCAGCAACTCGATCACGTGGCCGCCCATCGCCTGCGGCGCCTGCAGGTAGGCGAATGAGATCTCGGGTGAGTAGCGCTTGTAGAAGATCACCTCGAAGCCCGCGTCGCCCATCTCCTTCATCTTCGCCTCGACGTCCTCGACGTCGAAGCGAACGTGATGCAGGCCCTCGCCGTGTTCGCGAAGGTGATCCGCGTGCGGCGGGTGGCCCTCGAGCACCGCGATCAACTCGACCTCGATGGGGCCCTCGTTGTTCGTGGCGACGTGCAGCGTACAGTCCGCGACCTCGCCACGGATCAGGCATTCGTCGAGTTTCGCCGTGTAGTGCTCGAAGGGGCCGTAGAGTGCGCCGTAGCGCGCGAGAGCCTCTTCCATGTCGTTTACGACGTAGGCGATCTGGCCGATGGGTCCGAGCCCGAAACGCGCTGCGATGTCGATGGCCATGACTTTCCTCCCGCCTTGCGATCGTTCGTCCGCAGCCTAGCGAACGCTTTTCCGAGCACTCGTGTCCGCGTCCCGGAGCATGGGCTTCGCTAGGCTCGCCTCTGCCACCCGAGCGTTGGGCCACTGCGCGAGAGGAAGCCATGGGCGCGAAGCGAATTCGGCGAGGGCGAGTCGCGACCTCTCTTCTCGTCGCACTCGTGCTGCTTGCGCTCGGAGCCTCGGATCTCCGCGCTCACGCTCTGGCCCCCTCGCTCCTCGAACTCCGCGAGCTGCCGGGCCAGCGCGCCGCGGTTCGCTGGAAGCAGCCGGCCCAGCAACCTCCGGGCACGCGACTGTGGCCTTTGCTCCCGGAGAGCTGCATTCCCGAAGACGAGGGCGAGTGGCTGCGCGAAGGGACCGGCGTGGTGCACGCCTACACGGTTGCCTGCGAGGGCCCTCTGCGGGGTCTCGAAGTGGGCGTCGATGGCCTGGCATCGAGCCCCACCTCGGTGCTGCTGCGTGTCGAATCGCTCGATGGCGAGACCCTGCGACAAGTGCTGAATGCAAAGCGTCCCTCGCTGAAGATTCCAAAGCGGCAGACGCAGCGCGAAGTCGCGGTGGGCTACGCCGAACTTGGTTTCGATCACATCCTTTCGGGCTTTGACCACCTGCTCTTCGTGCTCGCGCTGATCATCCTGGTTCCCACCCGGCGGGCGCTCTTGTGGACGATCACGGCCTTCACGGTGGGCCACAGCATCACCCTGGCGCTGGCTGCGCTTGGCTGGATTGCGGTTCCCCAGGCTCCGATCGAGGCCGTCATCGCCTTCAGCATCTTCGTTCTCGCCGTCGAGATCGTGCGCCGCGAGGAGGGCCGGGCGACCTTGATCGAGCGCTCGCCGTGGCTCGTCGCGGGCAGTTTCGGGTTGCTGCACGGTCTTGGCTTCGCGGGCGCGCTGGCCGAGGTGGGCCTGCCGAAAAGCGAGATCCCACTCTCGCTCTTCAGCTTCAACCTGGGGATCGAAGCCGGGCAGCTCACCTTCGTAACGGGGATCCTGCTCGGCTGGGGGCTGTTTAGGAAGCTGCCCGTAGCCGTGCCTTCCGGGGCGGCGGTGGTTCCCGCCTACGCCATCGGCGTCCTCGGTGCCTACTGGTTCTTCGAGCGGAGCTGGCAGGTGGTGGCCGCGGGGTTTCGCTAACAGCGACGGCACCCGTTGGGCCCGCCCGCCCTCAGTCGAGGACGTCGGCCGCGATCATCTCCTCGAGGTAGGGCGTGTCCCACCACGAGAGCTGCAGTTCTTTCGCGCGCCGGAAGAACATCTGCACGTCGTATTCGATGGTGAAGGCCACGCCGCCCCAGATCTGGGCGCAGACCTTGGTCGTCTGCTGGTAGGTGTTGCAGGCGAAGAGCTTTGCCATCGGTGCGAAGCGCGCGATGGAGCGCCCCTCGGCCGCGTTCCAGGCGGCCTCGTGGACCAGCACGCGGCCGCCGTCGATGTGCGTGGAGGCGTCGGCCATGTAGTGGGCCAGCGCCTGGAAGGCGCCGAGGGGTTTATCGAACTGCACGCGGACCTTCGCGTACTCGACGGTTTCCTCGAGGCAGCGCGCCGCGCCGCCGATGGCCTGGGCGGCCAGCAAGACGATGCCCCGGTGCATGACGGTGTCCCAGGTGGCCCAGCCGCTGCCGGCTTCGCCCACGCGGTCACTCGTCGGCACGCGCACTCCGTCGAAGTCGACCTTGTAGTGGGGCTCGCCCGACTGCGAGAGGTAATGGGTGAGGCGGACGCCCTCCGCATGGGGATCGACGAGCAGGATCTCGACGCCGTCCTCGCTGCGGGCCAGCACCAGCAGGCGTTCGGCGACCCCCGCGTAGTTCACCGAGAGTTTCGTGCCCGAGAGGACGAAATCGTCCCCCTCGCGCTTCGCTTCGAGTTGGACGCCCACTTCTCCGTAGCCGCGTTCGGGCTCGATCCAGGCTGGCGTGAGCACGGCTTCACCGCTCGCGATCTTCGGCAGCCAGGCCAGCTTCTGGGCTTCGCTTCCCGCTTCCAGCATCACGCTGGCGCTCATCACGCCGCTTACGAAGTGCGGGGTGGGTGCCATGGCGCGGCCGATCTCTTCGTAGATCAGCGCGGCTTCGACCATGCCGAGGCCGCCGCCCCCGAACTCTTCGGGGATCAAGACGCCGACGAGGCCACCCTCCGAGAGTTGTTTCCAGAGCGCTTCGGGGACGCCCTTCGGGTCGTCCTCGGCGATGCGCACGGCCTCGACGCTCGAATATTCTTCGAGCAGCGAGTGCGTCATGTCTCGGATGGCTTCCTGTTCTTCGCTGAGATCGAGATCCACGTGGGGTTCTCCTTCTATCTAATCTGGCTGGAGGGCGGGCGTCCTAGAAGTTTTTCGGCAGTCCGAGATGGCGGCGGGCGATGATGTTCTTCTGGATCTCCGACGAGCCCCCGCCCACGGTTTCGTTCATGGTGGCGCGGTAGGCCCCCTCGAAGCGCCCGAGTAGCGGGGCGAGTTCCTGGCCTTCGCGGATCGTCCCGGCGGCACCGGAGATGTCGAGCGCCTCGTCGCAGACCCGCTGGGAGAGGCTCGTGGTGAAGAGCTTGTACTGCGAAGACGGGATCGTCGGCGGTTTGCCGCCGCCTCTCGCCGCGCACAAGAAGCGCGTCGAGAGCGCCTTCGAAACCGCGGTGTCGGTGACGATGTTGGCGATCAGGCGGCGCGTGTCCGGGTTTTCTCGGACGGGCTTGCCGTCGCGTTTCGAGGTCTTCGCGTAGTCGACGAGCACCTGGGTGCGGTTGGTGATGGGCGACAGCGTGAACATCGTGAAGCGCTCGAGGTCGAGGGCCTCGGCGATGTACTGGAAGCCCCGGCCGCGCACGCCCACCAGATAGTCGTCGGGAACGAAGACGTCCTCGAAGAAGACCTGGTTGGTGGTGTCCTTGCCGATGGTGGGAAGGCTCTGCACCTCGAGGCCCGGGTGGTCCATCGGGATCAAGAAGAGCGAGATGCCGTTGTGCTTCGACTTGTCGGGGTCGGTGCGTGCACCCACCCAGTACCACTCCGCGAAGTGCGCGGAGGTGGTCCACATCTTCTGGCCGTTCAGGTTCCAGCCGCCTTCGACCTTGTCGGCCTTCAGCTGCATGTTCGCGGCATCGGAGCCGGCCTGGGGCTCGCTGTAGCCGACGGCGAACTCGACTTCTGCCGAGAGGATCTTCGGCAGAAACTCCTGCTTCAGTTTGTCGCTGCCGTGACGGATCAGTGTCTTGCCGATGATGCCGACACCTTTTCCGATCTGCGGAGCGGCGTGGCGTGCCAGCGCCTCGGTCAGGATGAATTCGTAGACGCCCTCGATCTCCTGTCCGCCGTATTCCTTCGGCCAGGACATGCCGAGCCAGCCCTTCGCGGCGAGCTTCTTCATGAAGGCGCGGCGCTCGGGCGTGTCGGAGAGCTGCGAGAAATTCTCGCGGTGGTGGTCCATTACCACGGGGTCGTGGTTCTCGACGAGCCAGGCCTCGACTTCGTCGGCGAAGGTCTGTTCTTCGGGAGAGAAATCGAAATTCATGAGGAATCCTCCGGGGCGGGGGGAAGCGGGGAGTAGGGGCCGGGACGGGAACCCGCGGCCAGGCGATCACCCTATACGATACGCGGCGTATTGTAAATATCGAGGCGCACAGGGGCCGCCTTACAGGGCGTGGGACGCCCTTGGACCGTTAGCGCTCGGGTGCGGTGGAGGGCTTTCGCGGCGGGCGCAGCGACAGGGCGAGGAGCCCCGCGATCACGACCAGCATCGGCAGGATGCCGCGCACGCCGGGCGGCGTCCGGGCGAAAAATTCCGGCCCGAGAGGCTGGAGGAAGAGCCCGATTCCGAGGCGGCCGAGCCACTCGACACCGAGCAGGAGCAGCATCAGCGGGACCAGGTTGCGGTAGCGCAGCAGCACGAGCGCCTGCAGCGAGGCCACGATCAACTGCTCGAGTCCCCAGAGCGAAGCCAGCGAGCGGATCACGCGGTCGGGGTCGGGGTCGCCCTCGAACACGATCATCGTCGCGATCGACTGCATGCCGCCGTCCGGGGCGAAAAGGTGGACGCCACTCCGAAAGAGCATCAGCGCCGTTAGCAATGCGAGCCCAATGACGGCGACCCGCGGGCCGTGGTATGCGTTCGAGGCGACCGGCGGCAGGAGCCTATCCAGGAGCGCGGCCATGGGGGTCCTCCAGCGCGTGCGGGTCCACGATAGCCGACACGACCCGTGCCCGGCGGTCTCCAGCGGTCTGCGAGGCGATGGGCCGACGGCCCGATATACTCGCGGATCGACGCGCGCCAGAGGACCCCCGCAATGAGCGATCTCGACTACCGCCCCTTCGATGCCGACAACCACTACTACGAGGCCGAAGACGCTTTTACGCGTCATGTGCCCGAGGCGCTGCAGCGGCGTGGCGTGCAATGGGTACAGATGGGCAAGCACCGCCATCACCTGGTGGCCGGCAAGCTGGCCCACGCGGTGAAGAACCCCACCTGGAACCCCATCGCGAAGCCCGGCGCCATTGCCGACTACCTGCGCGGCAACCCGGCGGGGAAGAACCCGAAGGACTTGCTCGGCGAGCGCGAGCCGCTTCCGCGCGAGTACATCGACCACGACGCGCGGGTGGCCAAACTCGAAGCCCAGGGGCTCGAGGGCATCTGGCTCTTCCCGACGTTGGGCGTGCTCTACGAAGAGTTGCTGAAGCACGACACCGAAGCGCTGATGGCGGTCTTTAGAGGCTTCAATCGCTGGCTCGACGAGGACTGGGGCCTTCACTACAAGGATCGGATCTTCGCCTCGCCCTACATCTCGCTGGCGAATGTCGACTTCGCCTGTGAGGAACTCGAATGGGCGCTGGCACAGGGGGCGCGTACGGTGTGCATGCGCCCGGCGGCGGTGTGTACGGCGCGCGATGGAACGCGTTCGCCCGCGGACCCGCTCTTCGATCCCTTCTGGGCACGGGCCAACGAGGCGGGGATCACCGTGGTGATCCACGCGGGCGACTCGGGCTACACCACCCACGGCTACACCCGCGATGGGTTCAGCGCGGGCGGCATTAGCGGTCCGATGTTGCCCAGCGTGAAGCAATTCAATATCGAACGCGCCGCTTACGATTTCCTGATCACCCTGTCCTACGAGCGCCTCTTCGAGCGCTTCCCCAACCTGCGGATCGCCTCGGTCGAGAACGGCGCCGAGTTTCTACCCGACCTGTTCCGCAAGCTGCGCCAGACGAGGGATCGGCTCGCCACCGCCGGCTACTTCAAGGAGGACCCGGCGCTGCTCTTCGTCGAGCACGTCTGGATCAATCCCTTCTGGGAAGACGACGTCTACGAAGTCGAGGCGCTGATGGGTCCCGAGCGCGTGATCTTCGGATCGGATTGGCCTCATATCGAGGGCATGCCCAAACCCCTCGACTACGTGCCGGAACTCGAGCGTTTCGACGCCGACAAGAAGCGCCGGATCCTGCGCGAGAACGCCCTCGAGCTGAACCAACTGCGACCCGCCTGAGCGGGGGCGCTATCCGCGTTGTGGCGGCGTCGGTTCGTCGCCTGCGTATTCGGCCATCGAGTCGATCTCGAGGTAGCGGCCGAGTTTCGCGGTGAGCCAGTAGAAGGGCAGGGTGTCCGCCAGCGCGAAGACGAACTTGAAGGCGTAGGCGGTCCCGATCAGCGCGAGCAGCTGGGGTACGAGATCGCGCTCGTCGCTGATCACCGCGACGAGTCCGCCGATCCACCAGGTGATGAGGATCACCGTGGTGCTGTCGACCAACTGGCTCACCATGGTCGAGCCGTTGTTGCGCAGCCACAGGTGGCGACCCTTGGTGAAGCGCTTCCAGAAGTGAAAGACGTAGACATCGGTGAACTGCGCCGTTACGTAGGCGATCATCGAGGCGAGGGTGGCCCCGAAAGCGAAGGTGCGGACCTCGAAGAAGACGGGTTCGCGACTCGCCGCGTCGAGGGCCATGGCACCCGTCGCCGGGTCGATCGTCTCGAAGCCGGGGAGGACGCCGCCGAGCCACAGGATGAAGAGCACCCAGCCGTTGAGCACCAGGCCCATCCACACCACCGCGCTGGCACGCGCCTTGCCGTAGAGCTCCGAGATCAGGTCAGTGCAGAGAAACGTGACGGGATAGGGCAGTACGCCGATGGCCACCGCGAAGGTGAGCGTGCCCCAACTGGCGGTCTCGAGTTCGCCGAGCTTGATGAAGCGCAGGATGCCCAGGATGTTGAGCATCGCCAGCGTGCCGAGGAAGGTCCCCGCCAGCACCAGGAAGACACGCTCGCGCCGGGCGTGCAGTGCCGAAGCTTCGATCGGGTGCAGATCCACCCCGCCAAGGATAGGGAACGAAAAACGGTGACGTTGCCGAAAACGGGGACGGGTTTTCTTTTTTTTCTTTTCGGGTGCTCGGGCAGCCGACGCGAGCCCTCTACTTGAAAAGGACAAAAGGACAAAAAGAAAACCCGTCCCCGTTTTCGGCAACGTCGCCGTTTTCCGCGTCCCCGTCTGTCGGGGGCTAGGCGAGCATCCGCCTGCGGATGGCGAGGGCGCAGGCGCCGATGGCCAGCAGCCCGAGCAGCAGTAGGACCTGGCGGTCGGGGCTCAGCGCCGGGGTCGACGTCGAGGCTTCGATGAAGGAGATGCTGGTATCGACATCGAATTCCGGATCGACGCCGTAGGGCCTAGCCATTTTGTCACCCCACCGCACCTCTGTGGCCACGCTACCTGCAACACCGAGGTTGCGTATTGGTTGCCTCAATCTCTCGCCCCGGGGGAGATCAAAGTTTCAGGTGCTGTTGGTCGAAGAGGCAAGATGACACCCCGAATTCGTGAGATACTGTGAGACGGAACCGACGGCGGATGCTGGTTGACCAAGGTTGAGGAGGACCGCCGCGATGATGAGATGGATTCCGGCCGGGGCCATTAGGCCCCGCCCGAATACCAGCCTTTGGCTGCTGATCCTGGCGCTGCCGGCGCTGCTGGGCACCACGCTCAGCGTGCCCGATAGCATCACCTTCCAGGGCCGCCTGCACGACGATGCGGGCGTCGTCCTGGCCGGGCCGGTCGCCCTGACCGTCGGTCTCTATTCCCATGTCAGCTCCAGCGCGAGCTTGCTCTACGAGGAAGATCACGCGGCCGTGACACTCGACGCTTCGGGGGGCTTTGCGGTCGAAATCGGAAACGGCTCGGTGACACTGGCGTCGCCTTCCGCGCAACTTTCGAGCGCCGTCTTCGAAGGTGGCGACGTCTTCGTCGCGTTGACCGTTGACGGCGAAGTCCTCTCTCCGCGGCAGCCACTGCATAGTGTTCCCTTTGCCTTGATCGCCGGCGATGCCAACGTCGTCCAGGGCGTCGACGTGGTGTCGACCCAGGCGACGATCCAAACCGACGTCGCCAACGCCTCGTCCAAGGCCACCGCTGCCCTGAACCTGGCCGCCAGCGCCGATGGCACGGCAAACACCGCGGCCAGTGCCGCCGGTGCGGCCGCAGCCAGTGTCAGCGAGGTCGAGACGGCTCTCGGAATCTTCGCCGATGGCGCCGCAACGGTGGCGGATCGACTGCGGGCTGTCGAAGACGATCTGGACCGCGATTACGTCTCCGCATCCTTCAATTCGGACACCCTGATCGACGGGACCTTTCTGCAGCCGGTCGATGACGGGGGCGACTGGTATGTCGTCCACTACGACCCGAGTGCCTCTAACGCGGATCTCCGCGTGGCGCTGTGCAGCGCCGGCGACTGCGATGGTGCGGCGGAAACCGTTCTCGACAGCAGCACCACGGACGTGGGGAAGTACGCGTCGGCGCGGATCGGAAACGACGGCTGCCTGGCGGTGGCGTATTACGAGGCCGCAGGCGCCAATCTGAGGTTCCAGCGAACGACTACGGGAGCGAGCTGTGGTTCGGGTGCGGCGACCAACGACCTCGACACCGCGGGCGATGTCGGGTCTCACGTCGAGTTCGTGATCCCATCGGGGAGTTACCCGCTGATCTTCCATCACGACGAGAGCAACGGCGATCTCAAGGCCTTCCATTGCGACAACGACGCCTGTATCTCGGGGCTACCAACCACCGTGGTGGCTTCCGGGGATTCCGGCGAACAGGCCTCCGCGCTGATTGCTTCGAATGGCTTCGCCCAGGTGGCCTACCGCAAGGACGCGTCGGTGGGCTTCACCGCGTGTTACAACGCTTCGTGCTCGAGTTCATTTTCCCGCCTCGTCGACGGTGCCTCGACCCCGAGTTCCATCTCGATGATTCTTGGCCCGGACGGGTATCCGTTGATCGCCTACACCGATTCGGCTTCGGGGAGGCTCAAGGTGGTCGACTGCGGTGGGTATCTCTACTGCAACTCCCCAACTGTCCACGTCATCGATTCGAGCGGAAATGTCGGAGACCACGTGGCGATGATTCTCGATTCCGACGATCTGCCGTTGATCGCCTACCGCGACGACTCCGAGGCGAGTCTAAAGCTGGCGCGGTGTCTGGACAGCACCTGCAGCGTTTCGACCCTCGAGACGGCGGATGCCAGTGGCGACGTTGGAACCCACCCCGCGTTGTTGCTCGACGCATCGGGCACCGTGCAGATTTTCTATCGCGATCTCGACGCCCCAGAGCTCCGGGTCGGTAACAGCGACACCCTGCGCAACCGGCTGACGGCAGCGGAAGACGTGTTCAACAGCGGGGCACGCTTTGATAACTCGGCCGTCGACTCCGAGGAGAAGGACATCCAGCTCGGCGGATCCCACGGCGTGATCGAGGCGGTCGATACCGCCACGAGCCAGCTGGTTCTGCGCTCCAATAGCGACGTCTACATCCTATTTGATGTCGACGATTCTTCCGCTACGCGCCGCTTCCGCATCAATGCCAACACCAGTTCGTTGACCACCGACACGCTCTTCGAGGTGACCGAGCAGGGCGAGGTCTATGCCGACGGCGGCTACCACTGCGGGATTTCCATCACCGGGACGGGGACCGGCGGGGCCATCACCGAAGCTGATCTCGAGTTGGGGCCTTGCCTCAGCGACGATCAACCCGCCGACTTCGCCGAGATGGTTCCGGCCGATGCCAGCGTGGGCCCAGGCGACGTCCTCGCCATCGACCCCGAAACGGGCCGGTTGATCGCGGCCACGGCCGCCCACGGCGAGCGCGTGGTGGGCGTCCACTCGACGCGACCGAGCTACATGGGAAACGCCCGCTACAGCCAGAGCGACGACTACGCTGCCTTGGCGATCATGGGAATCGTTCCGGTGAAGGTGGTGGCGCCTCCCGGTGGGATCCGCCCGGGGGATTTCCTGGTGGCCTCGGACGTGCCGGGCTTTGCTCGATCCTGCGGCTCCAGCACGAGTTGCGACGGCATCGTTCTCGGGCGCGCCCTCGAGGGCCTGGCCGAAGGCACCGGTACCGTCAATGCGCTAGTCAGAGCCCGCTGAGCCGGAAGCGAAAGATCGCGATGCACGCCCCCCTGACGCAGTCCAATATGCAGCCGAAGATTCGCAGCGCCCGCGCGTCGTGCGCCGGATCGCGCGGCGCATGGCTCGGGGCGTTGCTGGCGGCGCTGTGTTTCGCCTTCGTCGGCGGTGCAAAGGCGATGAGCGCCAGCAGTGCCAGCTATCGCCTCGAGGGCGGGGCAATTTCTGCCGGCGGCGGCGTTGAGCTTCTGGGGGCTAGTGCCGGCAGCGGCGTACACGAAGCTGCGGTCAGTGTCGGTGAGCCCACTGCAGGAAGTGCTGTCGGGGGCGCTACGGGCATCACCTGGCGCTCGGGGACGGTCTTCGCTTGGACGGCCGCGCCCCCCGACGCCGATGGCGACGGCGTGGCCGACGACGACGACAACTGCCCGGCCGACGCCAACGCGGACCAGACCGACACCGATCTAGACGGGGAAGGCGACGTCTGCGACGTCGACGATGACGGCGACGGCCTCGCAGACTCGGTCGAAACCGGTACCGAGACCTACATTTCCCCCGCCGATACGGGCAGCGACCCGCTCGACGCCGACAGCGACGATGACGGCTACGAGGACGGCTTCGAAGTCACTGCGGGCAGCGACCCCAACGACGCCGCCTCCACTCCGCTCACCGTGGGCGTCCCGCTGGGATCGCTGGTTTCGCTGGGCCTCGCCCTCGCGCTGGGCCTGGGTGGCGCGCGTCGGCTGCGGCGTCGGCGAAACCAATGAGGTCGGCGCGGAGCCTCACGGCTCTCGCCTTCGCACTTCTGCTGGCGGCGCCGTCGGCGAAGGCCAGCAACTGCGATGCCGATCTCGACGATCGCTTCGATCTCTCCGCTGCCGACAATCCCGCAGGCTTCGACTACGACGTCTACTACACCAATGACGATGTGACCGACGACGACTACTACCCGACCACGCGCGCCCGCTGGGTGCGCGACGCGCTGAAGGACACCCATCCGATCTACGTGGGTCCGCCGCTGAATTTCGGAGATCCCTATTTCAACGGCGAATCGCCCCAGGACACCTGCATTACCGACCACGGCAAGTCCTACTACGCCAGCGCGCCCCACGGCTACATCAAGGTGCAGACCACCAGCATGGACACGGTCTCTAGCCAATGGGTCCGCAAGGTGATGGGACACGAACTCTTCCACCACGTGCAATATGCCACCATCGATTTCGGCGAGTGGTCCTCCTGGGGGCAGTGGGTGATCGAGGGTGGCGCCCGCTACATGGAGGACAAGACCTTCAGCGACAACGACGTCACCCCGGCCTACACGGCCTACGTGGGCGCTGCGGCAACCCTGCTCGGCAACCCCAACATCACCCTCACCGATCGCGCCTACGACGCCGCGCTCTTCTGGAACTACCTGGGCGAGCAGGTGGGGACGGTCACTTCGGAGCCGGCCTACGGCGTCGACTTCATGCAGACTTTCCTGGACCTCGCCGATGGACGTGATCCGGACAGCCTCGGGACCGTGAACGACGCCATGGAGAACCTCGGCGAGTCTCGCTCCTTCGAGAGCCTCTACACCGATTTCCAGATCGCCAACTACACCCACGATCTCGATGTCTCGGCGCTCGATGACGCCGACCGCTACGCCTACGTCGACGAATCCGCCGTGGGCGGCAACACGATCTACGGTGGGGTATCGCTGACCAACGCCCCGACCGGCGTGGTGCAGTCGGATTCGGTGGTGCGCTGGGGCGCGCGGCACTTCGAGGCCACGGTTTCTCCCGATCGCACCTGCGAAATCTTCGGCTTCTACGGCGAGGCCGAGCCCGGGGTCGAACTGGGTTGGGCGATGGTGGGCACCCGCGCCGGGATTCCCAAGCGGGTCGAAGCGATCCACCAGGGACGCGGGACGGTCTTCTACAAGGCCTTGATCCAGCCGCCTACTGTCGGCTACCAAAAAATCGGTCTGGTGGTGACCGGCCTCTGGGACGGCAGCGACTTCGACTACGCCTTCGATTACGGCGCGGCCAGCGGCGACATCCGGCTTCCCCTCGAGGAGCGGGTGGCCCGGGTGGGCGATCTGACGGATGAGCCCGAGCGCTTCCTCGTGCGCCTGCTGGTCGAAGGGCCGGCCTCGCTCACCCCCGATGGTTACGGAAACGTCTCGGTGAAGGGCCTCGACGCCACGCTCTTCGACATCTCGCTGCGCAGTGCCACCACCTTCAACACTTACGACGGCGCCGAAATCCTGAGCGCGCGCTACGTCGACGGCGAATACTGGCTGACCGTCCAGGCCCCGACGATCACCAACGTCGCCGACGGTGCGCTCTACGATCTCGAGGTCTGTTTATGCAAGGACCCCGACAGCAGTATCTGCTCCGCCAGTATGGTCAGCGCCAAGGCCGTGCTCTACGAGAACGAGGTGCTCCACCAGGCGGTCACGGTCGATCGCTCCTACAGCATGCACTTCCCCGAACCGGCGGAAACCGCGAAGATCACCGCAGCGAAGAACGCCGCGCGGATGTACGTCGACTCTGCCAACGACGACGACTCGATGACCATCGTTACGTTCACCGGTGACGACGGGGAGTGCAACCACGACGCGACGACCCAGCCGAGCGCCGGGGGACTCGTTTCCGTCCTCGGGAATCGCGCCAAACTCCTCGCCGACGTCGATGCCATCGTCGAGGATGGTTGGACCTCGATCGGTGACGGCATCAAGCAGGCGGCGGGCGAACTGCTGGGAGCGGGCAGCCCGGAGGACGTGCGCTCGATCGTGCTCCTCAGCGATGGCCTCGAGAACGAAGAGGACTACTGGGGGAAGGCCAACGTGGTCTGCGGCAATCCGCCGGTGCGCGACGCCTTCGACCCAGGCCTGGGCGGAGCCTGGGATGACATGCGTATCGACACCCTGGCCTTCGGGGCCGACGCCGACCAGGGCCTGTTGCAATCGATCGCCGAATTCACGGGCGGCCTGGCCATGCCGGTCTCGACCGTCGCCCCGTCGTCGCCGGATTTCGAGCCCGACGTGGAAGCCGATGCCGAGGCAGATTCCGAGCCCCTGCCCGACTGGCCGACCGCGCGAGAACTCGAAATTCCGAACCGGTTGGCCAGTGCCTACCGGAGCATCCAGGAATCGCTGCGCGAACAGGATCGGCTCCACTTCTCGGCCACGCAGATCGGCGCCGGTAACTCGGCGTTCGTTTCGATTCCGGTGGAAGAGAAACAGGGGGGCGGCGTTCGCGACGTGGTCTTCTCGGTCAACTGGAATCTCGAGTCTGCGAGCGTTTCAGCCGAACTGCGCGACCCGGATGGCAACAGTGTGGCGGCCGCTCCGGGATGGAGCGTGTACAGCTCGAGTACCAACACCACCTACCACTACGACGGTGTGCTCGACATCGGAACCTGGCAGGTCGAGGTGGCGACCAACAAGGACGTGCAGGTCACGATGGCGCTCTCGGGCCGGGTGCTCCACGGCGTCGCCCTCGAGACAGCACTCTCGCAGGTGCGCGGTGACAAGCCGAGCTCGAGCTGCGATGTAGACCACCCCTGGCACTATCTGCGCGGGCTTCCGGTGACGGTCCTGGCGACGCTCACCGACACCGGCGGCGGCATCGAAGGGGCGACGCTAGAAGCCGAAGTGCTGGCCCCCAGCGGCGACGTGAATCGCCTGCGGCTCTACGACGACGGCGCCCACGACGACGGGGAGCCCGGCGACGGGACCTATGGCGCGGTCTACACGCGAACGCCGTGGTACAGCATCGGGGGTGTCCCCGACTTCCCCGCCGGCGATCCCTCGGGAGACTGGGGCAGCTACGTCGTCACCGTTTCGGCCGCGGGCACGTCTAACTACGGCGAGCCCTTCACGCGCTTCGAGGAGCGTGGGTTCCATGTCACCGAGTTCGACGCCACACGGTCGGCCTGCAACCCCGACGCCGACGGCGACCAGCTTCCGGATCGCTGGGAAGATCTCTACGGCCTCGACTCGTCCGACCCCGCCGATGCCGGCCTCGACCCCGACGAGGACGGGCTCACCAGCGACAAGGAATTCTGGGCGGGCACGCTTCCCTACGACCCGGACACCGACGCCGGGGGCGAATCCGACGGTTCCGAAGACGACGACGGTCTCGACCCGCTCTACGATCCCGATGATCGCCTGCCTTCGATCTTCGACTACGGAATCGTGACCCACACCTTCCACGTGCCTACCACCGTTCCGCAGAGCGAGGCGCTGATCCTCCACTACCCGGTGGCGCCCCAGTACGAGACGATGCACGTCTTCCGGTTGGACCCCGGGGCGCCGGCCTTCGTCCGGGTGGCGAGCGTCAACCTGGACATCGACCCGACGGGGGTCTACACCGATACCGGTCTCGCCAACGGTTCCACCTACCGCTACCGGCTCCAGGCGGAGGGGCTCTCGAGTTCGCTGACGCCCTTCTCGGAAGTCTTCGTGGGCAAGGCACGGGCCAACCCGATCCCGCCCACGCTCACGCTGGTGCTCAACAACGCCCAGGCGGCAACCGGTGGCCCCGACGTGATGGCCCACCTCGGCTTGAGTCCCGATGCGACCCAAATGCAGGTTTCGGAGGATTCGACCTTCGCTACCGCGGCCTGGATTCCGGCGGCCAGCCAGCATCCGATGACGCTGGCGGCGGGTGGTGGAAACTGGGTCGCCCACGTATTCGCGCGGGCCAAGAACGCGCAGGGTCTCGAATCGGTGATTGCGGCGGCTTCGATCGAAGTGGATACCAGCGGCGATGCCGACTCCGACGGGATCCCGAACGCCGCCGACCCCGACGACGACAACGATGGCCTCTCCGACGCCGACGAGATCAGCACCTACGGCACCGATCCCTTCGACGCCGACAGCGACGACGATCTCTACGATGACGCCCAGGAGGTGCTGCTCGGTTCCGACCCGCACGACGCGACCTCCACCCCCATGGCGCTGCTGCCCACGATGGGAGCCTGGGGCCGGGTGCTGCTGGTGTTGGGCCTGCTACTGGCCCTCGCCGTGGTGAGCATTCGCCCACGCGTTCGCGCCTAGTCACCGAGTTCGCCCCAGCCGCGCTGTCCGAGCCAAAGCGTTGGCGGCCGAGCTGTTGGAGAGCCTGCAGAAGATGATCGGGTTCCGAAACGTCGCGGTTCGCGACTGTCAGAAGGTCGATCGCGCGATTCTCCAGACGATCGTGCGCGAGCGCTTGCCGGATCTCGAACGCTTCGGAGATGCGGTGCGCGCGCACCTCGCGCGTCGGGGGTCTCGCTCCTAGGGCCGACGTCGACCGGCGTAGACGAGGCCGACGAGACCCAGCATCACGAGCAGATTCGTACCGGGTTCGGGCACCGTCGCGGTCACGTTTCCCGAGAAGACCAGGGTGCTCTCGAAGCCGCCGTCGGGTGCGACGTTGGGTGCCAGAAAGGAGAGGTTCATGCCTCCCTCTTCCGCGGCCTGCAGGCCTTCGCCGAAGTAACTGGCGAGTACGCCTGCAAGGCTGCCGTGGTGGATGCCGCTCTGGACCGCGAAGCCGGTGGAGACGAAGTTGAGCACCTGCACGTCGGTGGAGAAGGCCGCGGAGAGCAGCGTCGCTGCCGAAGTCATCCCGAGTGCCGGAAGCGTGCCCTCGATCACCACCTGCGTGGCGTTGCCGCCCCCGAAGGTCCAGAGGTCGAGGCTGGGCCCGGCGCTGAAGCTCGACAGGTCGCCGGTCTCGAAATTCAGGGTGCAGCCAACACAGGCGAGCGTCTCGCCCGAGTGAAGCGGCGACTGGATCGAGGTGATGCTGGTGATGTCGATGTCGTTGCCGACTAGCGGTGCGGAGCCCCCGGCGAAACCGATCGAGCCCGCGTTGGGGACACCGGTGGTGAAGTCGAGGATGGTGAGTGCACCCGCCGCGGTAGGCAGCACCACGCAGAGGGCGAGGGTCGCCATCCATCTTGTGAGAGTTGCACCGATCCGCGCCACTCGAGCCTCCGGCACTGCTGCGGAGCCCCCTTGGCGGATCACCATCGACCCGGGCAGGGGAACCCCGTCTTCTGTGCTGGGAGTGGCAAGCGAGCGACAGTTGTGGCGAATTTTTCACGCAGGTTGCGCTGGAACCTGGGCCGGAATGCCACAGGAGGAGCGCCTGCGGGGAGGGACCGGAGGCCTCGCTGGGGAGCCGGGCGGGTCGAAGCGGAGTGGGGCGCTAGCCGTCGCCGTAGGCCGCGCCGCCGTCCACCTTGAGGATCGAGCCGGTGGTGTAGCTCGAGGCGTCGCTGGCGAGGTAGAGCGCCGCGCCGACGATTTCGAAGGGTTCACCGCCGCGGCGCAGCGGCACCGAGTGCTCGAGCCCCGCCACCATTTCCGCGGGCCAGGCCTTCGCGATGTCTGTGAGGAAGGCGCCGGGCATGATGCAGTTGACGCGGACCTGCGGTGCGAAGGCTCGCGCCAGGCTCTTGGTCAGGCTGTGGAGGCCCGCCTTCGCTGCGGCGTAGGGAACCTCCTGCGGAGTGGGGCTCACCGCGGCGATGCTGCTGATATTGATGATCGATCCGCCGCCGGCTTCCTGCATCGCGTTGCCGAGAACCGCCGAGAGACGGAACGGTCCCTTCAGGTTGACCGCCATCACCTTGTCGTAGAGATCTTCGCTCACCTCCTTTAGCGAAGGGTAGAGCGGGGACATGCCGGCGTTGTTGACGAGTATGTCCACCTTCCCGAAGTGCTCGAGGGCCGCGGCGCAGAGCGCGTCGCACTCCTCCCAGTACCCGACGTGGCAGGCGAGGGCGAGTGCGCGTTGCCCTGTCTCTGCGACGACCGCTTCGGCCAGCGCGTCGCAGGCTTCTTGTTTGCGGCTGGCGATGACCACGTCGGCGCCGTGGCGTGCGAAGGCCAGCACCATTTCGCGACCGAGGCCGCGACTGCCGCCCGTCACCACCGCAACCTTACCGTCGAGACGCATGATCGTGCTTCGCTCCTCGGCAGCGCGGGGCTCGCGCCAATCGTCGGCTAGTCTACGCGACGCGTTCTTTCCAACAAGGGAATCTTCCATGCGACGACGAGGCGGAAGCAGCGCGTCGATTCGCGGTACCAGGCGACCGCGCGCGCGAAGTCTTGCCAGAGCCATCGCGTCGACCCTGATCGCTGGGCTTGCGCTGGCCTGCGGCTTCGAGCCCACCAGCGATCCCTGGACGCCGCCCACCGGCGCCGCCACGGCGCGCGCCATCGCACCGCGAGAAGCCTGTGCGGCCTCGGTCCCCGAGCGCCAGGCGCTCTTCGGAGACCTCCACGTCCACACCGCGGTGTCGATGGACGCGAACGCCCGGGGGACCCTGTCCACCCCGGACGATGCCTACCGCTACGCCCGGGGCGAGGCGATCGAGGTCTACAGCGGCGACCCCGAGCGTCCCCTGCGCAAGGCCCAGATCGATCGCCCCCTCGACTTCGCCGCGGTGACCGACCACGCCGAGTGGATGGCGGAGGTCTCGCTCTGTACCACCCCGCGCTCCCCCACCTACAACAGCACCGGCTGTCGCATCTACCGGGGAGAGGAAGATTCCTGGCTTGCGACTTTTCTCGGGGTGGAGGGGTTCCGCGCGCGCATCGCGGGGTTGATCGGTCTCACCGGGCGCCGCGACGACGTCTGCGGCGCAACCGACGAGATCTGCCGCGCCGAATTGGGTGCCGTGTGGGGGGACATGCAGGCGTCGGCCGAGCGCTTCTACGACCGCTCCCCCGCCTGCGCCTTCACGACCTTTCACGCCTGGGAGTACAGCCACTCGCCGAAGTCGACGAAGATCCACCGCAACGTGATCCTGCGCAACGAGATCTCGCCGGAGCTCCCGATTTCGTCGCTCGAGACACCAGTGGAGATGGATCTGCGGCGGCAACTCGTCGAGCTGTGCAACGACACTGACAGCGGCTGCGAGGCCATCGTGATCCCCCACAACCCGAACCTCTCGAACGGTCAGATGTTCCGGGTCGAGTACGCCGATCTCCCCCTCGAAGAGCAGCGCGAGCAGGCGGCGCTGCGGGCGCGCCTCGAACCCATTGTCGAGATGATGCAGATCAAGGGCGAGAGCGAGTGCCGCAACGGCATGTACGGCGTGGTGGGCGAGCCCGACGAACTCTGCAACTTCGAGAAGTCTCGCGACCTGGGGATGGGGGAGGTCGAAGACTGCGGCGAGGGTGCCGAGTGGGGCGCGATGGCGGCGAAGGGCTGCACCTCCCGCACGGATTTCGTTCGCTACGCGCTGCTCGAGGGCTTGCGTGAAGAAGACCGCATCGGCGTAAACCCCTATCCCTTCGGCTTCATCGGCAGCACCGACAACCACATGGCCACGCCCGGCGCGGTGGCCGAGTACGACGTCCCCTACAAGTTCGGTGCGACGTCCGAGGTGTTGCTCACGGTGGGCGAGCGCCGCCGCGGGCCCGCCTTTTGGAGCCCGGGCGGCCTGGCGGGGGTGTGGGCCGAGGAGAACACCCGCGATGCGATCTTCGACGCGCTGAAACGACGCGAGACCTTTGCCACCAGCGGTCCGCGCATCAAACCGCGCTTCTTTGGGGGCTTCGGTCTCGATCCCAGTCTCTGCGAAGACCCGGCGCTGGTGGGCACGGCGTACCAGGCGGGGGTTCCGATGGGCGGTCGTCTGTCGGGCGCGCCGGAAGACGGGGCATCGCCGAGTTTCCTCGTTTCGGCTCTTGCCGACCCGGGCGTGGCCGGGCACCCGGGCGGACTGCTGCAGCGCATCCAGATCATCAAGGGTTGGGTCGACGACGCGGGACTCTTCCATCAGCAGGTGCACGACGTTGCGGGCGACGCCGAAAACGGCGCCGACGTCGACCTTGGTACGTGCACGCCACGTGGCCCCGGGGCGACGTCGCTCTGTGCTGTCTGGAGCGATCCCGACTTCGATGCCTCGACTTCTGCCGTCTACTACGCGCGGGTGGTCGAGAACCCGAGTTGCCGCTGGTCGGCACGGCTCTGCCTCTCGCTGCCCGAAGCGGAGCGCCCCGATGGCTGCACCTCCGATCGGTTGCCGAGGGTGATCCAGGAACGCGCCTGGACCTCGCCGATCGCCTACGCCCCCTGATCGCCCCGGCGCGCCGGGTTTACGCCAGCGAGTCGTTCGTGGCGCGCGCCGCCCGCGGAGCAGTGGATGCGGGGCGCGGACGGGCTTGCCTATGCTTTCGCATCGCGTTCGTTCCGATGCGCCCGGATGAGCGCCGCGGGGAGCCCCCATGGGCCGACCGGACTTCCCCTTTTTTGACTGCGATCACCATTGCGAACGGGCGCGCACTGGTGACGCCACGCTCGGAAACGACTTCATGAATCACGCTCGATCCCGCAGCCTGCTTCTGGCAGCGCTCGTGATCGCCGCACCCGCCGTGACGCAGCCCGTGTGGGCGGCTCCAGAAACGCCGCGGCGTCCGAACGTCGTGATCCTGCTGGCTGACGATCTCGGCTTCGCCGACGTGGGCTTTCGTGGCGGCGCAATCGAAACGCCGGCCATCGATCGCTTGGCCGCGGAAGGCGTGATACTCGAGCGCTTCTATACGGCGCCGATCTGTTCGCCCACGCGGGCCGCGCTGCTCACCGGGCGCGACCCGATGGAACTGGGCATTGCCTACGACCAGATCCATCCCTGGTACAACGGCGGCCTGCCTCCCGGCGCCGAGAGCCTGGCGAAGGCCTTCCAGCGCGCGGGCTACCAGACGGCGCTCGTCGGCAAGTGGCATCTCGGCCACACCCAGGCCCACCAAACCCCCAACGCCCACGGTTTCGAGCACTTCCACGGACACCTCCACACCAATACCGACTACTTCCTCCACGAGCGCGAGGGCGGTCACGACCTCCAGGAGAACGGCCGCTCGGTGGATGCAACGGGCCGCTACCTCACCCACATCCAGGCCGAAGAAGCGGTGCGCTTCCTCGAAGAGCGCGACCCGGAGAAACCCTTCCTGCTCTACGTGCCTTTCACCGCGCCGCACAGCCCGATGCAGGCGCCCGAAGCCACGCTCGCCCGCTACGCACACCTGCCCAAGAAGAATTACCGGCGTACCTACGCCGCCATGGTTCACGAGATGGATGTGGCCATCGCGGAGATCCTCGCCGCTCTCGATGAGCAGGGGCTCGCCGAAGACACCGTCGTTCTCTTTTTCAGCGACAACGGCGGCTTCTACGCCTTTGGCGCGGACAACGCGCCGCTGCGCGGCGAGAAGGGACAAGCTTTCGAGGGAGGCATTCGCGTGGCCGCCGCGATCCGTTGGCCGGGGAAACTCCCGGTAGGCGGTCGCTTCGACGCACGGATGAGTGTCCTGGACGTCTTTCCGACTCTGGCTTCGGCGGCGGCGGTCGAAATCGAGGACGACGACGGAAAGATCGACGGGATCGATCTCTGGCCCGCGTTGGGCAGCGGTGCGCCCGTCCCCGAGAGGGGGCCGCTCTTCTTTGCGTCGGAAATTCCGGTACCGGGTCTGATCCAGCTCGGTGTGATCGACGGCGACTGGAAGTTGGTGCAGGTCGTACGCGAAAGGCAGACCGAGACGCAAGTGCGGACGCTTCTCTTTCACCTTTCGGAGGATGAGAGCGAGGAGCACGACGTGGCGGCGAAGCACCCGGAAATCGTCGAAAGGCTCGCTGGAGAAATTCGCGGGTGGCGCAGTCGACATCCGATGGCGGGATATCGCGGCACGCTGGTGGCGCACCCGGGTTGGGTGGCGCCCTACGATTGGGCGAAGGCGGTGACCCCTGGCGAGCTGTTGCAGCCCAGTTGGGAGAACGAGTTGCCGCTGCCGAGGGCGCTGGTCGATGCATCGAAGGAGCGTGGAATACTGATCAGCGAGGAAGCAGTCCAGCGCATCGAAGCCAAATTGGCGAGGGAGAGGGCGGGCTGGGAGAAAGTCGCTCCCTGACCTTGCGTGCGAGGGTCGCGATCCCGACCTTCAACGTGTGTTGCATATTTGGATGAACTCCCCGCGCTACCGCGGGCGTTTCAATGGCCTGCGGGGTCGAGGCGGAAGACGATCGTCGTGTCCTCGTTCCGCATCGCCGCGATCATCCAGTCTGCGAGCCCGTATTTTTCGCGCATCAGTGCATTGACCGCGACGCGTTGTGACGGCGCGGGAACCGCCCGGAAGTGTTGGTTCTGACCGCCTCGCTCGATTGCGACCGCGGGGTGGCGATGCGCGCGCTGGGTCCAGGCGGCCTGCTCGGCGCCGCGGATCCACCAGCGCCCCTCCGAATCTTCCACGACCCAGATGCGCGTCCCGGCGGGCTCGCCCGATGCGTCGGCCGTATGGATCACCACGACTTCCGCGAGTTCCGAAAGCAAGATCGAGACGATGGGGAAGGCCAGCAGCAGGCCCAACGCGATAAGTAGCGCGCGACGAACGCGACGCTTCGGCATCGATCTCTCCTCGTTCGGGCGAACGGCACTGTTTGGGTTCCCGACTCCGCGAGATGCTAGCGCGCTGTTATCCTGTGGCGGCCGCGCTCGCCCGGCTTCGGCGTAGTGGAGGAACGATGGACTCGCTGAAATCGAAGGTTGCAGTGGTGACGGGTGCGGCCAGCGGCATCGGCCTCGCCTTCTGCGAGCGTTTTCTTGCGGAGGGCATGCAAGTGGTGCTCGCGGACATCGAAGAAGAGGCGCTCGCGAAGCAGGTGGCGCGTCTGGCCGAAGCTGGCGGCGCAGTCCTCGGCGTGCGCTGCGACGTGCGCGAGTCGGCCGACATCGAAGCCCTCGCCGACCGCGCGGCCAGCGAGTTCGGCGGAACCCAGGTTCTCTGCAACAACGCGGGAGTGGGGCCCGCCGGGCCGATGCTCGACACGAAGCCCGCAGACTGGCGCTGGACCTTTGACGTCAACGTGCTCGGCGTAGCCTACGGCGTCACCACCTTCGTGCCGCGAATGCTCGAGGCGGGGGAGGGCCACGTGGTGAACACCGCCTCCGAGGCGGGGCTCGCGACGAACCGGGCCCTCGGCATGTATTGCGCTTCGAAGCACGCGGTGGTGGGGCTCAGCGAGGCGCTCTACTTTGAACTCGAGGGGACCCCGGTGGGAGTCTCCTGCTTGTGCCCGAACCTCGTCAAAACGCAGATCTTCGAATCCGAGCGCAACCGCGACGATGGCGCCGCGCTTCTCGATTCGCAGGTCGCCACCCTGGCACCGCTGCGCGAAGCGATGGCGGCGGTGGGGATCTCGGCGGAGAAGGTCGCCGGGGACGTGGTGGATGCCATCCGCGCCGACCGCTTCTGGGTGTTGCCGCACGACACCAGCGTGCAGGTGGCCTCGAAGCGCTTCGCAGACCTCGAGAACGGCAGCAATCCGTCGGACCCCTACGCCGACGTGGATCTCGGAGTCGATCTCAAATTCCTGGCCGGAACTGATGCGGCCGCACTGAAGGATCGGGAGGAAAACTGATGCAGCCTGAAGACGGGAACCGCAAGATAAGCGAATCGGTGGAGATCCACGGCCACTACGATCCGCGTTTTGTCGGCGTGCGCGACGTCTTCGCCGCCGCCTTCGAGCGCGGCGCTGAACTCGGCGCATCGGTCTGCGTGACCCTCGAGGGCGAGACCGTGGTCGACCTCTACGCCGGTTTCGCGGACGCCGAGCGCACGCAGCCCTGGCAGCGCGACAGCCTGGTAAACCTCTTCTCTACGACGAAGGGCATGACTGCGATCTGCGCGCTGCGGCTGGTCGACCAGGGACGACTCGATCTGGATGCCCCGGTGGCGAAATATTGGCCCGAGTTCGCGGCCGGCGGCAAGCAAGCGCTGCCCGTCCGCCACCTGCTCTCTCACCGCGCGGGGCTGCCCGCGATTTCGAAGCCGCTGCCCCCGGGATCACTCTTGGATTGGGGCGTGATGACCGCAGCCCTGGCCGAGCAAGAGCCGTGGTGGACCCCCGGCACGCAGCACGGCTACCACGCGATCTCTTTCGGTTTCCTGGTGGGTGAGGTGGTGCGCCGTATCGACGGCCGCAGCCTCGGCACCTTCTTTCGCGAGGAAGTCGCCGAGCCGTTGGGCCTCGATTTGCACATCGGGCTGGCCGAAGAACACGAGGGCCGGGTCTCAAAGCTGGTGCAGGGCCCCGTGCACGCGGAAAACGGTCCCGACCTCTTTCAGTTGATCTTGAAGGATCCCGAGAGCATGTTGGCGAAGGCCTTCATCAATCCGCCGTTGCTGCCGGGCGACGCCAACTCGCGGGAGTGGCGCGCCGCGGAGATCCCCGCGGCCAACGGGCACGGGACCGCTGCGGCTCTGGCGCGGGTCTACACCGCGCTGGCACTGGGCGGCGAACTCGACGG
>Ga0310122_10000487_pt1 | contig 24989 bp, 25 predicted proteins | sample CB6_Bottom_1051__FD_203503 | JGI IMG/M metagenome (GOLD analysis project Ga0310122, IMG submission 203503) | Marine microbial communities from Western Arctic Ocean, Canada - CB6_Bottom_1051 | ecosystem: Environmental > Aquatic > Marine > Oceanic | place: Canada: Western Arctic Ocean | collected...
AAGAAGTAAGCATAATGATTACTCTTAGTACAGCATCATTTCTACCATCTTCTAATGCTCCTTTTAAAGGCATTATATTGGCAAATGATAATAATGTTACAATCACAGCTATGTGGGCTATTAGTTTGTTTTGATTTTTTATTCCTTTATTTAATAATAATAATACTAAACCAATAAATACTGGAATATTAGATGTTAGCGAACCTGATTCAACATAACCCCATGCTCCAATTACAATCAAAATAATTGCATTAATTCTACTTGCTGTATGTGCTTTCATTTTTTCGTTTTTTATTTAAAGAAACAATCAAATTATTTATTATAATAATCAATCAAATATATATTATTTATAAATTTAGTCTTACATATATTATAATGAATTTAATTTTAAATTGTTGAGATGATAAGAACTGTTTTATTTTTAACAGTTACATTAAGTGCTGTTGTATACTTTGCTTTTACATCAAGTGTTTTTGATGTTTCTTTTAATGCTGCTCAGACGGATGCATTTATTACAATGTTAAAATTATATTTAGCTTCTTGTCTTTACTGTTTTGTTGTTAGTGAGGTAGCAGAAAATTATAGTCAAGTTGACAAATTTTGGAGTACTATACCTATTGTTTATGTATGGTACTTTGCTATTTCTTCAGATATGAATTTTAGAATGGTATTAATGGCTATTCTTGTAACGTTGTGGGGTCTTAGACTTACACTTAATTTTGCTAGAAGGGGGGCTTTAGTATCTATTTTTGGAGAGGTGAAGAAGATTATAGATGGGTAGAAGTTAGAAAGACTATGCCTTTTCTAGCAGGAAGATTTGCATGGGCTTTATTTAATTTATTTTTTATATGTTTCTATCAAATGGGATTAATTTTTTTATTTACTTTACCAATTCTTGTTGCTTGGAAGGGAGCTTTTATTCCATTATTTTGGGGTGATTATTTTATAGCATTTTTTATGTTTCTATTTATTGTATTAGAAACAATATCTGATCAGCAACAGTATGAATTTCAAGCAGAAAAGTATAGATTGATAGGTGAGGGAAAAAATCTTGATGGTGATTATAAATTAGGATTTAGAACTACTGGACTATGGTCAATATCAAGACATCCTAATTTTGCCTGTGAACAAGCTATTTGGGTAATGTTTTATTTGTTTAGTATCTCTGCTACTAGTCAGTGGATTAATTGGTCAATAATGGGGTGTTTGTTACTTATTGTATTGTTTTATAATAGTGCTAGATTTAGTGAGGATATTAGTTCAAGAAAATACACTGATTATAAAAAATACATAGAAAATGTTCCCATGTTTTTTCCTTTTTTAGGATTTTCTAAGAAAAATTGGAAATGATTTTTATTTATTAAAATCTTTATACATCATACTGGCTTGTATGCTTTTGTTTTTTTGGTATTTATTGCTTACATAGTTTACATAGTCTCCATCAAGTCTATGGTAATAGATCTGACAAATTTCAATTCCAGGATATATTTTGACAGGTTGTACACAAAAAATTTCTAAAGTCCAATATCCCTCAAATCCCACATCACCAAAACCGGCTGTTATATGAACAAATAGACCAAGTCTTCCAACCGAGGAACGTCCTTCAAGCATAGGAACAAGATTTTTTGTTTTTGTATATTCAACTGTTCTTCCTAGATAAAGCTTATTAGGTTTTAAAATAATGCCTGATTCTGGGATTATGATCTTCTTAGTTTTTAATGGTTTTTTCATATCAAAGACTTCATCTTCATAAGACAAGAGTTTATTATAAAGTCTTAAGTTGTAACTATTGGGATTTAGTTGTTTTTTATTATAAGGATCAATGCTAATATCCTTGTCTAGTCTTTTTTCAATTTCAATTCCAGATAAAATCATACGCTATTAAATTAATTTTTCCAGCAGTGCTTTAGTTGCTAATACTCCTTCATGGGGAGATAAATAATCACTTTCTTCTATAAACTGAGCTAACATGGCACCTTCATATTCTATTCCTATGTACCCACTATAATTCGAATTTTTTATTAACTCCATCATTTTGTTATAATCAGTTTGTGTCTCTCTGCCATTTTCATCAAAATGATGAGATTTAGCACTTATACCTTTAGCATAGGGTAACAATTCCTTTACGCCCAAATACTTGTCATATTGCATTTCACAAGGTTTTGCAAGATTCCCAAGATCAAGTTTTTCTCTATTAAGACAAAAATTATGATCACCAAAATCAGGTAAGCTGCCTATAAACTCACTATCAATGTTTTTTATAAGACTTGTCACCCATTTAGCATCAGCAGTTAATCCGCCATGATTTTCAATTACTATACTAATATTAGACTTAGAGCTATATTCTATAAGCTTACTGAGGCTTTCGATGCTAACTTTATAAACTTCTTCAGGGGTTCCGTCTTCGGATCTAAGATTAACCCTTATTGAATGGCAAGTTATTTCAGCTGCTATATCTACCCATTTCTTGTGAAATTCTATTGCCATATCTCTTTCTGTTTCTGACAATGAGGCAAGGCTTGGACCACCTTCGAAAGTTTGTATATTGATGTCGTCTACAAGAATTATTGTGTTTGTGATTTCATTATCATTAGTTTTTTGTTTTAATTCTTCAAGAAAATTTTTATCATTTTCTCTTCCTGTAAACGCAATAGACCAGTATTCAGCTCCATCTAATCCATAAGTATTTCTTACCATTTCTGGAAAGTCTTTAAGATTAAATTTTCCTGCCATCAAAAGGGGAGCAAATGAATAGGCTTGTAATGAAATTTTCAATTTGGAATCAGTACTTTCTTTAGTTGCCTCACAGGCTGAAATAAATGCGCTTGATGAGATTAATGATGAGATGGATATGGTCCCGCCAGCTTTTCCTACTTGTTCAATAAATTTTCTCCTATTTAGTATCATATTTTTTTTTGGTAGTTTAGCAATTAATTAAATAAAAGTATTACTTTTTTGGATTAAATTGTAAAAAATTATACCCAGATTTATTATGAACCAATCAATTATTCTTAATAGTCGTCCAGATGGTTTACCTACAAAAGAAAATTTTTTATTTAAAACTGAAAAAATACCAAAAATTGCTAAAGGGGAAATATTATTGAAGGCGTTGTACGTATCTGTTGATCCCTATATAAGAGGAAGAATGAATGATGTAAAATCATATGTACCTCCTTTTGAGGTTGCTAAGCCAATGCAGTCAGTTGTTGTTGCTGAAGTAGTGGAATCAAAGAATAAAGGCTATTCTGTCGGCACCCATCTTACTGGTATGATGGAATGGAAAAAATATCAAGTTTCTAATGGAATAGGGCTATTCCCAGTGAGTGCAGATTTGGCACCTTTATCTTCATATTTAGGAGTTTTAGGTGTGACAGGATTAACTGCATATTTCGGGTTATTAGAAATTGGAAAACCAAAAGAAGGAGAGACTTTAGTTGTATCAGGTGCAGCAGGAGCTGTTGGAATAACAGTTTCAGAAATAGGAAGAATTAAGGGATGTAGGGTAGTTGGTATTGCAGGATCAGATGAAAAAATAAAGCAGTTAAAAGATAAATTTAAATTGGATGAAGTAATAAATTATAAAAAAACTCAAAATATGGCTGAGGCTATTAAAGAGGCTTGTCCAAAAGGAGTTGATATTTATTTTGATAATGTTGGAGGAGTAGTATCTGATGGTGTAATTTTAAATGCTAATAATTTTTGTAGGATACCAGTTTGTGGTGCAATATCTCAATACAATGATAAGTCCCTTACCGTTGGTCCTCGAATTAATCTAATTGTCATAAGCAGGAGGGTAAGACTTCAGGGATTTATAGTTTTTGATTATGCTAATAAATATTTGGAAGCACAAATGAAATTAGCAGAATGGATTAAAGCAGGAAAAGTTTCTATAGAAGAAACTATTATTGAGGGATTTGAAAATATTCCTGAAGCATTTTTAGGTTTATTTGATGGAAAAAATATTGGTAAAATGATTGTTAAAATTTAAATTTATAAAATATGAAAAGAACTTCACATGTTGTATGGAATGGAAATGGTAAAGATGGAAATGGAACACTTTCTACCCAAAGTGGGGCATTAAAAGATCTTCCTTATAGTTTTAAGACAAGATTTCAAAATGATGATGGAAAACTTGGTACTAATCCTGAAGAATTAATAGCTGCAGCACATGCTGGCTGTTTTAATATGAAACTTAGTTTTGTTTTGAATGAGAATGATTTTTATCCAGATGAGTTAACAACAGATGCTGAGTTAACTTTTGTTGATGGTGTAGTAGAATCAATAGAATTAAAATTAAATGCTAAGATTTCAAATATTAGTAATGATAAATTTCAAGAATTAGCAGATTTTGCAAAAAAAAATTGTCCTATATCGGGGCTATTGAACTGTGAAATAAAATTAGTTGCTGTGTTAGACTAATTTTATTATGAAAAAATTAGTTTTATTAATATTTATTTTAAGTTCTATTTTTATAGATCTTTTTTCTCAAAATGTAATTTCTGGAATTATTCAAGAAGATGGATCTGGAGAGAGGCTTTCTTACTCAAATGTTTATATTGATGAAATCAAAATTGGATCAAGTGCTAATGAAAATGGGTTTTTTATTTTAGTAGGAGATATTAAAGAGGGTATGACTCTTAAAGCAAGTTACGTTGGCTATAAAACAAAATCGATTGTATTAACAAATGAAATAATTAATAATGATTTTGAAATTAATTTGGTGGCTCTTACATCTACTTTAAATGAAGTTGTTGTGTCTGCAGAGTCTAGTAAATTTCTTCAGGCAAATACTGAAATTAGTAAGCATAGGATGTCTGTAAAACAACTTAGCTTGTTACCCTCAATTGGTGAGGTTGATATATTTAGATCTTTACAACTTTTACCTGGAGTAAGCGCGACTCATGAGAGTAGTTCGGGATTACATATTAGGGGAGGAGAACCACAGGAAAATCTTGTTCTTTTAGATGGAATAAAAGTATATAATGTTGATCATTTCTTTGGATTTTTTAGTGCTTTTAACGCTAATGCAATAAAAAGTGTTGATTTATATAAAGGGGCATTTCCTTCAAAATATGGTGGCAGACTTTCAAGTGTCATTGATCTTACTGGGAAAGTAGGAAGTTTTAATGAAATAAAGGGTAATCTTAGTGTGAACCTTTTAAGTGCTTCAGGAAGTATTGAGATTCCTTTTTTGAAAAAGTTTAGTTTTTTTGCTTCTGGAAGGAGGTCTTTTACAGATATTCTTCAAACATCATTTTTTGAGAAAATATTTAATCAATTTGATCCTGAGGATGACATTGAAAATTTAGAACCATTTATCCCTACCTTTAATTTTTATGATTTTAACTCTAAGCTATCATTTAAGCCATCTAAAGATGATTTGATTACATTCAGTTTTTATAGAGGAGAAGATAATCTTGATGAGTCAAGTGATACAAAAAGATATCAGTATCCAAATTTTGGAAATATTGATAAAATAGAAATTATTGGTGATTTGGATAGGATATCACGTTGGGGGAACGAGGGTTATTCTTTTAAATGGTCTAGACAATGGAATCCAAAATTTTATAATAGTTTAAATGTATCTTATTCCAAATATTATAATTTTCAAGATGATAGCTATTTTGTAGACGTTAGAATTCCAGAATTAGATTCTACTATATTTGATTTAAGTGTTATACTAGATCAAGATAATTCTGTACAAGATTTTACTGCTCGGTATGATGCAGAAATAGTCTCAGGAAAAAATAATAAGTTTGAATTTGGTGCTGAGTATACAAAATCGGAGGTAGATTATTTATTTGTAAGAGACGATACTCTTAATATAATTGATACAGATCAAGAATCTAAATTATATTCTGCCTACATATCTTATGATTTAAAATCTGTTGAAAACCTTAATGTTAAGATTGGTTTAAGAGGAAGTAGGTATGGCTTCAATGATAAAAATTATTTTTCTCCAAGATTTCAATTTGACTATTCATTAACTGATAAATTAAAAGTTAAAGCTGGCTATGGAGTTCATTATCAATTTGTAAAAAAAATAGTTGGAGAAGGAGTAACGTCTAGATCAAGAGATTTTTGGTTACTTTCAGAGGATAATAATGTAAAAGTTGGAAAATCAACACACTATGTTGCAGGACTTTCATACGAAAGAGATGCATGGCTTATAAATTCTGAAATATTTTATAAAGATGTGGAGAATTTAACTGAGTTTTCATTAAGGTATCGGAATACTGGAATAAGTTCACTATTTTTTACAGGAACGGGAACAGTTAAAGGTTTTGAAACTCTGCTTCAAAAAAAGATAGAAAAATATACAGGTTGGATATCATACACTTATATTGACGCTGAAAATACCTTTCCACTTTTAAATGATGGTCTTTCTTTTAGAGCTCCTCATACTCAAAAAAATGAGTTTAAAATATTTAATAATTATGAGATAAATGGATGGAATTTTTCAGTCACTTTTATTTACGGGTCAGGAGAATATTTTACTGAACCATCTTATAAGTATGATATTACACTACTTGATGATAGTAATATAACTTTTATTGGAGTTGGACCAAAAAATGGATCTCTTCTTCCTGATTATCATAGATTAGATCTTGCTGTTCATCATATATTTAATATTAATAAGTATAAGGGAGATATTGGTATATCCATTTTTAATGTATATAACAGATTGAATGTGTGGCATTATGAGTATGATTTTAACCAAGCACCATTTTTAAAAACCAGCAAAAATTATTTGGGTTTTGTACCTAATATTTCTTTAAAATTTGAATTTTAACTATGAAAAAGTGTTTGGCATTTATTTTTTCTTTTTTCTTTTTCTCTTGTGACAACGAAATTCCTATAGATGAAAATTTTGTTGTTGAGGCTTTCCTTTTTCAGGGAGAGGTTGTAGATGATATAAAAATTAAAGAGGCAAAAATGTGGAATACAACAGATAGCATTACTGATTATATTGAAAATGCAGATGTTATAATTTTTGGGAATGGGACTGAATATAAATTAGATTATAACTCTCAGTTTGAGAGTTATGTGACTAATCAAAATATAGATATAGTATCAGGTAATACTTATGGTCTTGAGGTAACGGTTGGTGATAGGACTGCAACTGGAGAAACTATTGTTCCTACAAAACCTGTAGGTCTTAGATTGTCAACTGAAGAAATTGTAATTCCTCGCTTGGTATTAAGTTCTGCACTTCCTAACATTTTAGCTGGACTTTACGAAACGGCAAGGACATCAGTGATTTGGGATAATCCAAATAATGAATACCACTATTTGACTATAAAGTATGATAGTGAAAGTGAAGACCCAATTTTTGGTGAGGAAATTCCAGGTGCAGTAGGAGAATTTTTTAATAATTTTTCATTACAATCTGAACCTACAAGAGATACCGAATATAGTGCGCTATGTTTAAGCTTAAAAAATTATGGGAGATATAAAGTAACTCTATATAAAATAAATAGGGATTACTATAGTTTATTTGAAAATCAGGTTCAAGATGGAAATGATCTTAATGAGCCTCCATCAAACATTTTTAATGCTTTTGGTGTATTTTCTGCTTTTGCTAGTGATACCGTATCTTTTAAAATTGTTAGAGAATAATTATTTTCTTATCCAGTACGCAATCCAAATAAGAATTCCTTGAATAGGAAGTCTCCAGATAGCAATTTGTTGTGATGTCCCAATTGCTTCTTGGGCTTCTTTACTTTGAGCAAGATATATGTTGGCAGGGAAAACTCCTATTAGAAGAAGGATAAGTCCTATCGCACCATAGTATCTATATTTTGGAAATAGTATCATAAGACCAAAGAGTATTTCAAAAAAACCACTTATGTAAACTAGCTCAATATGAAACGGAAGATAAGGTGGAATAATAGATAAAAAATAATCAGGTTCTATAAAATGTTTTATTCCCACAATAGAATAAAAAATAGAGGATATAACTATTAAAATTGATTTTTGTAATTTACCTTTCGTTCTCATAAACTTCGTAATATGTATAGATTATTACTTATTTTTTTATTCTTTTTAACTTTTAATATTTATGCTCAAGATGCTAATGAAATTTTAAAAAAATCTGAAGAAAAAATAAAAGGAATAAAATCATCTTATCAGGAAATGATGATAAAGATTGTTCGACCTAAGTGGAGTAAGGAAATGACAATGAAAGGATGGTCTATTGGAGAAGATTATTTTGTTTCTGTTGTGCTTTCTCCTGCAAAAGAAAAAGGAGTAGTGTTCTTAAAGAGAGAGAATGAAGTATGGAATTATATTCCTTCTATAGAGAGAATAATCAAACTACCTCCATCAATGATGATGCAAAACTGGATGGGAACGGATTTTACAAATGATGATCTTGTCCAAAGATCTTCAATAACTGATGATTATACCAATACCATAATTGGTAATGAAACCATTGATGGATTAGATTGTTGGATAATAGAACTTATACCGAATGAAGATGCAGCTGTAGTATGGGGAAAGCTTGTGATGTGGATAGATAAGAGAGACTATATGCAGTTAAAAACTCAATTTTTTGATGAGTATGATGAAATGGTAAGTATTATGACAGGAAAAGCAATAAAGAATTTTGATGGAAAAAAACTACCTGCAATTATTGAATTTGTTCCGTTAGATAAAGAAGGAAATAAGACTATTGTAGAGAGGCTAGTCTGGAAATTTGACATTGATATAAATGAACGTTTCTTTTTGCCAAACTATATGAAAAATTTAAGATGATATTTAAGATAGCATGGAGAAATATTTATAGAAATAGAAAGAGAAGCTTAATTACTATTACTTCAATCTTTGCCGCTCTATTTCTTATAATATTAATGAGAGCCTTGCAGTTTGGTTTCTATGATAATATAATTAAGACAGTTGTCGAGTCATATGCTGGATATGTTGAGGTTCATGCAGATGGTTACTGGGATAATCAAAGCCTTGATAATTCCATGGAAGTAGATCAAAAACTAATAAATGACATAAATTCAGTAGAAGGTGTTGAAAACATCGTCCAGAGACTACAGACGTTTTCATTGATATCGATGGGTGAAAAGACCAAAGGAGGAATGATTAATGGAATAAACATATCTGATGAGCAGAAAATAACTGACTGGAATAAAAAAATGGTATCTGGATCGTTTGATCTTGGAGAGAATGAAATAATAGTTGGTAAAGGCATTGCAGAATATTTTGATATAAGAGAGAATGACACACTGATTCTCTATGGTCAAGGATACAGAGGTATGATGGCAGCAGGAAAATATCCAGTTAAAGGAGTAATTGATTTAAAAAATCCAGATCTTAACAAGCTTGGTATTTTTATGACTATAGAGTCAGCAAGAAATTATGTCTCTTCTGAAGAGATATCTACACATATAATTATTGATAAAGAGCAATACTATGATGAGGAGAAAATTGTTAAGGATTTGTCGCAGATTCTCTCTAAAGATTATGAGATTATGACTTGGAAGCAGACTCTTCCCGAGATTGAGCAGACAATTACTGCTGATAGTGCTGGTGGATTAATTATGGCTTTTATCTTATACATAATAGTTTTGTTTGGGATGTTTGGTACTGTTCTGATGATGACTGAGGAAAGAAAGTATGAGTTTGGTGTCTTAATCTCTATAGGAATGAGTAGGATCAGATTATTTGGTATTATCTTAATTGAAACAATTATCTTATCTATGATGGGGGTTTTATTAGCAATTATTTTAACGTATCCTATAAGTTACTACTTCAATCTAAATCCTATTGACATGGCTGTCTTGATGGGAGAAGGGGCTGATCAAATGATGGAAGATTTAGGTTTTTCTCCATTAGCTCCTATGTCAATTTCATGGGATATTCCTCTATCTCACGCCCTTGTTATTTTTATATTTTCTTTATTGATATCCATCTATCCTGCTATAAAAATATTAAATCTTAATCCAGTAAAATCTATGAAAATATGAACATAATAACACTAATTAAGATTTCTTGGAGAAACGTTTGGAGAAGCAAATTGAGAAGTTTTGTGGTAATAATGTCAGTTATCTTTGGGATATTAGGTGGGATTATTATGATAGCAATGTCCTATGGACTTAACGAAGAAAGAATGAATAATGCTGTTAAAACTTATCTCTCACATATCCAAATTCATAATAAGTCTTTCTCTGAGGATTATAATATAAAACTTACAATAGATAATCTTCCTCAAATTGAAAAAGCAATCAATAATGACGATAGGGTGGTGTCTTATTCTAAGAGAATTATTTTGAATGGGATGTTGTCTAACTCTAATGGATCATATGGCATCCAGGTTATGGGAATAAACCCTAGTGAAGAGATAAAAGTTACTAATACTTATGAAAAAATAATAGAAGGAGAATATTTTAAATCAAAAAGGGATAACACTATTCTTGTCGGGAAGAAATTAGCAGACAGACTAAACCTAAAAATAAAGTCCAAAGTTGTTATAACATTCCAAGATGAGAATTATGATCTAACATCTCTTCTGTATAGGGTTGAGGGTATTTTTAGATCTGGTAACTCTAGGTATGATGGGGCTAACGTATTTGTAAGAAATTTAAGCATTACAAAAAATCTACCAAATTTTTCGGGATTTCATGAGATGCCGATATTGCTGACGGATATTGAATTAAGAGATGAGGTTAAAAATGAGTTGATTCCTTACAGTTCGAATAATGTTGTTGAGGCATGGGATGATATATCTAAAGATCTTGCATATGCAAATGAAATGCTTGCAGCTGTTCTTTATATTTTTATGATGATAATCCTAATTGGACTATCATTTGGAATTGTAAACACTATGCTAATGGCTATACTTGAGAGAAAGAGGGAAATTGGGATGCTTATGTCTATTGGGATGAACAGATATAAAATATTTCTGATGATATGTTTTGAGACAATTTTTCTATCGTTGGTAGCTCTTCCTTTTGGTTTGCTTTCCTCCTATTTTATCGTAGAATATTACTCTGTGGTTGGCATTGATTTAAGCATTGTTGAAGCTGGTCTTGAAAATTTTGGTGTTGGAACACGATTATACTTTAAAGTTCCTGATGAGCAATATTATATAGTTGCAATAATGGTTTTTATTATATCAATTATTTCATCAATTTTTCCTTCTTTGAGGGCACTAAAAATTAATCCTGTTGATGCAACTAAAACTATTTAAATTTGAATTATGATTGAAACTAAAAACTTATCTAAAATCTATAACCCTGGTAAATTTGAAGTCAAAGCTGTAAATGATGTGAATTCACTATTTAAAGAGGGAGAATTTACTTCTGTTGTGGGGCCATCGGGATCTGGTAAAACCACATTCTTAAATTGTGTTGGAGGTCTTGATAACCCAACCTCTGGCGATGTATATATAGATGGTGAAAATATCACACGACTATCTGGGGGCGATATAATTCAGTATAGGTTAAAAAACATTGGCTTTGTATTTCAGGCTTATAATTTAATTCCTGTCTTATCTGCCAAGGAAAATATTGAAATGATAATGTTACTTCAAGGAATTGATGAAAAGTCAAGAAATGAAAGGACCGATGAATTACTAAACCAAGTTGACCTATACGAGATGAAAGATAGAAGGCCATCTGAACTTTCAGGAGGACAACAGCAGAGAGTAGCTGTTGCAAGAGCATTAGCTTCAAAACCAAAGTTTATTCTTGCTGATGAACCAACTGCAAATCTTGATACAGCATCAACCTCTAATCTTTTAGATATCATGAGTAAGTTGAATGAAAATGAAAAAATAACTTTTATATTTTCAACTCACGACCAGAGAGTAATTAATAGAGCTAGAAGAGTGATAACTTTAGAAGATGGAAAAATTGTTAGTGATACTAAAAAATAGTTTTATATTATTTTTTATAATTATTCTAATTTCATTAGAATCTACAGCTCAAGAAAAAAAGTCTGAATTTACTTTAAGCGGATATGTTAAGTATCTTCCTTCATATCTTGATTATAACAGTAGTTATTTTGATTCTGAAACTATTCATCTTATACATAATAGGTTAAATCTAAGAGGATATTTTGGAGAAAACTTTTCTCTCGGATTAGAATTTAGAAACAGGATGATTTTTGGAGAAAATTCTTATATTTCATCTGATGATGGATTGGTAGATTTATCACATTTTATTGTTGATAATACAAATTTTAAGTTGCATTCTATGATTGATAGATTTTGGTTAAAATACCAAAAAGATAAGATAGAGATAAGTATAGGAAGGCAAAGAGTTAATTGGGGAATCAATACTATATGGAATTCTAATGACTTGTTTAATGCATATAATTTTATTGATTTTGATTACATTGAAAGACCTGGATCTGATGTGATTCGATTTCAGTATACAGGAGATAATCTATCTAGTTTTGATCTAGTATATAAACCTACTAAAAATGATGGCTCAGTGATTGCTGCATTATATAAAATTAATAAGTTGGGTTATGACTTTCAATTTCTTGGAGCTAATTATTATGATGATATTGCAATTGGTACTGGATGGGCTGGAAATATTAAAAATGCAGGTTTTAAGGGTGAATTAACCTATTTTATTGTGAAAAATCCACAAGATATTTTTCCTTCTCAACAAAAAAATTCTACTAGTTTTTCAACTTCTATTGATTACTCTTTCAAAAATGGATTTTATATTTTGGGATCTTACCTCTATAACTCAAATGGTTTTTCTGATCCAAGTGTATTTAGTTTAGGTTCTCTTACAGAAAATGTTTTATCACCTAAAAATTTAATGCCTTCAAAAAACTCTTATTTAATTCAAGCTTCTAAACTAATAACTCCTGCTATAAATTCATCGTTGACTATACTTTATGGTCAAGGCGTAAATTTTATGTTTATTTCTCCAAATATTACCTATGACATTAATAAAAGCTTTGATCTTAATTTTATTGGTCAGTTTTTTTATGGCGAAATGAATGGTGATTTTCAGAATTTAATGAAGGGAATTTATCTTCAACTTAGATATAGCTTTTAATTATTTAGGTCTTTCATCTTCATAATATAGTAACTCGCATTCACAACCTAAGACAACCCATTTTTCGCTTACTGTGTTTGTTGAATAATCAAAAAAAGTAATAAAAAGCGTGCTATCATTTATTTGAGTTGCTCCTCCTGATGGGAGTACACTATTCTTTTTTTTAATTTCATCTTCTACTACATCTATACAAGCAAATATTTTTTCATTTTTACATTTTTTTTCTTTTTTGGAACAACCCAATGAAAATAAAATGAGTATACTTAGCATTATATATTTACCAATACTATTTGTTATTGAAATGAATGACATATTTGAAAAGAATTTATTATTAATTATATTAATTTTATGGGGCATCCCTAGTACATATTTTAGAAGCAAATTTAGAAAAATTGTTTATAAAACCGAAGATTGGAAAATTAATATTATGCCTTTTTTTACAAAAGAAATTAAAGGTTTTTTTTAACATGTATCCTGATGATAAAAATTATATAAAAGTTAGAAATTCATATAGATTATATCTGCTAGTATATCTTATCTTATTTATCGTTTATTATTTTTATGAATAATCAAATATTTTTTATTTGATGGTATTTTTTGCCAATATATAAAATATGAGCAAAGTTAGAGCAATTGCACCGAGACCTATTGAAATTTTAAAAATTAATAATCCATCCATCTATCTAAAAATTAATTTTTTCTAAAAGCCATCATTATGCAAATTTATATAACTTCGTTTTCTTAATATTTAATATAACAACAATAAACATGAAAAATATAGTATTAATTATTTTAGCAATTTTTCCTTTATTTTCTAATAGCCAAAATATTGATTACATAGAATATGATTTAGATAATGGACTTCATGTCATTCTTCATCAAGATAACTCTGTTCCTTTAGTCGTAACTTCTGTTATGTACCATGTAGGTGCAAAAGATGAAAATCCAGAGAGAACAGGTTTTGCTCATTTTTTTGAACATCTTCTTTTTGAAGGAACTAAAAATATAGGAAGGGGAGAAATGGCTAAGATTATTGAAAGAAATGGAGGATCTTATAATGCTAATACTACTCAAGACAGAACATATTATTATGAACTTTTTCCTTCAAATAAACTAGAATTAGGTTTATGGATAGAATCCGAAAGATTATTACATCCAGTTATAAATCAAATTGGAGTAGATACTCAAAATGAAGTAGTTAAAGAAGAAAAAAGACTGAGAGTTGATAATTCACCATATGGTCATTTACTTGAGCAAATTGTTGAAGGTCTTTTTATAAAGCATCCATACAGATGGACAACAATTGGTTCTATGGATCACTTAGATGCAGCTACTTTAGATGAATTTTTAGCATTTAAAGATAAATTTTATGTTCCTAATAACGGGGTATTGGTCGTTGCGGGAAATTTTGAAGTCGAAGACACTAAAAGTAAAATTGAAGCTTATTTTGGACCTATACCAAGAGGTAATGATATTGAAAGGATAAATGTGCAGGAAGATCCTATAAATGGAGAATTAAAAAGAACTTTTAATGATCCAAATATTCAAATTCCTATGGGTTTAGTCTCTTATAGAACACCGTCTATGAAAGCTAGAGATGCATTTGTTTTAGATATGATTTCATCTGTTTTAAGTGGAGGAAAAAGTTCTAGATTGTACAAAAAAATGGTAGATGATAAAAAGGTATCTCTTCAAGTTCAAGCAATAAATTTATCACTTGAAGATTATGGGGCTTATATTATATTGTCTCTTCCTGTTGGAGAAAATACATTAGAAACCTTATACGCTAATATTGATGAAGAAATTGATTTATTGAAAAATGAATTAATCTCAGAGAGAGAATTTGAAAAACTTCAAAATATTTTTGAGAATAATTTTGTAAATTCAAATGCATCTATGGCAGGAATTGCTAATTCTTTAGCAAGAAATTATATGCTTTATGAAAACACAAATCTTATAAATTCAAATTTGGATATATATAAGTCGATTTCTAGAGAAGAGATAAAAGAAGTTGCTAATAAATATCTTAATAAAAACAGCAGAGTGTTAATTGATTATATGCCTGTTGAATCTGAAAAAAAATAAATTAAAAAAACATGAAAAAAATAATTATATCCATTTTATTATTAATAATTTCAACATCTGTTTTTTCTCAAATAGATAGATCTAAACCTCCAAAATCTGGACCCGCCCCTGTAATAAATTTAGGAAAACCATCTACCTTTACTTTAAAAAATGGATTAAAGGTTATAGTCGTTGAAAATAAGAAATTACCTAGAGCCTATGCTAGTCTTGATGTTGATAATTATCCTGATTTTGAAGGGGATATAAAGGGAGTTTCAAGTTTGGTTAGTGCATTGATGGGAAATGGAACAAAAAATCAATCTAAAGATGATTTTAATGAGGAAGTTGATTATATGGGTGCATCGCTTTCTTTATCTGCAGGAGGTGGGTATGTATCTTCGTTAAAAAAATATTTTCCAAGAATTATGGAAATGATGTCAGATGGACTTCTAAATCCTTTTTTTACACAAGAGGAGTTTCTAAAAGAAAGAAATATATTAATTGATGGAATTAAGGCAGCTCAGAAAAGTGTTCCAGATATAGCATCTCAAGTTGGAGATAAATTATTTTATGGAGGTAATCATCCTTATGGTGAGTTTGCTACAATCCAGACAGTTGAAAATATTACATTAGAAGATGTTCAAAATTATTATTTAACCTATGCAAAACCTAATAATGCTTATTTGACTATTGTAGGTGACGTTGATTTTAATAAAATTAAAAAATTAGTTACTTCACTTTTTAAAGGTTGGAAAAAAGGTAAACTTCCTGAATATGAAATGCCTACTGTTAATGACGTATCAAAAAATGAGATAAATTTTGTTGATATGTCAAATGCTGTACAATCTGAAATTACTGTTGGTAATATTATAAATATTTCAATGGCTGATCCTGATTATTTTGCATTAAGACTCGCTAATCAAATACTTGGAGGAGGTTCAGGAAGATTGTATGAAAATCTAAGAGAAGATAAAGGTTTTACTTATGGTGCATATTCTGGTGTAACTACAAGTAGGTATGTTGGAAACTTTTATGCTTCTACTAGTGTTAGAAATGAGGTTACTGACAGCTCAGTTGTAGAGATAATAAATGAGATAAATAGAATAATCTCAGATAATGTTTCGGAATCAAAATTAGCATCTGTAAAAGAAAAGTTTGTTGGTAATTTTATAATGTCAACAGAAAGACCATCTACAATAGCAACTTTTGCTCTGAATATTGATAAGTATAATTTGCCTAGTAATTTTTATGAGACATATCTTGATAATTTTCAAAAGGTAACAGTTGAGGATATTAAAAGGGCAACTAATAAATATTTTAAGAATAATAATTTAAGAATAGTAATTGTTGGAAAAGGAAAAGATGTGATATCTTCTCTTGAAAAATCACCATATGAGATCAAATATTATGATACTAATGGAGATATAACTGAAAAACCAGATTATTCTGTTCCTACTGGTATATCTGCAAATAGTGTTGTGTTGAATTATTTAGAAGCTATAGGTGGAAAGGGAAAGGTAGAATCTGTAAATGCAGTTAGCATGTCGGGAGAAGCTGAATTGCAAGGAATGAAACTTCAGTTAATGAATATTTATGCCAAGCCTAATAAACTAGTTGTAATGATGATGATGATGGGAAATGTACTTATGAAACAATCTTTTAATGGGGAAGAAGGATATATACAGCAGCAAGGAGTAAATAATCCTTTTCCACAAGAGGAAATAGATAAGTTGAAAAAGTCTTCTTTACCTTTTGAAGAAATAGGTTGGTTAGATAATGAGGACGTCAAATTTAGTTTTATTGAAAATGAAGATGGAAGAGAGTTGTACGCACTTGAAGTTAATGGTGATACGTATGTGTATTATGATAAAGTAACTGGACTTAAAATTAAACAAACTCAAAATTCATCTATGCCTGATGGTACTCAAGTTTCTCAAACCACTCATTATGAAAATTATATTTCAGTAGATGGAATATTGTTTCCTCATATAATTAAAATACCAATGGGACTTCAAAATGTGAATTTTAATATGATACAAATTGTTGTTAATCCAGATATTAGTGATGCCGATTTTAATTAATCAATAAAATGATAAATATTTCTGATTTATTAACAGATTTAGATTTAACGAAAGTAAATGATGGAACGTCTTCAGGTTCTATTTGGTTAAAATCTAAAGGAGACAATAGAACTATATACTCTCCTGTTGATGGTAATCCAATTGCTGATGTTATTGAAACTGATGATGTCTCTTTTAAATCTATTATAAAAAATGCAGAAGAATCATTTGTGCATTGGAGGAAAGTTCCTGCACCTCAAAGGGGCGAGATAGTTAGACAGATTGGTAATGAACTTAGAAAAAAGAAAAATTCATTAGGACAATTAGTGTCTTATGAAATGGGAAAATCATTACAAGAGGGTTTAGGAGAAGTTCAAGAGATGATTGATATTTGTGACTTTTCTGTTGGATTATCAAGGCAACTTTATGGACTTACCATGCACTCTGAAAGACCAGGTCATAGAATGTACGAGCAATGGCATCCACTAGGCATAGTCGGTATTATTTCATCATTTAACTTTCCTGTAGCTGTTTGGAGTTGGAATGCTATGATTGCATTAGTATGTGGAAATGTTTGCTTATGGAAACCTTCTAAAAAAACGCCACTTTCAGCTATAGCTACTCAAAAAATTATTTCTAATGTGTTTAAAAAAAATAATGTTGATGAAGGTATATGTTCTTTAGTAATTGATTGTTCAGAAAGAAAAGTTGGGACAGAAATGTTAAATGATAATAGAATATCTTTAATTTCTGCTACTGGCTCTACAGCAATGGGGAAATACGTTGCTAAAATAGTGGGTGATCGATTAGGAAAAACTCTGCTTGAACTTGGAGGAAATAATGCAATAATTGTTTCAAATAAAGCTGATCTCAACATTGCACTTAGGGCAACAGTATTTGGGGCAGTAGGAACAGCTGGTCAAAGGTGTACATCAACCAGAAGATTAATAGTTCACAAAGATATTTTTGAGGAATTTAAAAATAAGTTAGTTAACGCTTATGGACAAATTAAGATTGGTAATCCTTTGGATAAAAAAAATCATATGGGCCCTTTAATTGATAGAAGTGCAGTTAAAATGTATCTTGATGCAATAGAAAAAATAAATAAAGAGGGAGGTAAAGAAGTGGTTGTAGGTGGGGAGTTATCTGGGAATCAATACCAATCTGGATGTTATGTTAAACCTGCTATTTATGAAGTGAAGAATGAATTTTCAATTGTTCAAGATGAAACTTTTGCTCCTATATTATATTTAATAAAATATTCTAATCTAGATGAGGCTATTAGAATTCAAAATGACGTACCTCAGGGTTTATCTTCTTCAATTATGACTAAAGATTTGTCTGAATCAGAACAATTTTTATCTGCTCAAGGATCAGATTGTGGTATAGCTAATGTAAATATAGGTACTTCAGGGGCTGAAATTGGAGGTGCTTTTGGTGGTGAAAAAGAAACTGGAGGAGGAAGAGAATCTGGGTCAGATTCATGGAAAGCATATATGAGAAGACAAACTAATACAATAAATTATTCAGATGATTTACCTTTAGCTCAAGGAATAAAGTTTGATTTTTAGAATCAAATTGTAACTTTTTAAATTAAGTTTACTAAAATCAGTAATAAAACATTATTTTTCAAGTGACATAATATTGTTATAGAATTCTTTAGTTACTGTAAAATATCTTCCATTTTCAAGATGAAGACTATTATCTCCTTCTCCATTTATTGAATGGTATTTAATTATGTGATTTTTAAAATTTAAAAAATTATCTAGAACATAATCATTTCCTAAATTATCTTTAATGGTAATTTTTTTCATATGTGATTACTAAATAAATTATTAATTGATTTTCTATCCTTCAGTATCAGGATTAGGTAATTCAGGTTTATCATTACATTCAGGAATATTATCATCACAAGGCAGGTTATCCTCAAAGCCACATGATAAAGTAATGAAAATAGTAAATAAAAATGCCGTTATTATTGTAATTGTCTTTTTAATCATTATATAAAATTATATAAAAAGCTTAATATATGTAAGGTTTTAAAATAAATTTTTTTCTATTACCATCCTATACCATAGTATGCTTTAATACCATTAGGGTACATTCCTTCTACTAAAACCCCATCATCTTTTGGTAATTGAAATAATGTTGTAGATAGATCTTCGACATCAGAAATTGATTTTTTGTTAATAGAAGTAACAATAAATCCTTTTGTAATTCCTGAATTTTTCCATTTTCCTTTTTCAATATTAATTACTTGAGCTCCTCCTTCTAAATCTAATTTTTCTTTAAGTTCTTTTGATAAATCTGAGAATTGGGCACCATCAAAAGAAAAATTATTGTTTGATGTAACTATCTCTGTCGTTCCTAAAGTATTTTTTAAAGTAGCAGTAGTGCTTTTTGTTTTTCCATCCCTAATGTAAGTCACTTCCACTTTATCTCCAGGTCTATTTATTGCGATTTGTTCTTGTAGATTAGAAACATTTTTAATTTCTACTTCGTTGATTTCAGTAATAACATCTCCTTTTTCAAGTCCTGCTTCAAAAGCTGAACTTCCATTATTTACTCCTGAAATTAAAACACCAAATAATACTGGGATGTCATTTTCTTTTGCAACTTCAGCGGTTACGTCTTGGATAGTTATCCCTAGCAATGCTCTTTGAACTACTCCAAATTCAACTAAATCTCTATATACTTTTTCTACAAGGGTTGATGGTATTGCAAATGAATAACCAGCAAATGTTCCTGTAGGTGTTGCTATAGCAGAGTTTATTCCCACAAGTTTACCTTCTAAATTAACTAATGCTCCTCCAGAATTTCCTGGATTAACAGGTGCTTGATGTTGAATAAAAGCTTCAATCTGTAAGTTATTTTTATCTCTTAATATTCCAATATTTCTAGCTTTTGCACTCACTATTCCTGCTGTAACAGTAGATCTAAATTCGAATGGAGAACCAACAGCAAGAACCCACTCTCCAATTTGCAGGTTGTCTGAATTACCAAACTTTATAGTAGGTAAATCATTTGCTTCAATTTTCAGAATTGCTAAATCTGTTGTAGGATCTGTGCCTTCGATTGTCGCTTTAAATGTTCTGTTATCGTTTAATAGTACTTCAACTTCGCTTGCATTTTCAACTACGTGATTGTTTGTAATTATATAACCATTTTTAGACATTATTACACCCGATCCAATACCTCTTCTTTTTGGCATTTCACGTTCTCTGTAATCATATCTTTCACCAAAAAAATCTCTAAACATATCCCCAAATGGATTTCTAGTACCAGAATTTCTTCCTTCATATGTAGTTCTGATATGAACAACTGATGGTGTTGTTACTTTAGCTGTATAAATAAAATTTAATCCTTCTGGGACGATGACATCTGTAGTGTCGAAAATATAATTTACTAATTTTATTTTATCATTATAATCTATAGCAATAACATTGGATTTGTTTTCCCAAAGGTTGTAACCTCCAATAGCGGTAAATCCTCCAATAATTGAAAATAATATTGCGAATAAAAAATTTTTCATGTTTATAATTTTATGTTTTAACAAATTTAAATACTCAAACGGTATTATTAATTTAATTATAAGCTAATTAACATTGTTTAACATAAAAAAAAGGCAAATTAATAATTTGCCTTTCTTAAACTATTTATTAAAAAAAATTATTTGATTTGAATCGTTTTTTTAATAGATGTTTTTGAATCTTTAGGAACAGATATGTTTAGCATTCCATTTTTGTGGATAGCTGTTATCTTTTCCTCGATTATGTTTTCTGGTAACTGAAATGATCTGGTAAATTTACCATATCCATTTTCAATTGAATGAAAATTGTTTTTTTCATTACTAAATTTTCTTTCGCCAGAAATTATTAAATGACCTTTTTCAATTTCAATTGATAGGTCGTTCTTATTAAGTCCTGGAATCGCTATATTGAAATCAAATGATGTATCTGTTTCAGATATATCAACCCTAGGAGAATAACCTTCTTGAGATTCATTTATAAATGAGTTTTCAAAAAAATCATCAAAAAAATTATCAAATAAAAATGGTCTAACAAAATTATTTGATGGTCTTAAAACTAATTGTCTCATAATTAAATTATTTAAATTAAACTTCAATAATTAGTAATGAAATAATTATGCCAAAAGGAAAAAGAATGATACATTATGCCATAATGACATTTTTTTTTAAAATATATTTTTTTATATGACATTATGTCATTTATAGACAATTATTATATTTATTATTTAAGAATAATTTTGCACTTTAAATATTGTAAATTTATTATTGCAAATTATTTTATGCCTTCTTAGCTCAGTTGGTTAGAGCAGTAGACTGTTAATCTATTGGTCCTAGGTTCGAGTCCTAGAGAAGGCGCAACTTTTTTTCTGAATTATTTAATTTGAAGTATAAAAATCATAATTAAATGCTTTTATAAAGAGACACAAAAAGTTTATTCTAGAGAATATGGATACAAAGTAAGAATCAGTCCATCCTGAAAATCTTATATAATAAAGTTAAAAATAAATTATAAATCATATTTTAAACTTATAGTATAAAGATTAATGTTCTCTAGCATTTTTTTACTAACTGTAGCATTATATATTAAATCAATATCAAATGAATTAAATTTAATACCATATCCTACAAAAACCTCCCCAAAATTTCTTTCACCAATTAAAATATTATGCTGATTATTAAATGTGTAATTAAACATAAATGAACTTATGTTATTAAGTTGATTAGTAGCAACATAATTAAGATTTATGTCAAGATTATTTGATTCAATTTCTATACCATATCTTCCACTAAATACGAATGAATCTCCAAATACATTTACTTTCTTATCGACTGATAAATTCTTGTTATATGATAGACCAAACATATAATTTTCACCAAATAAAATAAGAGAAGGTGTTATCATGCTTGAAGATTGTTTCATATTATTATTCATCCAGGATACATATAAAGGATCTGATAAATTAAAATTAACAAGTTCACCCTTGTCATTATTTAGTGAAAATCTCATAGTAAATAATAAACTGGATGAAGAAGATACTTGTGATTTTATACCAAAACTTAATCCTATTCCTGTCCTTTTAAATATTCCATCACCATAAGTTAAAATATCGATACCTATTCCTTTATGATTATATCTTTTATATTCATCTGTCTTAGTAGTATCAGAATAATTTGTATTTTTATTTTCTCCAAAAGATAAACCTAATGAAAGTAAGCTTAGATTATATCCATTTTCACCATTATTTAAAAACCTTGAGTCAATTAAATTAATGTAGTTTTTACCTTCTATAAAGCCATACCCTGGATTTACAAGATTATTATAATTTCCAGCTCTTAGTATGTCATTAAACTCTTGACCATAAGAATAAAAAGAGATAAAAGTTATAAGTGTTACAAAAAAATTTTTCATCTTTCTAAAAATACTTTTCCTTTTATTATAGATAGTCTTTCTCCTTTAAAAATAGGAACTACCTCATAATAGTATATACCATTTCCAACAGTAGATCCATTAGAACTACTTCCATCCCACAATTCTTTTAACTGACTTAACCCTTCATACACTAACCTAAAATATCTATCGTAAATTCTTACCTCAAAGGTTGATGCCTCAATATCACAACCTAATATATTATCGTATCTAATCTCAAACTTATCACTATATCCATCTAGATTAGGTGTAAAATGATTTGGAAGTTCAATTGATGATAAATTAAAGGTAAACTCAACTGTTACACCTAACTTTTCTTGACTTTCACAACCATTAACGGTCTGAGAAGCATAATAAGTTTCTCCATCAACCAGTTCAGTAGTTGGTCCCAATATCTCTCCAGTTGATAAATACCATTTTATATTAGTTCCTGATACAGTTAATGATGATATATTATTACCACATGACATATACTGCAACTGCTCCCCTGTAGGTGGAAGGACATCTGAAATTGAAATATTGATTGAATCAGAATATAAACAAGAACTCATTATAGAACCATCTAACCCATCATTGTAATATAAATATTTTACTTCATCCTCACAAAGAGCTCTTTGCCAAATACCCACATCATCTATAGCACCATCAAAAACAAGTTCTCCTGGATTATTATTATATTCTGATCCAATGTATAACTTTTGATTATTAGCAACATTTCTTGAAGTAAAATTACATTCCTCAACTAACTCTCCATCAATATAAGTTTTTTTTATACCATTATTTATGCTAGTCATTTGAGCTATCATAACAATATGATGCCATTGATTATTGAAAGGATAATTAAATTGTCCATTGCCTGAGCAATTAGTGGCAGAAGAACCAAATTGAGCCCACAAACCAGCTGTAGCATCTCCTCCAGTTGGTCCACCATATTCATAAAATATTCTATAGTTTTTAGATGCACTTTGAGGCCCAATGCCTTTACTAATAACCATCTCATCATTAGTCAATAAAGAACTATTTCTTTTAAACCAAAGAGAAATAGAAAACTCTGAATTTGAAGTATTTTCAAAATCAAGTAAATTATTATCATCTACTACTATGTGACCAGATAATCCATTAAATTGATATGCTGCATTTAGATTTCCAAATCTATCTAATGTTAAAGCTGCTGGTCCGATTACAGACCCATCTAAATTATTACCACTTTCATCATTAGCATTACCATTAAAAGGATAATAAGCTGATAAACCATTTTTAATATCATTAGAACAGCTACTTAAAGTAGACGCTTGAATACTGTAAGTACCTGATTCAGTAATTGAAATTTTTTGAGTTGTATCTCCAGTATTCCATAAATAGTAATCAAAACCCTCTCCTGCATCTAAAGTTATGAATTCATCCTCGCAAATCTCAATATCTTCACCTAAATTCAAAATATTATTACATTCTTGTGAATAAATATTTAGACTTGAAACAAAAACAGTTAAAATAAAAACTAAACATCTCATATTTTAATAAATTATTTTTAAATTTTTATAGATTAAAATCTACTTTTTCATCATAAGAATTATATTCTAAATACCAACATCATCTCTAGCAAAATCAAAAAAATTTCCTAGACAATTAATGTTATCTACTAAGCATAGTATCAATAATTTACAAATTTTAATTAAAAAATCTTGTACATAAATCCACCTATATTTATTATAGTGAATATCCAAAATAAATAATTTCTCATAACCCAGTTGCAGAATAATTAAACCATAGGGCATATCTTCTTCTTTTAATTCAGATACCTAGAACTTCACTATTATACCCCATTATACAAAGACCACCCCTAAAAAGAAAACCGATATTATATAAGTATTTATCTCTCTATAATAACCTTAACTTTATTTACTTCTTTATTTGTAGTAATATGTAATAGATAGATACCATTATTAAGATTCGATACATTAATCCTAATTGAAGAATTGTTTAACTCTACCTTATTAGGTGTTATTATCTTACCACTAAAGTCAATAAACTCTACTTTTTCAACTTTAGAATTATCTTTTAATTCAACAATAAATTCATTATCAGTAGGGTTTGGATAAACTTTTTTCACAAAAGAAATATTCTCTACAAATAATGGAAGTGGACATCCTTTTATATCAACATTTTCTCCAATTAATGTACCAGGACACTCATCAACATCATCGTTTACACCATCACCATCAGTATCTTTTTGTGAGTCAGAACACCCATCAGCATCAACCGCCTCTCCAGTTGGCGTAGAAGGACAGTTATCATTAGCATCAAGTACTCCATCTCCATCATCATCAGTATCACACACATCTCCTTCTCCATCAGAATCTGTATCAAGTTGATCTGCATTT
>Ga0310122_10000489_pt1 | contig 24985 bp, 28 predicted proteins | sample CB6_Bottom_1051__FD_203503 | JGI IMG/M metagenome (GOLD analysis project Ga0310122, IMG submission 203503) | Marine microbial communities from Western Arctic Ocean, Canada - CB6_Bottom_1051 | ecosystem: Environmental > Aquatic > Marine > Oceanic | place: Canada: Western Arctic Ocean | collected...
ACTTATCGGGCCATTCCATAGAAAGACATAATATTCACGCAGGAATAACCGTTCCAAATTATGGAAACAACAATGAAAATAAACTAAAACCTGGAGTTTATGCCATAGAACCTTTTGCAACAACAGGAGAAGGCCAAGTCTATAATGGAGATTCTGGAAATACATATGATATAATTAATCAAAAAACTCCAAGATCTCCAAAAGCCAGAGAAATTTATAAATTCATTTTAGAAAAATATAAAACACTTCCATTCTCACTTAGAGAAATTCAGGATAAATTTGGGCCCATGACAAAACTAGCATTAAAAGAACTAGAGAACCAAGGTATAATCAAAGAATATGCCAAACTAATTGAAAAATCTCATGCTCCAGTTACTCAATCCGAACATACAATAATCATAACAGATGATAGAGAGATAATTGTAACAACAAGAGAGGATTAAAAAAAGGAATAATGAAAAAAATAAAGAGGTTAGTTAAAGATTTAGAAAAAAGAGGAATCATAACCAGAAAACCTAAACCTATTTATCCATTTCTATTAGGATTTATTATACTAATAATTTGGTACACAACACCAATAGAAAACAATATACTAAAAAACTTTTCTTTAGGACTAACAATATTTACTTTTATCTTTGCAATATTGCATTGGTTAGTTGTTAGAATTTTGAAAGGCTAATTACTAATTAAGGGGCAACTAGAAGTGTAGCATAATCATCTGATAATCCAATTCCAACTGATCCAGGCCCAGGCTTATACATATGTTTCGCATGTTCTGGAGAATCATGCCACCCACCAGCGTTGTTAGGTTCTCCATATATGACATTAATAGGATCTCCATAATTATGAATATTCTCCCCAAATCCATCAATAGTTTCTGCACCATTATCATCATATACTGCCTGAACCACATTTTCCCCTCCATTTTTTAGAACTACTTTTTTATTACTATGTTCATATATTCCAGTATCTTGCATAAAATTAGTATGTTGCATTGCCGCAATAGTCATGAATAAATCTAATACTAAAGGAGGGTGTCCTAGTCCTTCCCTCTCTACATTAATCATATGAACTACATCTATAATGTTCTGGCCTTGAGGAATCGTTGAAAGATATATCATAGTATCCCTGGGCACATACATATCATATGTTATTAAACTAGCCCATTTTCTTGGTGCAATTTGTGCCAACCCTTCTTCCCCCTCACTATATTCGCTAAATAATTCATCTAGTTTTGGTGAAGACACAGGATCAGCAGTAGGATTAGGATAAGCAGGAGGTAAAAGTTCAACTTCTTTACTTTCTTCACTCTCCACAACAGGCTTTTGATATTGCATAAATAAAACAAAGGCTAATACTAACGCAACAATAACTATGATAAAAATAGTCTTCATATTTTTCCCTTTCTTTTTTGTAGCTTTTCCTCTTACCATCTTACCTCTTTCTATATAATCAACTTAAGAAATAATACTTTATAAATATTATCTATTAACTTTAAACATTTATTTTCCCCTTAACCCTAACCATCAACTCCTTAGCTAATAACAAATACTCTTTAACTATCCTTAAATCTAAAATCTGAGTGCCTAAATTATCACTCATAATAACTACTTTATCTCCTTTCACAAACTCCATCGCACTCTCCTTATGCCTTTTATTTAATTCAATAATCTCCTCTATCTTTTTAATCTGTTCATTAGAAAGATCATACTCCTTAGCTAAATCCACAAAAGTCCCAAAATTATCACCATGACTATTATACAATCTTATCCTTTTATACAAATACTCATAATTCAAAATACAATTCACACATCCTATAATAGAATTATAAATTTCATCAAAAATCTTCAACAAAAGCCTGTTTTCATTAACTAAAGGGAAGGTCACATAAGTCATATGGTCTGCAATCTGTAAATGTCTTACGGCTTCATTAAGATTCTTCTGGAACTCTTCTTCCATTAAATAACCAAGAAACAATTATTAATAAGATTTTGTATACAGGTTAATTAGCTTCCAGAACTTATTATTTTAACGAGGCTATGTTTATCCTTGAACAAAAGATAAAATAAAACCTATTAGTAATAATGCTGTGGAAATTACCATGTATATGTTAATTTCTTTACCTTTCTTTGCTAAAAGCAACCCTAGCATGAAGATAATAAATCCAAATAGAAGGGCCTTATCAATAGCAAATGTCCAGATTGTCACTATGATCATTCCTATCACCATAAACATATCAAGTTTAGTATAAGTTTTCAATTCATCTCTACTAGGAAATAAATGGATCCCAACCCATAATAAAGCTCCAGTAGTTGCTATAAGTGGCACAAGGTTCAATAGGGGGGTTAATACCAAGAACGACAACATAAGTATTGAAACAACAACTGCTGTAAAACCAGTTCTGCCACCTTCTGCGATCCCAACACCACTTTCAACATAGGTAGTAAGACTTGTAGTTCCTAGCCCAGAACCAACAATTGTTGCCGCTCCATCTACAGAAAGAGTTTCTTTCATTTGAGGTAAAGTTCCATCTCTGTTAACAATTGAAGTATTTCTAGTTAATCCTATAAACTTAGCAACACTTCCATAAAAATCAACTAGGAAAAGAACAAGTATAACACTCCACATTCTTGGATCAAATATTACTCCTAGATCTAATTTTAATATAGCGCTAAACATGTCCTTAGATATTTCAACTGTTTCGCCTGTACCACCAAGACCCATAAAATTAGCTAGAAATGATGCAAGGACTATACTGATTAATACAGACCCAGGAACCTTTAGTTTTCTTAATATTAATACTACTGCAACTCCAAAATATAGGACATATGCCATTGGAGAAAAGATGAGGCCAATTCCAGTAAAGGTAATTCCTTTGTAGAGTAATACTCCTGCAAGTCTTAATGCAATAAGCATAAGAAAAACGCCAACAGCTAATGAAAGTCCAGATTTCATTTTGTCTGGAATAGCTTGAATTACCTTTGTCCTAACATTAGTTAATGTTAAAATCATAAAAATAACTCCAGACCAAAATACCGCTCCCAGCGCTTGAGGCCAACTAAATCCTAAACCAAGAATAACAAAAAATGCAACATAAGCATTCATTTCCATACCTGGAGCTAATGCAAAAGGTTTCTTTGCCCAAACTCCCATAAAGAAAGTTGCTAAAAATGAAACTATAATTGTGGCAAACAATACTGCACTTTTGTTAAATCCGGCCTCACTAAGAATTGCTGGATTTACAACAAAAATATAGGCAAGAGCCATAAAAGTTGAAACACCTGCAATAATCTCAGTTTTATAGTTAGTCTTGTGTTTAGAAAATTCAAAATAATTTGCTACCTTTTTCCAAAATCCTCTTTTCTCAACGACCAATTTTTTCATTTTTACCCAACTTATATATTCAAGATATAATTCTTTTTAAAACTATCATTTAATTGCTCTAATCTTGTTTAATATCTGCCTAATATCTTTACCATAATTGTATTCTAAATTTTTCTTGTTTTTTAATTGTTTATTTTTTACATCTTCAATTAATTTATTTACCAATTCTTTAGGGGACTTTGAGAATATTAATTTGCTTCCACGCTTCGTAATAATTTTTTTCATTGTCTTCAAATGATCACTAAATCCTCCGATACCAGATAATGCTGCAACTGTGATCCCCTCTTGTGATGCAATTCCTACTTCAGTCATTGTTCCAGAACCCCCTCCTACTGCAATTATTCCATCGCAGGAAATTACATTGAATATCTCTCTTCCCACTAGCCCCATTCCTGTAAAGACCACACTGTCAAAACAATCTAATGGTTTTTTATATAATGTTAAATGCTCCTCTTTATTTCTTGCTGGAGAAATGCCAACAACTTTTCCACCATTATCACTAGCACCAAGGACTGCAGCATACGGTAATCCAGTCGTTGCACCAGTTATTAGTGTTGCTCCTTTTTTAGCGATATTAGCACCAATTTCATACGACAAGATAGCTCCTTTTTTATACATCTGTGTTTCATGTTTATCATCAGCTCCCCCCATTACCCCAATTTGAATTTCTTTTAAAACCATACTATTTTTTAAGTTTAAAAATTGAAAAATCTTTTATCTTCCTCCCTTTAAATTCATATTCTGGTGTGAATATAGTATCTACCAAGGAAAGTCCTACATCTTTAAAAACTTTTTTATACCATTCAATCGGCCTATGTAGTTCAATTATTTCATAATTTCCTTCTTTTTTTATTTTTTTAAATTTATGATTTTTTTCATATGGGTTTTTGGTAAGAATCCTAAAATCAATGTTAGATTCTGGAACGTCAAAGATTAAAGGATTACAAAATCCAACATATACCGTCCCTCCTTTTTTAATTTCTAGGTAAATATTTTTAAGAATTTTTATAACTTCTTCTTCCGGAACAATACACAATACTAGATTACAGATAATAAAATCAAAATAATTATGAGGTATATCTTCAACTTTTTTGTATACATTTTCAGGACCAATTCTTTCTCCTGCTCTTGTTCTTATATCTGCTGAAATATCAAATAATCTACTATCTGCACCCTTAGCTTTAAGGGCTGACGCCAATACGGCTGGCCCACCACCATAATCAAGAACTTTTTTATTCTTTAAATTACCAAGTAAGGGTATCAATGTATTATCATAATAGGCTAACTTTATTTTTTCAGCTTCAAGTTCTTTAAGAACCTTACCCCATTGGCGCTGGCCAGAAATTAATATTCTATTTGATTCCCACATGATTTTCCAAAATTTATCATAAGATTCTGCAGCAACTTTATTAGATATAAGGATTCCAATCGGATTTTTAGTCCAAATAATAATTCCAATTTTATTATTTCTAATTATAGTTTCTGTTAAAGGCTCAAATGATTTCTTAATAAACTTATATTCCGCTTTAGGATACTTATTTTTTTGAACCCAGTCTTTTAAGGACTCGTTAAAAATAAGCTTAGCTTTAATTCCTTTAGCTGCCCTTTTTTTATGATAATCAACCCAGAACGTTTCTCCTAACATTAGAGATTCCTTAGATGAACCAAAAGTATGATGATCTTTCCCTCCGGTGTTAAGTAAAATATTCAATAATCGTTTTACTCCATCAATTCCGTTAAAAGAAGTTCGAGGAGTCATACCACTTAGAATTACTGATTCAAAGGTTTCACCTTCTCTCTTTAATGCATTCAATTTTGTTTTAGTTTCTATACTAATCTTAATTGCTGTTTCTTTAACCATAGTTAACTCCGGTTAACCACAGTTAACTATAGTATATAAATCCATTGATTTAGAAAATTCAAGTCGCTCTCCACATTAACTTCCAGAATTGATCATAAGACTCAGCAGTTTCTTTACTATGAATCAAAATTCCAATAGGAAGTTTTGTCCAAATAATAATTCCAATCTTATCGTTCCTTATTATTGTCTCAGTTAGAGGCTCAAACCCAGTACTTGTAAATTTATACTTGGCTTTAGGATAGATATTAACATCTATCCACCCCTTAAGAGATTCATTAAATAATAACTTCGCACTAATTCCCTTAGCCGCCCTTCTTCTATGATAATTAAGCCAAAATGGCTCTCCCATCATAAGAGAATCTTTTGAAGACCCAAAAGTATGATGCTCTTTTCCACCTGCCTCAAGTAACTCATAAAGCAACTCGCGTATACCTTTAATCCCTCTAAACGTTGTAATCTCTGATTTCTTTTTAGCTTTTTCCTGTTTAGACAAAAGAAAAGGCAAAAGCTCTTCAAATTCTTTTTTCTTATCATCAATATAATTGGAAATATGCTTTGGATTTGCCGCACTATAATGATTTCTCTGTCCTTCTTTAACAAAAGAAACAAATCCTTTATTAACCAACTTATTTAAGGTAGCATGAATCACCGAACTCTGAAGCCCAGATTTCTCGATAATAGGGCCAGCTGTACTTTTTCCTAACTCAAGCAAAGCCAAATATACCTTAATCTCAGCATTTGTAAATCCTAAATCCTCAAGTATTTGTGTATCCATACATATTAATTCAAAAATCCCCTTATAAACCTTTCTATTACCTCCTCCGTTTTTGGAGGAGATTAATTTAAATACAGTTATTTTAGTTATTACTATATAGTAAATACATGGAGATAAAATAAAGAAAATGGAAAATGAAGGAAACTATGAAATTGTAGGCAGTAAATATCTTTTTAGAAAAGATCTTAGAGAAGCAGACCTTAGAGGAGCAGATCTTATTGGAGAAAAGCTTGAAAGAGCAGATCTTACTGGAGCAAATCTTGAAGGAGCAGATCTTAGAGGAGCATATTTTGGAGGAGCAGATCTTAGAGGAGCAAATCTTAGAAGAGCAAATCTTAGTGGAGCAGATCTTAGAGGGGCAGATCTTACATTAGCAAACCTTAAAGGAGTACATCATTATAAGGCATCCGATCTTACTGAAACAAATCTTACTGAAGCAAATCTTTTAGGAGCAGATCTTGGAGGAGCAAGTCTTTGGAATGCAAATTTTTATGGAGCAAACCTTAGAGGAGCAGATATTAGAGGAGCATATCTTTGGGAAGCAAATCTTGAAGGAGCAAATCTTGAAGGAGCAGATCTTAGTGGAGCACGTCTTGAAGGAGCAGATCTTAGAAGAGCAAATCTTGAAGGAGCAAATCTTGAAGGAGCAAATCTTGAAGGAGCAGATCTTACTGATGCAACTTTTAAACCAGAAAATATGATAGCAATGACTATTGATGATGGTAAAGGAAATATATACCGATGTCAAGAAGATGGTTGGCATATTATGAATTGAATTGATGGTAGAAAATAAAATGGAAACAAATAAACAAAAAGTAGAAGAAAGATATGAAAAACTTTCAAGCCCACTAAAAAGTAGATTAACAGATACCTATAATCATTGGGTTGGGGTATCAAACGTAGTTTTCGGTAGATGGAATTTTGATGATTTTTATTCAATATATGATAATAAAGAGGATAGTTTTGTTAAAGCCGTTCCATCATTTATTATCTCACAAATTGAAGGAATTACAGAAATTGATTTAGAGCATATTAGTGATTTCAGTGAATTAGCAAAAATAACAAATTCAGGACTTGCAGAAAGAACTATGGATCAACCCAAATTAAAAGAAACTTACGATCTCGGTATGAGTTACATGTATGGAGGTAATAGGGTTTCTAGCTGGAGCGCTTAGAATGCCTATAGGAGTTTAGATAAAAATGAAACAAGAACTTAACGTTAAATTAGAAGATTTTACTAAAAAAAATTAGGCCCTTATTAATAGATAGTGTTAGTGAATATCTTAAAAAATGCAATATTGATCCAACTGATGAACTAAGAAAACTAGAGGGGGCTTTAGGATATAATTACAACTAACTCAACTCCAACAAAGCCTCAGTCAAATCACCATTAGCCTTCTCTAAAGCCATTTTAGCCTCTTCTTCTATACAATTACACTTTTCCATTATTGTCTTAACATCTTCATCACCAGCACTCTCTTCTCTAACATCTCCAGAAATCTGAAAATTCTCCTGACCTTGCATCTTTATCTTAACAACACTGGGATTCTCTATAATAATATTCCCACCATCTTTCTCAATAATAACACGATCAGCATCTATCTCTTCCTGGGCCATGCCCATCTGCTTCATTACAGCTTGCATTTTTTTAGGATCTAAACCAGGAAACATTTTATTAATCAACCAATAGGAAAAAATACCTTCATACCAGCAACGAAGGCTATTATTAGGACTATAAATACGACTACATGAGTAGGACTCAATTTAAATGCACTCTTATATTCTTCTCCATATCTCATTAACCCTCCAAAACTTGAGGGCATCTGCATTGTTTGTTCCGCCATATGAAATTTAAAAAATAAAGATATTTAAACCTTCCTACGATTAATATTATATCATGGCAAATCAATATAATCCTCAAGAAAAAGAACCTAAAATCCTTAAACTCTGGGAAACTAACAAAACTTACAAGTTCGATCCTAAAAGAGGAAAAGCCTTCAGCATAGACATGCCGCCACCAACAGTTTCAGGTAAAATGCACATAGGGCACGCCTTCTCTTATGCACAACAAGATTTCATTGCAAGATACAGAAGAATGGCTGGCAATGTATTCTATCCTTTTGGAACAGATGACAATGGACTACCAACTGAAAGATTAATTGAAAAAATAAAAAATGTTAAAAGTAAAGAGATGTCGAGAGCCAAGTTTATTGCATTATGTCTAAAAACCTTAAAAGAAATAACGCCAGATTTCATACAAGATTGGAAAAACCTAGGAGTTTCTTGTGATTATGATATCTACTACTCAACCATAAATAACAACTCACGAAAAATCTCGCAAAAATCCTTTATAGATCTTTACAACAAAAAACTAGTTTATAAAAAAGAATTCCCAACAATTTGGTGCCCTGAATGTCAAACCGCAATTGCACAAGCAGAATTAGAAGACAAAGAACATAAAAGCTCATTCTTAACACTAAAATTCAAAGCAAATAACAAAGATCTTCTCATAGCAACAACAAGGCCAGAACTATTAGGAGCTTGTGTTGCAGTTTTTGTTAATCCTAATGACAAAAGATACAAAAACCTAATAGGCAAACAGGCCATTGTGCCTTTATTTAATTATAAGGTCCCAATAATTGCAGATAAATCAGCAGAAATTGAAAAGGGAACAGGAGTCTTAATGGTTTGTTCTTATGGAGACAAATATGATGTAGATGCCATTAACAGACATAAATTAGAGCCTAAACTTGTTTTAAACGAAAAAGGAATTATACATACAGGAGATTATAAAAATTTAAAAATAAAACAGGCCAGAGAAAAAATTTCAGAAGATTTAAAAAAATCTAATTTAATAACAGAACAAAAATCAATCTCACATATTGTAAATACGCATGACAAATGTGGAACAGAAATAGAATTCCTTCCAACAGAACAATGGTTCATAAAAGTTTTGGACCAAAAAAAACAATTAATCAAACAAGGAAAGAAAATTGCTTGGTATCCTAAATATATGTCTAAAAGATATGAAAATTGGGTTAATGGGTTGGAATGGGACTGGAGTATTTCAAGAGAAAGGCATTTTGGAGTTCCAATTCCTGTTTGGGAATGTCAAACCTGCAAGCTTATTATTCTCCCAAAAGAATCCGAACTACCAATCGACCCTTTGGAAACAAAAAAGCAATGTCCAACTTGCCATAAACAAGCAAACCCAGAAACAAAAGTTCTAGATACTTGGACAACCTCCTCCCTAACTCCACAAATTACAAGCAACCTAATCAACAACAAACTAACTATGCCCTACTCATTACGTGCTCAATCCCACGACATAATAAGAACTTGGGCATTTTATACTATAGTTAAATCACTTTACCACGAGAATAAAATTCCATGGAATAACATAATGATTTCTGGTTTTGTTACATTAAAAGGCCAAAAAATGAGCAAAAGCAAAGGAAATGTTATAGCACCTCAACTTGCCCTCAAGCAATACGGCGCAGATGCCTTAAGATTCTGGGCAGCAGGTTCAAAACTTGGAGAAGATTTAGATTATCAAGAAAAAGATCTCATAACTGGAAAAAAATTCATAACAAAATTATGGAACGCGACAAATTTTGTTTTCATGAATTTAAAAAACTTCAAACACAAAAAACCAACCAAGCTCGAACCAATAGACAAACTATTCTTAGCAAAACTAAACAACTTAATAACAATCTCAACAAACTATTTTGAACAATACGAATATTCAAAAGCAAAATTAGAAACAGAAAAGTTCTTTTGGAATCTTTTCACTTCAAACTATCTAGAAATCATCAAAAAAAGAATTTACCATGAAACTGGCAATAAGAAACTATCTGCACAATACACCTTATACAAAAGTCTGCTAACGATCCTAAAACTAATAGCCCCAATAATGCCATTTATAACAGAAGAAATTTATCAGCAATATTTCAAAAAAACAGAAAAAACATCATCAATCCATCTAACAGGCTGGCCAACTACCGATAAAACGAAAGCAAAAGTAAATACAGAAGAACTTGACTTATTCTTAAAAACTCTAAGCAAAATCAGGCAAAAAAAATCTAATGCCAAAAAGCCCATGAACTCAGAAATCTTGCTAACTTTACCAAAAAAAGATAAATCTAAACTAACCAGCCTTCTCCAAGATCTAAAAGACGTTACAAATTCCAAAGAGATAAAAGAAGGGAAATTTAAAGTAACCTTTACTTAACAAAAACAATTAAAAGTCCCTTTACACTAATTTTCATATGGCACTTGACGAAAAACAAAAAATAAAACTTGAAGATTTCCTTGAAAGGATGAGAGATTATAAAGCCAGACATACAGAGCTTATAACAGTCTTAGTTCCAGCAGGATTTGACATAAATCTAATTACAAAACAACTTGAATCCGAGAAATCAACTTCAACAAATATAAAATCTACAAAAACAAGAAAAAATGTCAAAGAAGCACTTGAATCTTTAATTAGGATAACAAAGGGTATGAAGAAAGCTCCTCCAAACGGACTTGGCCTGTTTGCAGGAAATGTTTCTCAAACAGAAGGACAAGATGAATTCATAACAGAAGCCTTTGAACCTCCTGAAGAGCTCAATGCAAGATTATACAGATGTGATCAAAACTTTGTTCTAGATCCTTTAGAAGAAATGTTACAAGTCAAAGAAGTTTATGGTTTAATTGTTGTCGAGATAAACGGTGCAACTATAGGACTTTTGACAGGGAAAAAAATAAAAGTTTTACATACTTTTGAATCTAACATTCCAGGAAAAACCCATAAGGGGGGGCAATCATCTGCAAGGTATGCAAGAATCAGAGCTAATTTAGCAAAAGAATTCTTCAGAAAAATTGCAGACACGGCTAAAAAGGAATTTCTTAATTTAAAAGAATTAAAAGGACTTCTAGTTGGGGGCCCGGGACCAACAAAAGAAGATTTCATTAAGGAAGGTAATTTACCAAACAAGTTACAAGACCAGATCCTAACTATCAAAGACCTAGGTTATGCTGATGAACATGGACTAGAACTTCTAGTTGAAGGCTCTCAAGAAGTCTTAGCAGACCAGGAAATAATCAAAGAAAAAAAACTTCTGGAAAAATTCTTCAACATGTTAGGAAAAGATAAAGATAAAACAGCTTACAAGAAAGAGGCCGTAGACAAAGCCCTAAACATAGGAGCTGTAGACACTCTCTTTTTATCTAAAAAACTAAAAAAATCTGAAATAAAGATTTTTGAAAAAAAAGCAGCCGAAATGTCTACAAAAATTGAACTTATTTCAGTAGAAACAGAAGAAGGTCAGCAATTTTATAATTTAAGCGGTATCGGAGCGATTTTGAGATTTAAAGTGCAATAATACTCAATCATCAACCAAACCCGCTAAAACCCAAGCAATTTTTCCAGGATTATGTCTTAGTAAATCCTTTTTCTCCCACAACAATTTCTTCTCAGAAACATCATCTAACAAATTTCCAACAAGAACTCTGACCCCCAATTCCTTAACCTCTTGAAAATCATTTTCAACTAAATAAGCATTCTCTTTGGCATAAGAATTTATCAAATCCTGATCAGGTCTTCCATTATTCAAAATAACAAAATCCAACTTACCATTCAAATAATCTAAAATCTTGCCAACATGATCTGAAGCCTTATATTCATGAGTTTGAGAAACTTGGCTCATTATATTGCAAACATAAACTTTCTTAGCTTTAGAAACATTAACAGCATCAGCAATACCACCAACCAACAAATTTGTAATCACACTCGTATATAAACTTCCAGGACCTAAAATAATCAAATCAGCCTCGCTAATGGCCTTTAAAGCTTTTTCATTAGCCTTGGCAGAAGGATTCAAAAAAACTCTCTTAATCTTACTTCTTAAATGAACTTCATCATTATGTCTATCAATTATATTGTCTTCTTCCTCAATAAGCAGTCCATTTTCTAACTCGGCACAAATATGAACATTATCAAAAGTACTAGGAAGAACCTTCCCTTTTAACTTCAAAATCTTACTAACTTCTTCAATTCCCTTCTCAAAACTTCCAGTCAATTTGGTCAAAGCAGCAATAAATAAATTCCCAAAACTATGACCTTCCAAACTTCCATTATCAAATCTATACTGAAACAAGTCCTTCATTAACTTATCAGAGTTTGACAAAGATATTAAACAATTTCTGATATCTCCTGGAGGCAAAACATTTAATTCTTTTCTTAATTTCCCAGAACTCCTTCCAGAATCAGTAACAGTAACAATCATAGTTAAATCATCTGTATATTTTCTTAAACCCTCCACAATAGTCGGTAATGCAGTTCCACCACCAATTATAACTATTTTAAGCTTTTTCTTATCTATCTTAGAGTTATTAATTTTTTTAATAACATCATAAATCTCTCTTAAATTTTCAATCTCAAAATCAGGTTTCTCACTCTCATCTTTTGGCTCTAAAGATTTATACTTCCCTTTTAACACTCTAACAGTTCTCATCTCAAGCTCATTGCCAATCTTAAGCTCGCCATCAATTCTATCCCCCACAACCAAAATTTCTTCTGAATCTAAATCCAAAACTTTCAAAGATTCCTCAAAGGCACTTCTTTTATCTCCAAGACGAGTTAAAAAAATATGATTAAAGTAATTCCTAATACCCAATATATCAATTCTTTCACTTTGGCTAGAAGTAGAACCCTGACTTATCAAAACCAATTTGTAATCTTCCTTCAACTTTCTCAAAACTTCCACGGTTTCAGGAAAAATTCTTAATTTGCTTAAATCAGGATTAATATAAGTAGACAAGCCAGCTTCAATCACTTCCTCATCCTCTTGACCAAAACCTTTAGCTAAATCTCTAAACTTACCATTTCCAGGATTATTTTCTACAATATCTTTAATTTTTGATAATCCTTCATCAAATGAACAATTCAGTCCCTTTTCTATCATTGCCTCTATTGCTTGTTTCAAAGCATTTTCAGTTAATACTTCAGAGTCATGCAAGGTATTGTCCAAATCAAATATAACAGCCTTTATCTCTTTATATGACATTCTTAGTTCAACAACAACTTAAAAAAAGTTTATAAATATTACTAGTCTACAAAAACTTTAAAACATCCTTCTTATTCATTCTTATATGGAAGAAACTAACTCGTCTAATCAACCTAACCCTTCTATAACCTCAGAAACTGTAAAAGAGCTAGATGAAACAAAAGAGATTGAAAATATGAAAAAGATAGAGGCTGCTCTGTTCCTATCAGCTAGATATCTCTCAACTAAAGAATTAGTCCTTCTTACAGACGTAAATCCGTTAATGCTAAAAGAACTAATAGAAAAACTTGTCCATAAATACAGCATAGAAGATTCTGCAATTGAAATAATAAGTAAGGAAAACCTGTGGAAAATGGATGTAAAGCAAGAGCACGTCCATATGGTTAACAAATTAGCTACTGGCACTTCAGAATTCACAAAAGCAGAACAAGAAACCTTAGCTGTCATCGCTTACAAACAGCCAGTAAAACAATCTATCATAATAAAAATAAGGGGGAACAAAGCTTATGAACATGTCAAACATTTCATACAAATTGGATTAGTCCAAGCAAAACGGGCAGGACACACAAAAGAACTTAAACTAAGCGATGATTTTTTTGATTACTTCCATCTTCAGAATAGCGATAAAGGAGCTATTCTGAATGACCCAGAAGAATCTGAACAAAGTGAAGATTCTTCAGGTTTACAAAAGAATGACAAAGGGATTATGGAATTAGAGAACAATAATCCTAATAAAGAAGAAGATTCCAATTAAAGGAAGGTTGTATCTAGGAAAACTTCCAACTTCTCTGAAGTTGAAGTTCCAAAAAATCATAAAGATTTTTTAGGACCTTGGTTTCCTGGAACTAAGGATCTTAAAATGCCCCTAATAACATTTGTTATCTACACATCTATTTATATTGGACTAATTGCAACAACTTTCTATATCTTAACATTTCTCGAAGATAAGAAAAAACAAAGGCCCTTCTTCTCGGATAAAGAACTTCCAAAAGTAACAGTCCTTATCCCAGCATTTAACGAAGAAGAGACAATAGCTTTAACCCTGGATTCTATACTAAAATCTGACTACCCAAAGAATAAATTTGAAGTAATAGTAATCGATGATGGTAGTAAAGATAAAACATTACAAATTGCCAATAAATACAAGAAAAATGGCATCAAGATTATAGCAAAAGTTGAAAACCAAGGAAAAGGGGCTGCTTTAAATACAGGAATAGAAAAAGCAAATGGTGAAATAATCTTTACAATGGATGCAGATACTGAAGTCCCATCTTTTAGCTTAATCAACATGACAAGATATTTCAAAGACCCAGAAATAATGTCAGTAACTCCAGCAATGGTAACTAAAAACCCAAAAAACATCCTTCAAAGAATCCAGCAGATAGAATATCTAACTGGACTCTTCTTAAGAAAAACTTTTGCAGCTCTTAATGCAGTTCACATAACTCCTGGAGCCTTCTCAGCATACAGAAAATCTTTTTTTGATAAATATGGAGGTTATGAAGAAAATAACATAACAGAAGATTTAGAAATGTCTCTTAAAATACAATATAATAAGTATAAAATTGAAAATGCTCCTGAAGCCCCCGCCTACACCAACCCCCCAGCAAAATTTTCTCATCTATTAAAGCAAAGAAGAAGATGGTATGTAGGCTTAATGAAAAATCTCTGGACTTACAAACAACTTTTCAGCAAAAAATACGGAGATTTAGGAGTTTTTGTCCTTCCAATTGCAGGTATCAGCATCATCTTCTCAGTCTTTGTAACAATATATCTATTCATAAACTCAATATTAGACATAAACAAGGAAATCATCTTCTATCAAAATATCAACTTTGATCTGACAAACGTATATCAATTAAATCTCTTCTTTTTTGAAAGACTATTCTTCAATTTAGCAACAAACACTGTCCTCATATTTATCATCCTTTTCTTAATAGTGATAGCAATCTATCTAAACTATGCATCTAAAAAAACAGGAAAGATTTCAGGCCTCATGATAAACTTGCCCTTGTTCTTCATATCATTTGCAATCCTTTTCGGATTCTGGTGGATAGTCTCAATCTTCTATGTCATATTTAAGAAAGATATATCTTGGAACTAACAAATACATAAATAGGCAATCTCCCATCCTTATAAATTCCATAAAAACATAAAATGAAAGAACCAGATAATCAAGACAGACCAATCCAAAGCCCAAAAAGATACTTTCTTGCATTTGTAATAGGGACATTAATTTTTATATTTGGTTTTACTTTAACTACCTCTATATCCTACCTCCAATTTCAAAAGATTTCAAAGTTCCAAGATGAAACATCCTATCAAATCTTTAATGAGAAATTAGGTTATACTCTTTTTAATAAAGATATATGTTCAAGTAACTCATTTCAAGAAATTTCAGAATCTTTAGGTTTCCAAGGAGCAATCATCGATGATCTAGAAAAAAAATTAGGCAAAAAAAACAAAAAGGTTTTATTCAGGAAAAAAATTTACACTTTAGTTGAGTTAGAACACCTCGAATTTATAAACCAATTAAACGAAAACTGCAATCTAAGTATCTCAACTATTTTATTTTTCTACTCAAACGAACAAAAAGATTTAGGGAAAAGTGAAGAAACAGGAAGATTATTAGATACTGTGAATAGAAGAAATGATAATTTAGTAACATACTCTTTTGATATTAATTTAAAAAGCAATTTAATAGATGAACTTAAAAAGAGTTATGAAATCAAAGAATCCCCTACAATAATAATTAACCAAAACAAAAAAATCATAAGTCCAAAAAATATTGATGAAATTGAAAAATATTTAATCAAAATCGATGATAAAGAAGAAGATAAGAATATTATTAGACTTTGATCTATATCATATATATCATATATTTCACAAAACAAATAACAATAAAAACCAATTTCCCCCTACCTTTAATAATAAAAATGGTTGAAAACTGCGAAAGATGTGAAGCTGGTGGAAATGAAGTAAGAATTTTTGATGCTATTTTTGATGGTAGGATGATTAGTATTTGTGAGAGGTGTTCTATCGTAGAAAATGTGCCCTTAATAAAAAAGCCCGATACAAATCAATTAAAAGAATCAGAAAAAGGTATTGGGGTTTATGATAGAATGAGAAGGATTTCTGGAATAAGACCGGTTGAAAAACCAGAAACTTTCTTCCAAGAAGACAGACTAAGAGAACTCAACAACAATCCTGAATTAGAACTACCTGAAAAGCAAAGTCTTAATCTTATAGACCATTTTCATTGGGATGTTATGAAAAACAGAAGGAGAAAAGGACTTTCACAACGGCAGCTTGCTGAAGCAATAGGTGAATCCGAACTAGCCATTCAACTTGTTGAAAAATCTAAACTACCTGAAAATGTAGAACCTATTATTAACAAATTAGAGCAATTTTTCCAAATTAAACTAAGAAAAATGCCTGAACAAGATATTGTGCAAAAACAAGAACCTGTCTTGTTAAACAAACAAGGTCAAGAACTTGATATCATACCTGAAGAAGAAATGGTTTTTATAGATGATCCTGTTGAAGAAGAATCAACAGTAGAGCCAGAACCAACAACCAAACCAATAGACCTACAAATGGAAGATATCAAAGATTTAGACTTAAAAAAAATTAATCAAGAAAAAGTAACCATAGGAGACTTGCAAAATCTTCATAAAAAAAGGGAACTTGTTACTAAGCAAGAAATGGTTGAAGAACAAAAGAAAATTGAAGAAAGACAAAGAATATTGCTTGCTCTAAGAGAAAGAGACAGAATTAAATTAGAAGAAAGAAGAAGGCAGGAACTTATTGAAAAGCAAGAAGCAGAACAACAAAGAAGAAAAATAATTGAAGAAAAACAAAGAGACCTTAAAGACCAAAAAAGAAGAGAATATCAGGACATTGACAGTTTTCTTGGAGGAACTGAGCTGCTTGATGAAGAAAACAAAGAAAAACCAGAAACACAAGACAAAAACAATATTGAAGAATTTGATGACGAGTTGATTTAAAATATAAAATCATAAAGTTTCATAAAGTTTCATAAAGTTTCATAAAGTTTTTTAAATCTTCAAAATCTCTGATTTTGAACGAGTTAAAAATCCAAAGGATTTTTAAACCCTTTTTTTCTCTAATTCCTATTAATAAGATGGAAATAAACATTATCAAAGAAGAAAAAAACGATTTAGAGATAAATATAGACAATCAAACAATAGCAGAGTTAATCAGATCATATTTAAACAAAGATCCTGCTGTAAAACTTGGAGCTTGGAAAAAAGAACATTACTCAAAGCCATTAATATTAAAAATAACTACGGAAGGTAAAACAGCTAAAAAAGCACTTCAAGACGCTATTTCTAAAATCCAAAAAGACTTGACAAAATATAAAAACGAATTTAAGAAAGCAAAATAATTATTTCGTCACAGACTTTCTAATCTTTTCTAACTCTTTTGGACCCATTATATTTTTCATTGAAAAATCAACTACAAATCCTAAATACCTTGTAAAATACCAAAGCTTTGACAAAAAAGTAGGGGTAATAACTTCTTTCCCCTTATCCATACTTCTAATTATATTCCTTGCAACAACATAAGGACTCCCAGCCATTTTATTAAACTCCTTAACACAAACATCTCTGCCTTTCTCTCTATAACAATCATAAGCTTTTTCTGCAAACCCAGTGTTCATTCTTGCAGGCAAAACAACTGTTGTCGTAACTTTACTACCCTTCAACTCATATCTCAAAGAACGATTAAATCCATAAATTGCAGATTTCGTAGAATTATAAACTGTGAAATAAGGCAAAGGGGTAAATGCAACAACAGAACCAATATGTATTATCCTTCCTGAATTCTTTTTTTTCATAGAGGGGAGGACTAATCTAGTCAAATGCAGATAAGTAATAATATTCACTTTAAACATATCCACCATCTCCTTAGGATCTTCTTTTTCAAATTCAGCAGACCTCCCAAACCCAGCATTATTAAACAGATAATCAATCCTCTTCTCCTTTTTCAAAATAGTCCCAATCAATCTCTCTCTAAACTTAATATCAGTCAAATCTCCAGAAATGATTATTATCTCTCCTCCAAGTCCCTTACATTCCTTCTTGAGCTTCTCAAGTAGATTTCTTCTTCTTGCAGTTACATAAACTTTATGTCCTTTCTCACATAAAAGCTCTGCCAGAACCCTTCCCAAACCCGAAGATGCTCCTGTAACTAAACTTATAGGTTTTTTCATCGTACACCTTTTTTTCCTTTATATTTTACTAAAAAATCTAGATTATTTAAAGGTTGCTTTCAAATAACTACTTATCCACTAGAATACTCAATTTTTATCTTCTGACTATCTCTTAAAACTAAATCACCAAAAGCCACACTTTCATCACCATTCACAAACATTTTCAAACTACTTTTTCCTTCTTCAACACAATTACCCAAAACACATTGAGAACTAAACTCTTTATTCCATATCTTAAAAAAATCTCCCAACTTAAAATCTCTAATACAAGGGCCTTCTATATGAAGATGTCCAGTTCCATCATGAGTATGAACAGGCCTCATAATATTACCAACTAAACCAACACCTAAAGGAATCACTTGTTTCTCCCCATTAATAACAATTTCCAAATCAGCATGATAATGAGATTTAGCACCTGTATGACTATTAATAGAAATAGTAGTAACATCTGCAGTCTTACACTCTTTAGCCCCTGCAGAAAGAGACATAACCAACCAACCAACACCAACTATAACCAAAATAATTATAAGATAAAAAATATGTTTCCCTTTAATTAAAGAAACTCTTGCCTTTTTACTATCAGAATGAGAATAATGTTTTGACCTATTATGGTCATTGAAAGCTTGCTCACTTGCAAATTCCCTATTACACTCCTTGCATTCAAATGCCATATATTAAAAATAATAATGCATTATTTAAGGTTTTATCTTTATTTCTTCTTCAAATGCTTTACAAACATTCTAACCCAAGGACACGCTAGAGTTCCAGCATAGCCTAATACTAATAATATTACAGCACTTGCCCATAAATTCACATCTGGAGTTTTTATACTATATAACAAATAGTAAACAAAAATCAACCATATAACTGCTTCTATTATTGACCACATCCAATATTTTGAATCCATTTTAACCTCCATTTATTTTATTTATCAACCTCAACCTTACATACATTATCTTTAGTTAAATAAAAAGCACTTATTATTAACAAACCAGCAGAAACTGCTTGAATTTCCATTCCATAAAAAGGCAACATAGCCAACGTTGCACTAATACCAAACAATCCTAAAAATACAGGGAAAAAACCAATAACACAACCAGGACATGCCCCTCCAAGAAAACCTCCAAAAACCCCTAACATAGTCAATCCACTTCCTTTCTTACTTAAACCTCTAACTTCCTTAAACTTAAAAATCATAAGATTAATATTCAAAGCTATTAGGCTAGTAACTAACATAATAAAAAATAAAATTGAAAATCCTAATTTAGGATTACCAGACAACATCGGGGGAAGAGTTACATTTAATTTATTGACAAAAACATTCAAAACAAAAAATAACCCAGCAGATATTAAAAAATAAAACAAATATCTTCCACTCACTGCCTTTTTTATTTTATCTAATCTTCTCCCCATTTTAAACCTCCCAAATTATCTCCCCTCTTCCTTTAGATGAATTAAAGTTCCTATTCCAAAAGCAACAGAAGCTAACAAGAGACTTATAGCATCGTTAAATAAATGCTGTTCACTCATCCCCAAAAAACTTCCATTAGATGTTGCTATCCAAGCTCCAAAAATAGCTAACATCCCAAAAACTCCTGCAATAGCAGATATTCCGTGCAAAATCGGTGACCATTTCATTTTATCTTACCTCCTTTTACCATCGTAATAGAATTAATAATAATTTATATAAAAACCTTCCTACTTCTTAAAGCTCAGCATCAATCGCCTGCTTGAAAGCACTAAACGGTTGCGCACCTGAAATCAAACGACCATTAATAAAAAAAGCCGGAGTCCCTTGCACCCCATAACTCTGACCATCTTTCATGTCTTTCTTAACTTCACTTTCCATTTTACCAGAATCTAAACAAGAATCAAAATCACCTTGATTTAATCCTATTTGTCCAGCAAATTGCTTAAAACTTGAAACTCCCCCTTGAACACCATTATCAAATAATTTATCATGCATTTCAAAATATTTTTCTTGTTCACCTGCACATTCAGCAGCTTCAGCAGCTTTTTGTGCTTGAGTATGAAAACCTAATGGAAAATCCCTAACAACATATTTTACTTTTCCTGTATCAATATATTCTTTCTGAAGCTGAGGCATAGTCGAAGTATAATGTCTTGCACAAAACGGACATTCATAATCAGTAAACTCTATTATAGTTACCTTAGCATCAACATCTCCTTTAACCGAATCATCATCTATACTTACTTCAACTTTACCACCAACAGGAGGCAATCCAACTGGAGGTTGATTACCAACATTCCCAGTAGTAGGAAAACTATTTCCACTAAAGGCAAAATATCCTCCAATAAGAACAACAGCAATCAAAATAAAAGTACTATACTTCCACAAAGTATCTTTTTTAATGCTTATCATATCATCACTTTTATCGTGAGAATGGCCATGATGACTATGACTTTCATGAGAATGATCTTCTTTATGTGTATGATGAACCGTATCACCTTCTCCATCCTTTTTAACTTCCTCATCTAAATCTTCATCTAATTCATCAACTTCTTCATCTCTCTTAACATCTTCTTCCATCTTAATTAATAAAAAAACTGCTTTATAAATATATTGGTAATAAAAGACATTATCAATTAATCTAAAACACAATAAACCTTAAAACCTTCACCGCCTTTTTCCCAATATGGACCCAGCAGATCAAAATCAAGAACCAAAAACAAACAAAATAATGACCGGAAGTTATGATTTAAATAAATGGTTAGATGGAGGTTATGAACCAGGAATCATTACCCTTTTTTACGGGCCAGCAGCTTCTGGAAAATCAAACTTTGTCATTCTAGCTGCATGCCATCAAGCCAAAAAAGACAAAAAAATAATTTTCATCGATACGGAAGGAAGTTTTTCCTTAGATAGAGTCAAACAAATTTCAAAAGGCATGCCAGAGTTCATCTTAAAAAACATTGTCATCCTAAAACCAACAAACTTCCAAGAACAAAAATATTCTTTCTCCAAATTACTTAAAGAATTAAGGTTATCAAAAAATATTGGACTTATAATAGTTGACAGCATAACTATGCTTTACAGGCTGGAACTTGCAGAAGCCAGGAAGAAAAACTTAGAAGCTGTCCAAAAAGTTAACTCCGAATTAGCAGAACAAATGAAGGCTCTTTACGAAATTGCGAGAAAAAGAAACATACCAATATTAATAACAGGGCAAGTATACAGTGAATTCTTGTCAGAAGAAGAATGGCTTGCAGGAAAACAAGCAGAAGTTAATGTAGTTGGAGGAGATCTTCTCAAGTATTGGAGCAAATGTACAATAGAACTAAAAAACAATAAAGGAAAAAAGAAAGCCATTATTAGAAAACACAGATCAATGCCAAACAAAGAATTAAATTTTGAAATACTTGATGAAGGTATTAGAAAACGGGGTTGGCTTTAATCTTCAACCTTCTCCACGTCTGCAATCTTCTTTCGAGCAATTGAAGTTTGTTGTCCAATATATCTCTCTTCTGGCTTTTTATCATTACCATCCAAATCCATTGGCCTTTTAGAAGGACAATTAGGATTAAAACATAACTGCCAAGGTCTCTTACCAGCTAAAATTCTAAGAACCAAAGGCCAACTACAATCCTCACATTTTTTATTAACATCATTCTTTATCAAACCCTTAGGCAAGGAAAAAGTCTGCCTGCAATCAGGATAAGCAGTACAAGCCACAAAATAACTCCTAAACCTTGGAGTGAACTTAACAGTCAACTCTCCTTTTTTACATGAAGGACACTGTAACCCCAGTTTATTATTCTCTCTTTCTTCTTCAAACATAGCCTCATTAGCTTTAACCAAATCCTTACCAATTGCAAGTTCTTTCTTTTTAAAATCCTCTGAAATCTTAGTCAAAGCTTTTTCAGCCTTAGCAATAATCTTCCTCTCCTTTTCCTGCAAATCCTTCTTACTACTTCTAATAATATCCATATCCTTCTCAATTTCTCTAGTCAACTCTTGGTCAATAATAATAGGGGAATTTTTCCTCAAACTCTTAATTAAATTAATTCCAAGTCCTGTAGCTTTTATTGATTTATCCTTAATATAATTACGATTATACAAAGTTTCTAAGATATTTGCTCTAGTCGCCTTAGTCCCCAAATTCCTTTTCTCCAACTCACTTAATATCGAAGCTGGACTAAACCTTTTAGGAGGCTTTGTTTCCTTCTCTTCAATCTTAACTTTATCAACATTAACTTTACCATCCATATCTTCAATTTCTTTTTCTTCCATTTTAGCTGGATAAACATTCATCCAACCAGCTTTCAAAACTTCCATCCCCTTAGCACTAAACTTTAACCCTTCAACAATAACTTCAACTCTTTTATTTTCCAACTCGGCACTATCACAAAAACAACTAATAAATCTCTTAGCAATAAGCTCATAAACCTTCAAATCATATCCTTCCAGTTTAGCATTATTACCTGTAGGAATAATTGCTGGATGAGCAGGATCACTTTTCTTACCCTCAACAGGTTTACTATTAACTGCATGATCAACCAGAGGCCCATATCTCTTCTTCAATTTCTTCAAAACATCCAAAGCTCCTTTAACATCGTTTATTTTCTGACTAGATGTTCTGGGGTAACTAATTAATCCATTTAAATATAATTTCTGAGCTGAAGCAAGAGTATTAGTTGGAGTAATTCCATGAAACTTATAAGCCTCAGTCTGCAAGGTTGTAAGATCAAAGGGAACAGGAGGAGTTATTGTCTGTCTTGTTTTCCGAGTTGAAGCTTCGCCTTCTTTACTCTCCAACTTCTTAAACTTACCTAAATCTTTCTTATTAACAATATCTCTATTATGTTTAACAGTAAGTTTGTTGTTCTTACTGTCCTCAACATCTAAGAAAACTTGCCAATAAGGGCTTGACTTAAATGCCTTGATAGTAAGTTCTTTTTCAACAATTAAATTTAAAGCAGGCCCCTGAACTCTCCCAATAGACATTACTTTAAACTTTCCGGCAGCCTTAACAGCACCCATTAAAGCTCTAGACAAATTAATACCATACAACCAATCTAAAAAATGTCGAGTCTCTCCAGCAATTGCCTGCCCCCATTCTATACTAGGTAGCCTATTGTCATAAGCATCTTGCAACTCTTCAGCCGTAAGTGAACTAAACTTCATTCTTTTAGCATCTTTCTGCCCAGCAATATATCTAATAATATTATAACCAATAACTTCTCCTTCAACATCAAAGTCTGTCGCAACAATTACCTCGCCAGCTCCCTTAACCAAATTTTTAAGGACATTATAATAAGCCTTAGTAAAATCCTTTTTATTAACTTCAGAATTAGGGAACCATGCAATGTCAAATATTGGATAATCAGATCCCTTAACTACTTGACTAACACTAAACAAATGCCCCACTGCACAACCAACAACAACTCTATCTCCATTTCTCTCAAATTCATAATATGAAACTCTATTCTTAGTTATCTTATCATCCTTACCCCCAGAAAGTGCAGCAGCAATTTTAGCAGCTGCTTGTGGTTTTTCAGTAATTATTAATTTATAACCATCAGCCTTAAGCTTAACTTCTTTAAATTTACTTGGAGTTTTATCAGTTTTCTTACTTCCAGCCATTTTTCTCCTAGCAGTCCTTTTTCTAACAACCCTCTTCCTCTTTGGTTTAATATCTCCAACTTTCTCAACATGTTCCAACTCATCAACACTAGGAGCTTCCTTTACAGCTATCTCTACACTTTGCTTAACATCTTCAGGGTCAATAACTCTATATTCCTTAGTTTCAGCAGTCAAAGGGTCTTTCTTTTTTCCAGTCATCGTAATAAAACTTAGAAATAGGGGATATAAAAACTTTAAGGTTTCCCAATTTCCCACATATGATCAAAAAAATCTGAATACATTTTAGCCATATATCTGGAATCTATTAAAATTCCAAATGGCTCGCTTTCTTTCCAACTTATTATAGCAATTTTATCATTTATAATCATAGTATTTGGAATCATAGAAAAATTAACATATCTTTTTTGAACAATCGTGCTTTCTTTTATTTTTTCTCTATTTTTCTCATGAAAAATACCTTTCATATTTATCTTTTTTTCACTAACAAGCCTTTTAGTTGGAGTATAAACATTATTCCTGGCAATCTCATATTCTCCAGGATCTTCTATTGAAAAAATTAACAGTGTATCTCCTTTTTTAGCATCTTTTAATAATTCTGACATAATTGTCTTCATTCCTCTATAGGACCTAAAAATCTCGGCACTCTCCTCTTTCTTCTGCTGTTGATATATTTTTAATTCAGGGAGTATTTTCTCATACTCTCTCTTCTTCAAATCTATATAATCAAAAATTACCTCAGGATTTGCAGCCTTATAATACTTAATCTGAGTTTTTTTTATGTAAGAAACTAGCCCTTTTTTTATTAGGCTATTAATTGCATTATACACCGAAGAACTTTGCATCTCAGATTTTTTTATAATCCTACCCGCCTTAGACTCTCCAGCTTTAAGTAAGGTTATAAAAACCTTTATCTCTGTCTGAGACAATCCAATATCTTCCAATACAGTCATATCCATACTCTTTTTACATTTCTATTATATTTAAGCTTTACTCTCCAATTTTAGAGAGGAATTTTTTATATATCTATATTATATAATTATATTAATTGATTGCAAGAAAGCAAAAATAAAATAAC
>Ga0310122_10000490_pt1 | contig 24980 bp, 17 predicted proteins | sample CB6_Bottom_1051__FD_203503 | JGI IMG/M metagenome (GOLD analysis project Ga0310122, IMG submission 203503) | Marine microbial communities from Western Arctic Ocean, Canada - CB6_Bottom_1051 | ecosystem: Environmental > Aquatic > Marine > Oceanic | place: Canada: Western Arctic Ocean | collected...
GGAGATACCCAGCTTGGCGGAGATGACTTCGACAATGTTCTCATCGAGTACATCGCTGAGATGTTCCAGAAGGACCAGGGGATCGATCTCCGGCAGGACCTGATGGCACTTCAGCGTCTGAAGGAAGCGGCCGAGAAGGCAAAGTGCGAGCTCTCCAGCCGTTCGGAGACGGAGGTGAACTTGCCCTTCATCACCGCCGATGCAAGTGGCCCCAAACACCTCCAGATGTCCATCACCCGTGCGACATTCGAACAGAAGGCTCTGTCGCTCGTGGAGAGTACTCGTCGGCCCTGTGAGTTGGCGCTCTCCGATGCAGATCTGACTCCGAACCAGGTCGATACCGTGATCCTGGTGGGAGGCTCGACCCGGATGCCCGCCATCCAGGAGATGGTCATCAAGATTTTCGGCAAGGAACCCAATCGCTCGGTGAATCCGGACGAAGTGGTGGCGATAGGGGCTGCCATCCAGGGTGGAATCCTCGCCGGTGACGAAAAACTCAGCGAAGTACTGCTACTGGATGTCACTCCTCTCTCTCTGGGGATCGAGACGCTCGGTGGAGTGACCACCAAACTTATCGAGCGCAACACGACCATCCCGCACCAGAAGAAGCAGGTCTTCTCGACCGCTGCAGACAATCAGCCTGCAGTGGACATCCATGTCCTTCAGGGTGAGAGGGAGATGGCGAAAGACAATCGAACCCTCGGCAAGTTTCAACTCGACGGAATCCCGGCAGCTCCGAGGGGTGTTCCACAGATCGAGGTCTCTTTCGACATCGATGCCAACGGAATTCTTGAAGTCAGTGCCAGGGATCTGGGGACCGGCAAGGAGCAGACCATCAAGATCCAGTCTTCTTCCGGTCTCAGCGAGGAAGAGGTCGAGAAAATGCGTCAGGAAGCGGAGCAGTTTGCTGACGAAGACAAGGTGGCCCGTGAACTGGTCGAGATTCGAAACGAAGCCGATCAGGCCTGTTATGCCACCGAGTCGAGTCTCAAGGAGCACTCCGACAAGATGGAAGAGGGTGAAGTCGAGAAGATCGAGAGCGCCCTCGCTGGACTCAAGAAGATCAAGGATGCGCCTGAGGCGACTCAAGATTCGATCCGGGCAGCGATCGACTCGCTGAACGAGGCGTCTCATGATCTGGCCCGCAGGATCTACGAGCAGGCTTCCCAGCAGGGTGCTGCTGATGAGGATCCGTCCCCATCGAACGCTGGTGGCGAATCAGCGGCCTCTGCTGCATCTGAACCATCCGGCGAAGAGCCGATCGTGGATGCTGATTTCAAGGTGAAGGACTGATTGCTCCGATTTATTCGGAACCTGGAATGTGAGACGGCGCAGGCCCCAGCGGCCTGCGCCGCTTCTCATCGAGGGGAACCTTCTACCCGTTTCTATCGTCAGTGTTACAGGAAGCCTTCTCTGGCACCGTCTTTCCTGAAAATGTGGGAATTGAGAGTGATGGGGGACTCTGTCAGACCCGCTGTCCATTCGTGGTGCACTTTTCGGTTGGTATTTCTTTGCTAAAGACACGTGCCACATCAGCCGAAAAGAACAGAAGAAGTTGGGTGGAGGATCGAATGCATCAACACAACAATCTCTTCGAGCTGGTCTCGAAGAATCTTGAAACGGACCGCTACCGGGAACTGAACTGGACCGGGAGTTTCCCCGATTACCTGCAACTCGCCTACGAGAATCCGGAGGTACTCCGGACTTCTTTTCAGCGAGTTCATGACATGATCGTTTCCAAGGGGAGCGAGTCTTCGAGCCAATTGACTTCACGCGATTGCGTCCACTGGAACTTTTTCGATGATCCTGATCAAGATGGCGAGAACGCAGTCTTCGGACTCGATCTGCCGCTCCAGCAACTGGTCAGTTTCTTCAAGTCTGCCGCTCATTGTCTTGGCACCGAAAGACGTGTTCTTTTGCTCCACGGACCGGTCGGGTCGGCAAAGAGCACCATCGTCAACCTGTTGAAGAAGGGGTTGGAGAGGTACTCCAGAGTTCCCGAAGGTGCCCTCTACACGTTTCAGTGGGAAGACGAGGACGGCGAGTGGGTTGATACTCCGATGAATGAAGATCCGATGTACCTGGTCCCCGACGAGTCCCGTCCTGAACTGCTCGAGAACATCCAATCGACAGGGAAAGCGAAATACCCGCTCAGTTTCCGTGGAGGCGTCTGTCCTTTCAGCCGTTGGTACTACAACTACTACATGCAGAAGTACGATGGTGATTGGCACAAGGTGATGGACCATGTGCGAGTGCGTCGTCTCGTCATGAATGAAGAAGATCGCATCGGAATCGGTACCTTCCAGCCCAAGGATGAGAAGAACCAGGATTCGACAGAACTGACCGGTGACATCAACTACCGCAAAATTGCCGAATACGGGTCGGAATCCGATCCCAGGGCGTTCAACTTCGACGGGGAATTCAACATTGCGAACCGTGGAATCATCGAGTTCATCGAGGTTCTCAAACTGGATGTCGCGTTCCTCTACGATCTGCTCGGAGCCAGTCAAGAACATCTCATCAAGCCGAAGCGCTTCGCACAGACATCCATCGATGAGGTAATCATCGGCCATACGAACGAACCGGAATACAGGAAGTTACAGAACAACGAGTTGATGGAAGCCTTCCGTGACCGGACCGTGAAAATCGACATTCCTTACAACACAACTCTGCAGGATGAAGTGCGGATCTATCGCAAGGATTACTGTCAGAACACGATGACGAAACACGTGGCCCCTCATACTCTCGAAGTCTGTGCAATGTGGGCGGTATTGACCCGTCTCGAGGAGCCCAAAAATGCCCAGATCTCGATCGCGCAAAAGATGAGCCTCTACGATGGCAAGAGCCTGTCAGGATTCACCGAGGAAAACGTCAAAGAACTCAGAGACGAAGCGGTGCGTGAAGGTCTCGAGGGAATTTCACCTCGTTACATCCAGGATAAGATCTCGAACGCGCTTGTTTCAGATTACAACTATGTGAACCCATTCATGGTGCTCAACGAGATTGATGAAGGGCTCAAGAACCACAGTTTGATCTCGAGTGAGGAAGTTCGAACGCAGTACCGTGAGTTACTCTCGGTGGTCAAGTCTGAGTACGAGGACATCGTGAAGAACGAGGTTCAGCGTGCTATCAGTGCCGACGAGGACGCCATCCAGAAGTTGTGTTCCAACTACATCGATAATGTCAAGGCATACACCCAGCGTGAAAAAGTACGCAATCCATATACTGGTCAGTTCGAGGATCCGGACGAAAGATTGCTCCGTGCCATCGAGGAAAAGATTGATATTCCCGAGAGCCGGAAGGACGACTTCCGGAGGGAGATCATGAATTACATCGGGGCACTGGCTGTTGACCACAAGCATTTTGATTACACGACCAATGCTCGTCTCAGGAAGGCTCTCGAGATGAAGCTCTTCGAGGACAAGAAGGACACCATCAAACTGACTTCTCTGGTCTCGGATGTCGTGGATAAGGATGCACAGGCAAAGATCGATGTCGTGAAGACACGACTCATCGAGCAGTACGGATACAACGAGGACAGTGCCACTGACGTACTGAACTACGTTGCGAGCATCTTTGCACGCGGTGACTCCAAGGCCCAAGAATAAGTATCGGAAGGTCAAAGTTGTGCGCAAGATTGACCCCGATGCCAACCGGTTCCGTAAGATTGTTCGCGGAAAGATCCGGGAGAACCTGAAGAAGTATGTTTCCCAGGGTGAAATTCTCGCCCGCCAGGGAAAGAACATCGTCAGTGTTCCGCTTCCGCAGATCGATATTCCCGATTTCAGGTTTGGTCACACCGATCAGGGCGGAGTGGGGCAGGGTGAAGGTGAAGAAGGCAAGCCGCTCGGTGGAGAGCAGGCACCTCCTGGACCGCAAGCGGGAGATCAACCGGGCGAGCACATTCTCGAGGTGGATGTCACCATCGATGAACTCGCAGACATCCTCGGTGAAGAACTGGAATTGCCCCGGATAGAACCCCGCGGTAGTGATTCGATTCAGGTCGAGAAACAATGCTACACGGGGATCAATCGCACCGGACCAGATTCCCTGCGACACTTCAGACGTACCTTCAAGAATGCGCTCCGCAGACAGATTGCTTCAGGACTCTATGACCCTGAAAATCCACGTGTCGTTCCGATCCGTGAGGATCGCAGATATCGGTCCTGGAAAACCAAGTCACTCCCTCAGTCAAATGCGCTGATCATTTACATGATGGACGTCTCGGGTTCGATGGGGAATGAACAGAAAGACATCGTCAGAATCGAATCCTTCTGGATCGACACCTGGCTCAAGAGCCAGTACGAGAACCTGGAGACCAGATACATCATCCACGACGCTCAGGCGAAGTTGGTTGATTCACATACCTTCTTCCACGTCCGGGAATCCGGTGGGACGAAGATCTCCAGTGCCTACAACCTTGCCAAGGAGTTGATCCTGAAGGAATTCTCTCCTTCAGAGTGGAACATCTACCCGTTCCACTTCTCGGATGGAGATAACTGGGGTGGAGACGATACAGCTCAGTGCCTGGAACTCTTGAGAGAGACACTGATACCTTTCAGCAATGTCTTTTGCTACGGGCAGGTCAAGAGTGCCTACGGTAGCGGTCAGTTCATCAAGGATTTGCGTGATGCATTCGCTACCGACGAGAAGGTTCTTCTCTCGGAGATCAACTCCAGGGATGAGATTCTCCCGTCGATAAAGACCTTCCTGGGCAAGGGGCGCTGAGATGATGAACAACCATGTGCTCACGCCAGAAATAGAGGAGTGGAGAGAAACCATCCGGCAGTACGCCCTGGACGCTTCTCTCGATTTCTTCGAAGTGATCTACGAACTCGTTGACTATGACGAGATGAACATGATTGCTGCCTATGGAGGATTCCCCAATCGTTATCCCCACTGGCGCTGGGGAATGCAGTTCGAGGGGCTACAGAAGCAATACTCCTACGGGCTTTCAAAGATCTACGAACTCGTGACCAATAATGATCCTTGTTATGCGTATCTGATGCGCTGCAATCCACTCGTGGATCAAAAACTCGTGATGGCGCATGTCTATGGCCATAGCGACTTCTTCAAGAACAACTGCTGGTTCTCTCAAACCAATCGAAAGATGATCGATACCATATCGAATCATGCTGTCAAAATTCGTCGCCATATCGATGAGCAAGGTCTGGAAGTGGTCGAGGAGTTCATAGACCTGTGTCTTTCGATCGAACACCTCATCGATATGTACTCTCCATACTTTTCAGGCAGTGAGCACAGGAGTGAAGAGGATAAGGACCAGGAACGGCTCGATGCTAATGGTTCGCGGTTCAAGCTGAAGCCCTACATGGAAGAGTTCGTGAATCCACCAGAAGTCCTGGCCAGAGAAAAGGAACAGATTCTCAACAAGATAGAAGAAGTTGACAATTTTCCATCAGAACCGCAAAGAGATGTTCTTCATTTCCTTCTTCATCATGGTCAGCTGAAGAGCTGGCAAAGAAATGTGCTTTCTATCATCCGCGAGGAAGCCTACTACTTCGCGCCTCAGGGAATGACCAAGATCATGAACGAAGGTTGGGCTTCCTTCTGGCACTCGAAAATGATGACCACGAAGATCCTGGATTCTTCCGAGTTGATCGACTACGCAGATCATCATTCCGGAACGCTCGGTTCCAATCCTGGGATGCTGAACCCATACAAACTTGGCATCGAAATGTACAGAGATATCCAGGAACGATGGGATTCAGGCCGTCATGGGTCCGAATGGGATTCATGCCAAGATGCACATGGCCGCACCGACTGGGACAAAGCTGAAGGCCGGGGTCTGGAAAAGATTTTCGAGGTTCGTAGGACTCACAACGACATCACATTCATCGACGAGTTCCTCACCGAGGAGTTCTGCGAACAACACAAGATGTTCACTTACAAGTTTGATCGACAACAGGGTCAGTATGTTCTCGATGACAGGGGATTTCCTGAGATCAAGAATCAACTCCTCGAGCAACTATCGAATTGTGGTCGACCGCGCATATGCGTCGAGAGCGGAAATTATGGTAACAGGGGAGAATTGCTGCTGAAGCACGATTGGTCCGGGACTTCTTTGAGGATGGATTACGCTCGTAGGGTGCTGGAAAACCTGGAGAAAATATGGGGTCGGCCGGTTCATCTGGAGACGATCATCGACGGGAAAACCAAGATCTTCGGCTACAACGGCTCGAGGCACGAGGAGCGTACTGGCAGCTGACGATACCCTTATTTGGCCCCTGGGACGCTGATTTGATCGCCCAGGAGACCGAGAACCAGCAACTTCCCTCCCGGCTCGACTTGAAACTAATCTGCTTCTCTTTGATGATGCCTCTTGTCGGAGGATGCCAACGGGGATCGCCTCCGTCTGTTGGTGCCCATCCCCGAGCCAGGAGAATTGATGCGACCGGTGCGGTTCGTCACTGCAGCGAGCCTTTTCGATGGCCACGATGCCTCCATCAACATCATCCGTCGGATCCTTCAGGATCATGGCGCGGAGGTGATCCATCTGGGTCACAACCGGAGCGCCGAAGAAATCATCGATACGGCGATCCAGGAAGACGCAGATGCCATCGCGGTATCTTCGTATCAGGGCGGCCACAATGAGTTTTTCAAGTACATGCGAGATCTTCTCGTCGAGAAGAATGCTACCTGGATAAAGATATTCGGTGGTGGTGGAGGTGTGATCGTTCCCGAGGAGATCTCTGCACTCCACGACTACGGGATCGATCGGATCTATTCTTCCGAGGATGGGCGTGAGCTCGGACTCGAGGGGATGATCACCGACATGCTGGAGAGGGTCGGATCTGTCAATGGAACTGTCGAACGCGGAGATGCGCTGCCGCAACGGATTACCAGGGTAGAACTTGGCGAGGTTTTCTCCAGCGGTGGGGCAACGGTGCCTGTAGTGGGTCTCACCGGGACTGGAGGAGCAGGGAAATCCTCACTGACTGACGAGATCCTCAGGCGGTTGCTGCAGGATTTTCCTGAGCGCCGTTTCGGAGTCGTCACCGTCGATCCGACCAAACGTCGGACTGGCGGAGCTCTGCTGGGTGATCGCATCCGGATCAACAGCGCCGACAACCCACGCGCTTATGTGCGTTCCCTGGCGACCCGATCGAGTGGTGTCGAGGTGCCAGAGGCGATCAAGGGGGCCCTGCAGCAGGTTCTGGAGGAAGGGTTCGATCTGGTGATCCTCGAAACTTCGGGGATCGGCCAGGGAGACAGCATGATCACCGGGCTCGTCGATCTCTCCGTCTACGTGATGACTCCCGAATACGGTGCCGCGACACAACTCGAGAAGATCGACATGATCGATTTTGCCGACATCGTCGTCCTCAACAAGTTCGACCGTGCAGGAGCGCAGGATGCGATTCGAGATGTCCGAAAGCAGTATCGCAGGAGTCGTGGCATTTTTGATCCCGATGTTACGGATGATGATCTTCCGGTGTTCGGGACTGTTGCCAGTCACTTCAATGATTCAGGAGTGGAGAAGTTTTACAGTTTTCTTCTGGAGCGGATTCCGAGTAATGATGTGGACCGTTGGAAGATCGACAGGAACCGCGTCTCCAGCGAGGGGTCCAAGAGGTGCTCCATCATTCCTGCTGATCGCACGGGTTACTTGCAAGAGATCGTCAAGACAGTTCACGAATACCATGATGCTGCACAGGAATCCTGTCGTGCTGCCCACGATGCCGAGGCTCTCGAGCGTAGTGCCGAACTTCTGCGAGCAGAGAACTCCGATGCTTCCCAGCGGATGGAAGAGATGGCACAGACCATCAAAGGATCGATGGATCCCCGCATCAAAAGTCTGCTCGATGATTGGCCACAACTGGCTGCTTCCTATCAAGCCGAAGAACTGGTCTTCAATGTTCGAGATCGTGAGATCCGAGAGCCTCTTCACGTCGAAACCCTGTCCGGGACCCGGTTTTCCAGGGTTGCCCTGCCGCACTTCAAGGGGCAGGGAGATCTGGCACGCTGGTTGATGCTCGAGAACTTGCCTGGCAGATTCCCCTTCACAGCGGGAGTTTTTCCATTTCGTAGACAGGATGAACGTCCCAAGAGGATGTTTGCCGGTGAGGGCCCACCAGATAAGACCAACGCACGGTTCCACTACCTCTGCGAGAACGAGGAAAGTCACCGCCTTTCCACTGCATTCGATTCAGTCACCCTGTACGGCGAAGATCCGGATATTCGTCCGGATATTTACGGCAAGGTCGGGGAGAGCGGAGTCAGCATCTGCTGCCTCGACGACATGAAGAAACTCTACGAGGGGTTCGATCTCTGTGCACCGAGTACGTCGGTCTCGATGACGATCAATGGCCCAGCACCGATTATCCTTGCCATGTACTTCAACACCGCCATCGATCAGCAAATCGAAAAGTTCCGCGCCGAGAAGGGGACAGATCCGGGTCCCCAGGAGAAGGCACAAATTTACGGCCATGTGTTTCAGAACCTCCGGGGAACGGTCCAGGCTGACATTCTCAAGGAAGATCAGGCCCAGAACACCTGCATCTTCGGAATCGATTTCGCACTCAGAATGATGGGAGATATCCAGCAGTTCTTCATCGAAGAACAGGTGCGCAATTATTACTCGGTTTCCATCAGTGGCTATCATATTGCAGAGGCAGGCGCGAATCCCATCACACAACTTGCGTTCACCCTCTCCAATGGCTTCACCTACGTCGAGTACTATCTATCGCGGGGAATGTCCATCGATGACTTTGCACGTAATCTGTCCTTCTTCTTCTCGAATGGATTGGATGCGGAGTACTCGGTTCTGGGAAGAGTGGCCCGCAGAATCTGGGCGGTAGCGATGCGGGATCTCTACGGCGCCAACGAGCGAAGTCAGAAGTTGAAGTATCACATCCAGACTTCTGGGAGATCACTCCATTCGATGGAGATCGATTTTAATGATATTCGTACGACTTTGCAGGCACTGATGGCCTACTACGATCGATGTAATTCGTTGCACACGAATTCCTACGATGAAGCGATCACTACCCCTACCGAGGATTCGGTTCGCCGAGCGATGGCGATTCAACTCATCGTTGCCGAGGAAATGGGACTGGCCCGCAACGACAATCCCATCCAGGGTGCCTTTATCATCGACGAACTCACCGACCTGGTGGAGGAAGCAGTACTGGAGGAGTTCCTGAGGCTCCATGATCGTGGAGGAGTTCTGGGAGCGATGGAAAGACAGTACCAGCGCTCGAAGATCCAGGAGGAGTCGCTACTCTACGAACATCGTAAGCACTCCGGTGAGATTCCCATCGTCGGGATCAACACATTTCTCCGGCCCGAAGGAAATCCAGAGGAGACTCAGGAGATCGAACTGCGTCGTTCCACTCCCGAGGAGAAAAACCAGCGCCTTGTCGATTTGCAGCAGTTTCAGCAATCTAACGAGTCCGACTCCGCAACGGCCCTTGTTCAGCTTCAGCAGGTGGCACTGGCGGGAGGAAATACCTTTCGCGAGCTGATCGATACGGTCAGGGTGGCAAGCCTGGGTCAGATCACTCGTTCCCTCTACGAGGTGGGTGGGCGATACCGTCGGAGTATGTGATCGCCAATCCGGATCGAACTAGCGTTTCAATTCCGTCACCTTTTTTCGACTTGCCATCGCTGCAGAAAGGCCGAGCAGGCCGACGCCGAGAAATGACAGCCAGCCATGGCCTTGTACCCAGTGGTGGGTCGATTCCGTGCCTGTGAGTCCCACCATCGGGATCACGATCAGTCCCAGTCCCGTGCTGATACCGAGCCATGCCGATGCCTTCACCAGATCCAGGCGGACCTGGTGGAACCAGATCCAGGCGACGATGAGGATCGCCAGCGGTGTCGCCACGATCAGATGTATCTGCAGCCAGCGACCGCGCAGATCGACACCAGGGGGGAGCCCCGGGATCGAGGTGAGTGCTGCCAGAAGCAGCAGTAGCAGGGTCAGCAGTGAGAGCCACTTCTTCATCGGTGCTCCTCGGTGAGCGAGCGCCACAGCGCCAGCAGACCGCCGGAGATGGCGAGTATTGCACATAATGAGAAGTAGACCTTTCCCACATCACGTCCGCCAAAGAGCAGCGACCAGCTACGCCAACTATTCCCATCGACGATGTTTTCATCGAGGGGGCTGGATGCTCCAAGTGCGCCAGGAAATGGCAGTATCGACATCGGTCCGACGGCGGTGGAGAGCCACCGACTTGCGCTCGAATGACAATCGGTACAGCCGCCGGCTCCGGTCGCTGCCCTGGCTGGACGAACCGGATGCGCGATGGGCCATCTCACGGCACTGGCCGCATCGGAACTGACCTCACTCAGGGCTCCGGCACCATCACTGGCCAGCACCCGGCCACCGGAGAAGAAAACCGGCACACCTTCCTCTTCGATGGATTCATCGATCTCGAGCAAGGCGGCGTGAATCAACTCGGTCGCATCTTTTCCGGATAACCTGGCACTGATTTCTTTCGCCAGGTTCGCTCTCACCCGGAGAGTTTTGCGTAACGGTCTGCGCAGGAGGTCAGGGGCGATCGGTCGAATCGCTCCGCTTTCATCGAGGAGTCCCCAGCCATCGGGCCAGGCGAGGCGAACCGGACCGAGTTTTCCCGAATCGTCTCTCCAGATCGATGCGATGATTCGAGGTGGTGTTGTGGAATCGCGCTTTTGACTCGGTTCTCCGAGTCGGTGTGCCCTGGAGGTCCATTGCCGGATCGCGCTCGAAGTTACTACCGGTCCCGAATGACACCCGGTGCAGTGGATCTCTTCGAGGTGGAAGGGGGGAAGACCCTGATGGAGTGGTTTCGGGGCTCCCTGATGACCGCCTCCATCTCCCATGTGGCAGCCACGACAACTCAAAGACGAGACATCCAGGTCGCTCGGGTGGGATTCTCCCTCGTATCCTCGAACGATGTGATGAGCGATTCCGGATCTATGGCAATCGACGCAGGTCATTCCAGCCGAGAGATGGATGTCTTCATCGTGGAGCCAGCGGGGGTTTTCAGCGGTCTCGAGGTTTCTTACGGTGTGGCAGGGGAGACAGGCATCGGGCCCCGCATCTGCGAGAAGGTCCAGGTTGATCCGGCCATCGGAATCGAATCTGGGTGTGTCGTAGTTGCCTTCTGCATCGATGAGGCCTGCGGCGATGAAGGGGGCTGTGGAGAAGTGGCCGGCATCGAAGTGTTCGATTCGCTTCGCGAAATCGTAGCCTTCGGCGAGATGGCATACGAGGCAGTCTGATCCCGCAATGGTGGTGCCGGCATTACCACCGGCGTCATGGCGACCAAAAGCCTCACTCCAACTCGCGCCATCAATTGCCAGATCAACCGGTTTGAAGAGCGCCGGCCAGGATCTGTGATGCATCGGCAGACTGGTGGCAGTGCGGGCATCCATCAAGAACCAGGGTTCACCCGCCTTCCCATCGGGACCACCTCCGCCGTGCAATCCACCCGATGCGGCAACGACATCGTGACAAGGTGCGCAGGTGGCGGAGAGGTCAGGAAGTGCAGGGTCCGGTGCACTGGGGTCAATGACCCGTCCCGAGGAGTCTCTCAACTGGATGGAATGGAAGTATGGACCATCAGAATCGGTTCGCTTCCAGGTGGAATCCTGGCCCAGCAGCGGAAGATTCCCGGACAAGAACGCCATGAGAGACAGACAGAAGAGAAATCTATTCATCCTTCTTCGCGCCTGACTTTTCGATGGGGACCCTGAGTTCCTTGTAGCCTTCCTTGAGCTGGCGCTGGATCGACTCGACCTGTGGATCCCACCACTGGCCGGAAGACTCGGGTTCCTTCACGGGTCGTATCAGTCGGAATCCGATGTGGAAGGCATCGGTGCACCACCACAGGCTCTTGGGGATCTGTGGATCTCGCTTCTGCCATTCCCTCGTCGAGGGGATGCGCGCGGCTGAACGACAGAACCGGGGGTCGTCCTGCCAGGAGCCTCCACGGACTACCGTGGGCCACATCTTTTCGGGCCAGATCACTGCCTCGGCTACAGACAGGGTTTTTCCGGCTCGCGATGAATATGCTTTTGTCTGATAACTGTCGAGGGTCCATTCCGCCACGTTCCCGTAAAGGTCATGAACTCCCCACCGGTTGGGGGCCAGGGTTCCAACCTTACGATATCCAGCTCCGAGTCCTGGATAACCCAGGTCGGGATCGTCGTAGTCGCTGTTATCGAAGTACCAGCCGAACTCGGAGAGTCGAGCAGGATCATCGCCGAAAGAGTATGCCGTCTCCTGCCCGCATCGTGCCGCGTATTCCCACTCTGCCTCCGTCGGTAGTCGCAGAAACTTGCCGGTTTTTCGTGATAGCCACTTCGAAAATTGCATCGCTGCGAGCTGGGTGATGTCTGCCGCAGGATATCCTCCCCGGGTACCCAGCCCTTCCAGGATCGGGCGGGAGTCCTGTTCCCACAGTGGTGTCGGGATGCTGACGGCATCCGACCAGGTTTTTTCTCCGGCCTTCTCGGTAGAAATCCGGTGCTGTTGCAACAGTCCGTACTGTTGCCGAAAGAGATCGTAAGCATCCCAGGTGACTTCACACTTCATGATCCAGAATGGCTCGACCTCGACGGTCCAGGTAGGGCCCTCATCGTCGCTTCGGCCGGACTCCTGAGCAGTTGATCCGATACGGATCGACTTCGGATAACCTGTCTCTCCCACCGGAATGGCGATCCAGGTGATCTCGATCTCCGATTCTGGGATCTTCTCGGTGTAGTTCTTCAGAGGCGTCGAGATCGGATCCTGGGGTATCGGAGAGAGGGGAGCGTGGCAGAGCCAGAGAGCGAGGATCAACGGATTCAATGGCATCCTTCCGGGCAGATATGGACTGTACCATTCACGAGAATGGTGTTCGAACTGCCCCGGGGGGGTACAAGGGGAACATGATGTCCCACCATGCGTCTCCCGTCCAGATCTCAAGGCGCCACGCTCTCTCGAAGGTGTGGAAGATATCGGTGGTATTCGGGTTGCTGGGGATCTGGGGGTGCCTCGGGCCGCTACAAAAGGTGGAACTCGAACACGCCGCCATGGGGACCCGTTTTCGCATCGTGTCTTACCATCGCGATCCCCAGAAGGTGGGTCGTGCAGCCTTGCTCGCGATGGAGATGATCGATCGAATCGAACAGGCCTGTTCCGACTTTAACCCCGACAGCGAGATCCGTCAGTTGTGTCGTACGGCTCCCAGCGCGAATCCCGTCAGTGCCAGTGGAGATCTGATCGAGATCCTATCGCTCGCCATCGAAATTTCTCGTGAGAGTGGAGGTGCCTTCGATCCCACCGTGGGACCGCTGGTCAGATTGTGGAGACGGTGTCAGCGAGCCGGTAGATTGCCTCGTCCCGATGAGTTGCAACGGGCGCGTCGAGCGGTGGGAATCGAGAGCATCATCATCGATGTCGATGCAGGGACCGTGCAACTTCTGCGTGAGGGAATCGCCATCGACCTGGGAGGCATCGCGAAGGGTTATGCTACAGACGCAGCATTGAAGGTGATGGAGGCACAGGGAATTGAGCACACCCTCATCGACGGGGGAGGTGATATTTCACTCGGAGTTCCGCCTCCCGGCCGAGACGGTTGGAGACTGGAACTTGGGCCCAACGGGATCGGTGGTCCCTCGAGCAGTGAGGGAGTGGTGCGGGTGATCTTCGATGAAAGGGGAGCCGTGGCCACCAGTGGCGATGCATCCAGATTTGTCGAGATCGATGGCAAACGCTACAGTCACATCATTGATCCTGCCACCGGATGGGGGGTTCCTGGGCCTCACGCTGTCACCGTCCATGCAGCCGAGGGGGCGATCGCAGATGCACTGGCCACTGCGATTTCCGTTCTCGAAGTCAAGCAGGCAAAATCACTTCTCGATAGTTTTCCCGGCACTTCAGCACTTCTCTTCGACCCCGCCGGAGGACCCCCACGGGTGCTCGGCGAGTTCCCCGGATTCACGAATCACTGACCTTACCGGTGCTAGAGACGGATCAGATCGGTCAGTACCATGAAGGGGACCCCACAGGGCTTATGGGGTCCTTCTTTGAAAGAGAGGCGCTCGATGAGCGATCAGGGCAAGAGTAGTTGTTCAGATCATCCATCCGGAATCGATCGACGTGTGTTCCTGAGTGCATCGGGAGGGGCTCTTGCCGCCGCAGCACTCAGTTCCACTTCTCTACAGGCTCTTCCTTCCGGTTTCCATAATAGCGTCGATGACACCATCCGTGTCGGCCTGATCGGTTGTGGTGGTCGTGGGACCGGAGCAGTGACGAATGCTCTGAATGTCGAGCCGCGTGCAAAACTGGTCGCCATGGGAGATATCTTCGGTGATCAGGTCGATAGATCTCACAAGAACCTGCTGGATGAAGATCATGCCGACCGCATCGATGTCCCCGAGGAGAGACGGTTTGCAGGATGGGATGCTTTCGAGAAGGTCACCGATTGCTGCGATGTTGTGATTCTTGGATCGACTCCACATTTCCGTCCTCAGCAGATAGAGAAGGCAGTTGCTGCCGGGAAACACATCTTCGCTGAAAAACCGATTGCTACCGATGCCCCCGGGGTTGCCAGAGTGCGCGAGGCGTGCCGACAGGCCGATGCGAAGGGGCTCACGATCGTCAGTGGCCTCTGTTATCGATATCAGGACGCCAAGCAGCAGACGATCGCACGAATCCACGATGGGGCCATCGGAGACATCGTTTCGCTCCAGTGCACTTACAACACAGGTGGATTGTGGCATCGGGGACGCAAGGACGAGTGGACCGAGATGGAGTACCAGATTCGCAACTGGTACTACTTCCACTGGCTCAGTGGTGACCACATCACCGAACAGAGCATCCATAGCATCGACAAGATCATGTGGGCGATGAAGGATGTTCCTCCCAAGAAGTGCTCTGCAAGCGGAGGCCGCATCTGTCGCACGGATGAGAAGTGGGGCGATATCTATGACCACTTCAACACCGTCTTCGAGTGGGAAGATGGAACCAAGTTGTTCCACTCCTGCAGACAGTGGCCCGGAGCCGATGGGGATGTCAGTGATTATGTTTATGGCACCCGGGGAACCGCTGCCATCCAGAAGCATCGCATCGACGGTGAAATCAACTGGCGTTTCGATGGATCTGCCAATGACATGTATGACGCGGAATGGGTCGAGTTGTTCCGCTCCATCAAGGGAGAGCGTGAGAGAATCAACAACGGGGAGTACATGTGTGACAGTACGCTGGCTTCCATCCTCGGTAGAACCTGTGCATACACCGGCAAGACCATCACCTGGGACGAAATGAAGAAAAGTGAACTGGACCTGGCTCCGTCAGTGTACGAGTTTGGTCCTGCACCGGTGGTGGAGATCCCGAGACCCGGAACCACGAAGTTCCTCTAGTTACCCGAGGCATCAGACGGTGCCCGTACGGGCACCGTGGACCCGCGAGGTCCTCGTGACGAAAGTTGCGAGGGCCTTTTTTTGTCCACGTGATGATTCCCACTCAGAGACGGAAGTGGATCGCCTTGGGGCGTGTGAGGTGAGAATACCCGTGGCGGGAAAGGGTGGTTCCTCTACCGCTGTCACCGGTTCCAGTCCAGGGCAGCGCAGGATCGAGGTAGTCGCATCGATTCTGGAAAACAGTGCCGGTTTTCAGCTGTCGGGCGAAGTGTTCAGCTCTTTCGGGATCGCGTGTCCATACCGAGGCGGTCAGTCCGTAGCGGTTGTCATTCATCCGTTCTAGAGCTTCTTCATCGGTGGCTACGGATAGGATGGGGAGAATCGGTCCGAAACTCTCCTCCTGCATCACGAGCGAATCATTCGGGGCACCCACGAGCAGTGTCGGGGGAAAGAAATTGCCTTTTTCGCAGGAGACCCTTTCTCCGCCGGTGACCACGGTGGCTCCACGCTCGAGGGCATCCTGGACCTGGGTTTCCAGGTGATCGAGAGCATCACTTCCGATGAGCGGGCCGAGTGTGGTGGATTCGTGCAGGGGGTTTCCCATCTTGAGCCGGGACATCGCCCGAGATGCTCCCTCGACGAATTCATCGAGATGGGAACTGTGAACATAGACCCGTTCCACTGCGCAGCACGATTGCCCTGCGTTGTAGCAGGCTCCCTCGACCAGGTTCTCGATGGCAAATGGGAGGTCGGCGTCCTGGGCGATGTATGCCGGATCGTTCCCTCCCAGTTCCAGTCCGCAATCGATGAAACGCTTTGCGGTTTCCCGGTGAATGGCGGCTCCTCCCGCCACGGAACCGGTGAAGGCGACGTGCGCGATCCGCTCATCCGCGATCAGTCGGGCGGTCTCTGGATGTCCCAGGATCACGTTCGTGACCAGTCCCGGGATCTCCAGTTCTTTGAAGGCATCCTGGTAGGCCATTCCTGAGAGGGGTGTTCGAGCACTGTGCTTGAGGAGTACGGTGTTTCCTGCCACGAGGGCGGGGACGACCACGTTGATGGGAATGATGAGAGGGTAGTTCCAGGCTGCGAGGTTGAGGACCACTCCGAGAGGTTCGTGTTCGATCCTTCGATGGAAGCCTTCCTTTTGCGGAAGAACCTCTGCAGCCAGGGATTCCTCGGCGATCGATAGCATATAATTCGCTCGATCGAAGACGGTCTCGAGTTCATTACGCGCCTCGGTGATCGGTTTCCCCATCTGGAGGGTAACGTCTCTGGCAGTCTCCTGTGCCCGGGCTCGAAAATGGTCTAACCCCTCCTCGACGATGGAAATTCTTTTCTCGAGAGGAACCCGGCTCCAGATCTGCTGAATCTGGTGAGAGGCTTGCAACTTCTCCTGGACATCCGATTCGGAGTCATGATCGAGAGAGCAGATCAGTGAGCCATCGAAGGGATTGATGAGATCCAGTGTCATCTGATTCCTATTCCGGAGTTACGTAGGCACTGGTGATGCCTCCGTCGACGAGAAAAGTCGATCCGGTCATGTAAGATGATTCATCGGAAGCGAGGTAGAGTGCTGCCTGTGCCATCTCTCGCGCCTCGCCGAACCTACCCATCGGAATGTGAACGAGACGTCTCTGTCTTTTTTGTTCGGTATCGAGGAAATTCATCAGCATCTGGGTCTTCAGTGGGCCTGGACAGAGCGCGTTGACCCGGATTCCTTCCCGGGCATGAATGACCGAGAGTTCGCGGGTCAGAGCAAGTACTCCTCCCTTACTGGTAGTGTAGGCCAACTGCGGTGTTGCCGATCCGAATACCGCGACGAAACTGGCGGTATTGATGATGGATCCTCCTCCGGCTCGGCGCATCGCGGGGATGCCGTATTTGCAGCCGAAAAAGACGCCCTTGAGGTTGACGTTCATCGTCTGGTCCCAGATCTCCTCGTCGGTACTTTCAGCATCCCCGTCATCGCCGAGCAAGATTCCTGCGTTGTTGAAGAGAACGTCGAGACGTCCAAAGTGATCCTCACAGGACTGGATCATCTGCTGGCAGTCGTTTGCGCTCGAGACGTCGCCGTGACAGAAGATCGCTTCTCCACCGGAACTGGTGATCTCGTTGACCACTATTTCTCCTGCAGTCTCATCGACGTCGGTGACGACGACACGGGCTCCCTCTTTGGCGAATAGAATCGAGGTTTCCTTGCCGATTCCGTTTGCTGCGCCAGTGATGAGGGCGACACGATTGTGCAATCTCATCGGTATTCCTCCCGATCTTGTAGGAGCCGAAACGTCAGTGGATTTCCTGTGCAGCTATCACCAGTTGATCGAAGAGGCACTGATGCATGGGATTGGATTCCGCCACCTCCTCGGGGTGCCACTGCACCGCAGCCAGCCACGGATAGTCATCCATATCGACGGCTTCGATGCATCCGTCCGGGGCTCGAGCCACCACGGTCAATGGTGCTGCGACCCTGTCCACTGCCTGGTGATGGGATGAGTACACTTCCAGAGAGGTGGCACCCAACTTCTTTTCGAGGCTGGATCCGGGAACTATCTCGACGGTGTGCTTGGAGAAGTCTTTTGCCGGAGTTCCGTGGGGGACATCCTTCCCGAACTGATCGGCAAGGTGAAGCAAGAGCGATCCTCCCAGATGGACGTTCAGTAGCTGGCAACCGCGGCAGATCGCGAGGATGGGGATCTCCCTCTCCATCGACAAACGGAGCACCTCCATTTCGGTGCGATCCCGCTGCTGGGAAACCCTTTCGGGAGCCACCGATGCCATCGAGGGATGGTAATTATCGAGGTAATTTCCGGGGTCGACATCTCCGCCTCCCGCCAGGATCAAACCATCGATCAGGTCGGTCCAGGGACGTACGTCCTCCTCGCCGGGAGGCATGAGCAGCGGGGTACCTCCTGCGCGTCTCACCGCCGAGACGTATACCTCGGGCAAGGTGAAGTTCTCGTCCTTGATCGGGGGATACATCGGGATCCCGATGAAGGGTCGTTTCATGGTGTGTTCAAATCCGTTCGAAGTAACGTTTGCGGTCCCAGTGAGGATCATCGCAGTCCTCTGACTGGTACTCGGTGGTGAAGAAATGACGATAGTGGTCGACGGTTGTTTCCCCGAGGGCACTACGGGCGAAGGTACTCTCCGAGAAGGAAGCGGTGGCTTCCTTCAGCGAGCCAGGAACCTGTTCAAGTCCCTGCGCTGAATAGACATCTCCCTCGAAGGCCGGTGGTGGTTCGGTGCGGTTCTCGATGCCGTCGAGGCCCGAAGCCACCGCTGCGGCGAAGGAGAGATAAGGATTACAGTCAGCACCGGGAATCCTGCATTCGATTCGCAGACTCGAACCGCTGCCGACCACTCGAAATCCTGCGGTCCGGTTGTCGTGACTCCAGGCGATTCCGGTCGGCGCCCATGATCCTTTCTGATAGCGGCGGTACGAATTCACCGTGGGGGCGTAGCAGACCATCATCTCCTGAGCGTGGGCGAGCCAGCCACCGAGGAACCAGCGGAAGTTGTCGCTACAGTGAATTGGGCCCAGTTCTTGATCTCCCTCGAATGAGTTGAGGGAATTATTCCACAGACTCAGGTGCAGGTGAGAACTCGACCCGGCCAGATCGGGGGAGTACTTGGCCATGAAGGTGACACTTTTTTCCTGCTGATCAGCGATCTCCTTGAGGCATTGCTTGTAGATGGTGTGTCTATCGGCCATCTGCAAGACATCGGAGTACTGGATGTTCAACTCGTGCTGACCCGGACCCCATTCGCCCTTGCTGTTTTCGACCGGAACGCCCGACTGTCGTAGATGTCGACGCGCAGGAGCATTGAAACTCTCGAGACGGGTCCCCTGCAGGATGTGGTAATCCTCGATATACCAGCCCGCTGCTCGCAGATTCTCGTAGCCCTTTTCGTGCGCTTCCCGGTACGAATCTTCCAGCAGGTAGTATTCCAGTTCGCTGGCGGCCATCACCTGGAAGCCTGCATCTGAGGCACGTTCGACCTGGGCACGGAGGATCGACCGTGGTGCGGCGTGAATGGGTTGGTGAGTTTTGTCATCGAGGAGATCGCAGATCACCATTGCTGACTTCTCCAGCCAACTGGCTCGTCGAAGGGTGGAGAGGTCCGGAACCATGTGGAAATCTCCGTAGCCCTTTTGCCAGTTTGCCAGCGAGTAGCCCGGGATCGGTTCCATCTCCATGTCGACGGTGAGCAGGTAGCTGCAGCAGTGAGTCCCACCGGTGGCAACATGGTCGATGAAAAAGTCTGCATCGAATCGTTTTCCCATGAATCGACCGTATAGATCGGGGAAGACGACGATGACCGTATCGATCTCGTTGGCTCTCGATAGGTGGGAAAGTTGCTCCAGATCGAGCATTCCCTCCGTTTCTTCGGGCATCGGCTTCCTTTTCCATCAGGCATCGTGTGCTGGTTTCTGCAGGGGGTATTCTAGGCTCACATGGATCGAGAAAAAGCCCCGATGTGAACCCCAGGGAGGTGTCGCTATGCGCTGGATCTATCGGGCACTGCTGTTTTCGATGATCTGGTGTCCCCCTCTCTTCTCCCAGGAGTCCCGGCCGGAATCGGTTCGACCGGATTCATCATTACCCAGGGTTCTCATCATCGGCGACTCCATCTCCATCGGTTACACCCCTTTCGTGAAGGAAGCTCTCGAGGGGCGTGCTGAGGTGATCCACAACCCCGGCAATGCCCAGCACACCGGCACCGGTCTTGTCAAGTTGGATGCCTGGCTCGGTGACCGCAAATGGGATGTGATTCACTTCAACTGGGGACTGTGGGATCTGTGCTACCGCGATCCGCCTGGAAGCAACCGGAAGGGCAAGACGAACGGCAAGATCACCTTCACTCCTGATCAGTACGGGAGAAATCTCGAAAAACTGATCCTGCGCCTCGAGAAGACCGGTGCGAAGTTGATCTGGGCCAGCATCACTCACGTCCCGGAGGGGGAGCCAGGTCGAAAGGTGGGCGACGACATTCACTACAACGAGATCGCCAAGAAGTTGATGAAGAAGCACCGCATCCCCATCAACGATCTCCATGCTGCAAGCAGACAGTTTCCCGCAGGGCTTTTTCGTGCTCCTGGTGATGTTCATTTCAAAACGGAGGGCCGCAAGAAACTGGCCCAACTCGTCACCAAGAAGATCGAACAGGCGCTCTCGGAGGAACCCGCCTCCGACCCCTAGGAGGAAGCGCTGGAATAGTTGCGTAATGCCAGGTTCCAGAAGGCGCGCATTCCGAGAAATGCGATGGCGGTGACGCCGAGGATCTGCGCGATCAATAACGGGTCCGGTCCATCGAAGAGCACTCGTGCCGGTAGGGCGATCACCAGCAGCACCGGAAAGATCGTCATCAAGATCCGGCGAGTCCATTTCGGATAGATTCGATCAGGCCGTTCCATCAGTTTCGTTGCCGAGAAGAAGGCCATCACGAGACCCCGGTTGGTGTGTGTCCAGAACACGGGAATCATGAAATACATCTGCAGGATATAGTGCAGAAAATTGCCATTGAGAATCAGAAACAGGAACCACAGCAGGTTGCTGGTTCCGAGTTCTCCCGGGTATCGAAGTATCGCCCACGCCAGTATTCCCCCTGCGATGACCAGGTTCAAAAATGAGTTTGCGGCGAAGTCCCTCAAACTGAGGAAAAAGAGCGACGAGACCGGTCTCACGATGTAATAGTCGAGGTCTCCCTTGTTCACGTAGATCGGCAACCACCACAGATTGTTGCTGAAGACAGTCATGTGGATCGCATCGATGACCAGGTATCCAGCAACGAAGATCAGCACCTGGTCGTAATTCCAGCCACCGAGCAGATCGGTGTGCTGATAGAGGACCGTGAAGAAGATCAACTCGACGGCATAAAACATGCAATCCATGACGATGCGAAACCAGAAATCCATCCGGTACTCGAGTGAGCGACTGAAGGAGAATCTCAGAAAATGGAGGTAGAGGCGCAGGTATCTCACCATCAGATGCCCACTCCCGTGTAACGGAGATCGCCCCTGCGCCATACGGGCACCGAGAGGGTCCCGATGACGAGGCACCACAACAGGCAGGTTCCGATTCCGATGTACCACTGGGTGAAATCGACTTTCCCCAGCACGACCAGTGTCGGGAACTCGAACAGGTAGACGAAGGGGAGCCAGCGCAGAACCTGCTGAACCTGGTCCGGGAAGAGCGACAGCGGAAGCATCGCCCCGCCCAGCAGCATCGTCACGAATCTGAGCAATACCGACAGACTCCATACGTTGTCGGCCCAGAAGGCGATGTACTGGGGGATCAGACTCATCAGGAAAAACAGCAGGTGCGCGACGAGGATCGTCGGAATCACCATCGCCACGCTCAGGGGAGTCACCGTTGCCGTGGTGGAAAGTCCTAGCACCGGAATCGCCACAAGGCCCATCAACACCGATTGAAACAGGTCCGGCATCACATTGCCGACCTGCTGGGCATACTTGGTGATGGCGTAGTGACGGGGATAGAGCAGATAACGACTGAGGGCCCCATCGTAGATGTCTGTGGAGATGGTCATCTGGAGGTCGCCTCCACGAACGATGCGCCCGGTCAGAAACACCATCACGCCGTATGCAAGGATGCCCGGGAGATCCCAACCACCGACGATTTCCGCGCCTGATTCAGCGAAGATTGCCGTCCACAATGCCCACAGAACCACGAGATTCACGACCAGGTTCACCAGCATGGTGATCCAGAAATCGACCCGGTAACTCATCAACTTCCTGGATTCGAGGTTCACCAGATGGAAGAAGAGCGACAGACTCATTCTGAATCTCCCGTCCTTCCTGCCATGATTCTCTCGATGGTGTCTCCGATCTCCGGATCTTCGATGGAGAGATCGATCACGGAGTATTTTCGAAGCAACTCTGCTGCGACCTCTGGGACCTTGGCACGTGAAACGCGCAAGCAGATCGAACCGGGAGTGCATTCGACAACTTGCCCCATCTTCTCCAGCACCTCCGAATCTGGTTGTAGGGTCGAGGCACGGTGGATGTTCAACCGGAGTTGCTTGTAAGGGGCATATTCGTGGATCACACGCTCGAGACTTCCGTCGTAGACGATGTCTCCCTTGCGGATGATGATGATCCGCTCACAGAGTCGTTCGATGTCTTCCATGTAGTGGCTCGTCAGGATCATCGCGGGAGCATTCTCACGACGGTAATCGAGCAGGAAATCTCGAACCGCTCTCTGCGTGGTGATGTCGAGGCCGATGGTGGGTTCATCGAGATAAACGACCCGTGGCGAATGGAGCAGTGCCGCGATCAATTCCATCTTCATCCGTTCACCGAGAGATAGACGACGGATCTGGATCGTCATCTCCTCGCCGATTCCCAGCATCGATGAAAGACGTTCGAGAGATTTCCGGTATTGATCACGCGGAATCTGGTAGATCTCCCGTAACAGTTCGAAGCAGTCGGCACCGGGGAGATCCCACCACATCTGTGCTTTTTGTCCCATGACGAGGGCGATCTGTCTGCGGAAATCATCATTCCGGTGCCATGGCACATGTCCGAGAACCTCGGCTTCTCCCGAGGTGGGGTGGATGATTCCCGAGAGCATCTTCACCAGCGTGGTCTTGCCAGCACCATTGGCTCCGATGAGACCGACGATTTCCCCCTCGTTGACATCGAAAGTGGATCCGGTGACGGCGACTTTATCGACCCAGTTGCGTCGAAAGAGAGATCGCACCGATGCTGCGAGTCCAGGTTCTTTCCGGTGTACTCGAAACACCTTTCTCAGATCCCTCACCTTGATCATCGGACGTTCCTCCCTCTCCGGAGAGCCTATATGGGTGTGGATAGGGCGTAAACAGGGCCTTTTTTTGAAACAGACGGTCCGACTCGACACGAGAACCGGATCGAGTGATCGGGATGCGCCCCTTGGTATTGGGAGATCCGATCTCCCGATGGGCGCCCCCGGGCTCTTTCGGGATGGGACAGGTCAGGATTTGCGGAGCAACCGCACCCTGGAATCCGATTATGAATAAGAACCAGGCAGAAGGTCCAGGCTATTGCTGGCGAGTTCCCCACTTCCAGGTAGATAGTTCAGCTCTCCTTCTCCCCAGTTTCATCTCGATCTCGAACACACCAATAATTTCATCCAGGCCACGCCATGACGATGCCCGAGTTCCGGGCGACGAAGTCTTCCCGACGAATCCATCAAACGGCCGGATTTGTCAGGGGAACCACGAAAGGGGGGACGTAATGTCCTTCTTCAGGTTTGTTGCGGCGCTGGCCGCATGTCTCGTTCTGGCAGCACCATCGGGTGCTCAAGTTATCGATGATCGACAGCCTGGAGCCGGTGAACTGATGATTCACAGCTCTTCGGTGACAGGTCTTGCCACTTTGATTACCGGTCCGGGGGGTCTCGCGATTCCCGAGATCGAGAATATGGAGGATCCTCTTGCGGTTCTCGATATTCACGGACGTCTCTTTGGTCTCTCCGATCCCAGGACACAACTTCGTCGAATGCGTACCGATATGTGTGATCAGGAGAACCTGCATCATAGATATCAGCAGGTATATCGAGGGATCGATGTGTTCACGGGACAGTTGATCATTCACCAGGATCCGCAGGGACAGTTTCTGGCGGTCAACGGGGATTACTATCCGATTCGTGGCAATGTTCCGACCCATCCAGTCGTCACCCTTGAAGAGGCGATTTTCCTCGCTGGCGGTGAACTTCGCATCGAACAACCCCAGGCTTCCGAAGAGCACCTGACGATCGTCGATCCAGGTTGGTATGGAGATCCTTCCGATGGAACCATCCATCTCGCCTGGCACATGGTTGTAGGTTCAGAGACTGTATTACCCGAACACATTCTCATCGATGCCGTCGATGGAACGATGGTCGATCATTGGCCGGCGGTACATTCGGCGATCAATCGCCGTATCTATGACGGAAGTGGTGGTGGTTTGCCAGGAACCCTCGTCCGTCCAGAAGGTGCTGCGCCGACTGGCGACGCAGATGTCGATGGGATCTATGACTACACGGGAGATTTTTACCAGTTGCTCAACAGTGGTCTGGGCCGCGACAGTCTCAATGGTGCAGGAATTGAATTGAGGGCCACCGCCAACTGGAATAATGCGATCTGTCCAAACGCGATCTGGAACGGAAGCGGCACGGCATATTGTGATGGACTGGCAACTGACGATATTGTTGGACACGAGTTTGGCCATGGTCTCACCGATCACTCGGCCGATTTGATCTACCAGAACCAGTCGGGTCAGTTGAATGAGTCCTTCTCGGATGTATTCGGTGAACTGGTCGATCTCTGGAATGGTGATGCTTCCGTGGCAGGTGCACCCGGGGGTATTCCCTGGCCGACCACGCCGACCGGTGGCGGCACCGACACCCCGAACAGCGGGCGCAGTGGTTGCGGAGATGGATCGGTACGGTGGTTGATGGGAGAAGACAGTTCTTTCGGCGCCATCCGTGATATGTGGTCCCCGACTTGCATGGGGGATCCGGATCGTGCTCTCAGCGCCCTTTATGAGGCGACCAGTTGCGATCCCGGTTTCGATAGTGGTGGCGTCCACTTCGGCTCGGGTGTGCCGAATCATGCTTTCGCCATGACCACCGATGGGAAGA
>Ga0310122_10000491_pt1 | contig 24967 bp, 30 predicted proteins | sample CB6_Bottom_1051__FD_203503 | JGI IMG/M metagenome (GOLD analysis project Ga0310122, IMG submission 203503) | Marine microbial communities from Western Arctic Ocean, Canada - CB6_Bottom_1051 | ecosystem: Environmental > Aquatic > Marine > Oceanic | place: Canada: Western Arctic Ocean | collected...
ATAATTTTTCTGTATAGGGTTATGAAAAGAGGGAGAAAATGAAAGCTTGGTTGAAAGGTGCGTTGGCTGGATTAATAATTTCAATAATTGTTATTGTCTATAATGTTATTTCTTATGCTGGTAGTAAATATGGATTACCTAGTTCTGCTTATACAGAATTACCCATATTATCAATTATTCTTATTTTTACAGGTATTTTATTGGGATTTTTTCATTCTAAACTGAAATTAAATAATTACAAATTATTGTATCTTTTTTATTTTGTTTCTTTTACTTGGTTGGCTATTTTTGTAATGCTCTGGTATATTCGAATAGGATTTGAAGATTTCCTTTTCTTTATTATATTTCCTTTTGCATCCCTAATACTTGGCACCATATATTTTAGATTTGAAAGAAAAAAAATTCAAATAGGTTTATTTGGATATCTTTCTGTTTATATTTCAGTTATTTCCATATTAACTTTAATAATAATAAGTGTTCTTTTGGTTCCTGAAATAGTCAGAGGGGGATTAGAAGCTGGTGGCGAGGGATTATTAGTAGTATATCTTACACTATTATTTTCTACAGGAGGACTTATCCTATCCCTTGTTTTATCTTTTATTGATTGGATAGTTGGAAAAAATAAACAACAACCTATTCAAACTCAATCACAAATTCAACCTCAAGTTTAACCCGAATTCCCTATTGTAAAATCGCAAAATGGTGTTGTTCCCGGTCCCTGCTTTTACTATTTGTAGTTACTAACAAAACATTTATAAACCCATTTGTAGTGTTAATTTATAATACAAATAACTATGGCTTTCATTACTAAAAAGAAAATTGCAGGCAAAGAATATTATTATCTTCAAAAATCAATCAGAGAAGGCAATAAAGTGAAAAGCAAAATGGTTGCCTATCTTGGCAAGGATTTAAAGGAAGCTGAAAAAAAAGCTGAACAGATTAAGAATCAAATAACAAATGAAACAAAACCTACCCCTAAACAAAAATCAAAACTAGAACACAAACAAATAACAATTGAAGAACTAGCAATGTTCTGCAAAAGAAAAGGGTTTGTCTATCCTTCTGGAGAGATTTATGGAGGATTAGGGGGTTTCTGGGACTTTGGACATTTAGGAACAGAATTAAAAAACAACATAAAAAGACAATGGTGGATTTACCATGTTCAAACAAGAGAGGACATTGTTGGAATTGATGGTTCTATAATTACAAACCCAAAAGTTTGGGAAGCTAGCGGGCATGTAAGCAGTTTTGTAGATATTGCTGTTGTCTGTAAAAAATGTGGATATAAAACCAAAATAGATAAACATGAATTAAAAACTGCTAAATGTGACAAGTGTAAAGGGGAATATGAAAATAAGGGAGAATTCAATCCAATGTTCACAACTCAGATAGGACCTATAAAAGAAGATTCCCAAACTGCTTACTTAAGACCTGAAACGGCTCAACTAATTTTTGCCAACTTTAAATTGGTTCAAGAAAATGCAAGGTTACAATTACCTTTTGGAATTGCACAAACTGGAAAAGCTTTTAGAAATGAAATAAGTCCAAGAGAATTTCTATTTAGAGATAGAGAATTTGAACAAATGGAAATTGAATATTTTATTGAACCAAAAACTGTCTGTCCTTATATGGAAGAAATCAAAGGAACGCCAATATTAATACTCAACGAAGAAATGCAGAAAAAAAATAAACCTGCCATCTTAATGGATTTACACGAAGCTTACAAAAAAAAGATTATCAAAACAGATTGGCATGCTTACTGGATTGCGAAAGAATATGAATGGTTTACATCTTTAGGAGCAAATCCTTCTAATTTTCGAATAAGACAACATACTTCAGACGAAAAAAGCCATTACGCAATAGACACTTGGGACTTAGAATATAAATTCCCAATGGGATGGAGAGAACTGCAAGGCTTTGCAAATAGATCTGACTTCGACTTAAAACAACACCAAGAACATTCAAAAACAAATATGGAACTAATAGATGAAAAAGGTAAGAAATTCCTACCACATGTTGTCTGCGAACCAAGTTTAGGGGTAGATAGAACATTCCTTGTCTTCCTATTAGATAACTATTTCCATGATCCAATTAGAAACAACATAGTTCTAAAACTAAATCCAAAACTAGCCCCAATAAAAGCAGCAATCTTCCCAATAATTAAAAAACCTGAATATGAAGAACTAGCTATGTCTATAGTGCAAGATCTAAACAAAGAATTCAATGTCCTCTATGACAAATCAGGATCAATAGGACGTAGATATTCAAGAAATGATGAAATAGGAACTCCATATTGCATAACTATCGACGATAAAAGTCCAAAACAAAAAGATGTTACAATTAGAGATAGAGATACTACTGAACAAATCAGAGTCAAAATCAAAGATGTAAAATCAACTATTCAAAAACTAATAAACCAAGAAATAAAATTCAAAGATGCTGGCAAGTTAGTTAAAACAAGAATAAAGTAATTTATCTCAATAAACCTTATAAATCTAATTAATTTCTATTCTCCATGGAAAACAACGACTGCATATTCTGTAAAATTGTAAAAGGGGAAAAAGAAGCCACAAAAACCTACGAAGATGAAAACTTTATAGGAATTTTAGATCAAACTCCCAGAGCAGAAGGACATACCTTAATCATCCCAAAAAAACATTTCAGAAACTTATTAGACTTACCAGCCTCATTGGGAAATGAACTCTTAGAAGCAATAAAAAAAGTTTCTTTAAAACTAATAGAAGACAAAAAAGCAGAAGGGGTGAACATTATTTCAAATAATGAATCTCCAGCAGGCCAATTGGTTTTCCATACCCATGTTCATGTTATTCCAAGAAAGAAAGGTGATAAGTTGAATTCTTCACTCATGTTCCCATAATTCTAAAAAAGAGGTAATTAGTTTGAACTATAATCCCTTAAAAAATCATTAGGAAGTTCTTCAGTCTAATCAAATAAGTCGCAGGGAGGGATATTAAATTGTAATTTATTTGCTGTGTCTCTGCCAGCATCTCCTCCTTTTCTTGTCATAGTAATCCTCCCTATACTTAAACTTCCTTGTGGACTCACTCTTACTTCTCCCTCACTAAAAACACCCATAGCATGGTCTATATCTGTTAAAATTGAAGTTTCATCAATTGAATCATCATATTTTGTAACTAACATCCAATCTGCAGTATAATCTCCCCTGCCCTTTATAGTATCATTAACAACTATTATTTTATTCTCTTCAAAAAAATTAATTATTTTTTGAGTTTCTCCATAATACAATTCATCAAGAAAAAATCTTCTCCGACCCCTATCATTTAAGGAACAATATCTAGGAATATCAATCTCTCTACTTTCTAATAATTCCAATGGGGATAATTCTCCACTAAACATTTTTAATGATTTTGATATATCCTCAGGAATATCCCACAATTCTTGATAATTATCAACCCATCTTTGATCTATCTGATTATAATTTACACTAATTTTTGTTCTTTTTATAGATATATTTTCAGTAAAAATTTCCTCTCCAATTGCAGTATTAACATGGATATCTGTTTTATAAGAATTGGGCAAGGTTTCTGCCTCAACATTTGTAATATCCTCTAAATTATAACCCATAAACTCAAGCCATCCTCTAGCTTCATAATCGGTATTCCAAGAATTAAATTTTCCAGCTACTATTTCTTCATAATCCAAACCACTTCTTGCAGTTTCTGAGCCAATTCTTTCTAAATCATTCATAAAAATCTCAAGAAAAACCGCCTTTTAATCATTTCTACTTCTAAACAATAACTTTAAACAACAACTCCAAAATACAACCTAATTAAGTAACCAAATCCAAACGAGATTAATGTCACCCCACCACTAATGGCCAACATTTCTAAAAATCTATGCTTAAAGGACTCTCCTTTCTCAATAGAAACATAATAAGTGAATGCAAAAATAACAATAACTGCATTAATTAAAGTCCAAACTAAAGAATAATAAACATTACTCAACAACAAATAAGGAAATATTAAGAACAAAACAGTTAAAATATAAGCAAAACCAGTGTAAAAAGCCGACTTACCAGCTCTCCCGCCATTACCCTCTGCCTTAGTACTCAAATATTCACTGCCTGCCATTGACAAGCTTGCTGCTACACCAGTAATCAAACCAGCAACAACAATAAGCTTAGAACTCTGCAAAGCCAAAGTCAAACCAGCTAAAACTCCAGTAAGCTCAACTAAAGCATCATTTAAACCCAAAACTATTGAACCAAGATAATTCTTTACACCCTTTTTCATGAATAACAAAACAAAAAGTGATTTAAAAAAGCTTTTATTAGTAACTTATAAAATAATTAGCTAGAACCAGCAAGCCAATGATAATCATTATCTAAAGTTTATCGGTTATCAATAAATAAAATATGTAATTCAGCTAACTCCCCAACTTCTTATAACCCAACCAAATTAAAATAGTTAAAACAATTCCAAGTATAATTACCCTAATCCAATTTGAAAAATTATCCCAGTAACTTACTGTACCAACAAAAGTTAAAATAACTCCTCCCATCAATAACCCAAATGAAACACTTGGCAAAGCAAGAGCAATACCGACCCCAATAGAAATCAAACCAGCAGGAACCGCAACAAGAAAAATAACAAGATTATTTTTTTCCTCTACTTTATCATATTCTTTCTGACATTCATAATTATAATCACAATACCCATTTCTCCACTTGGCCCCTTCTTCTTCTTCACATGAAGTTTGATCAACTACATTCTCAGGTCTCTCAAAATCCCTAGCAAATTTAGGACCCTCAATTTCTCCGCAATAATCATCCCATTCAGGACTAGGATAAACAGATTCTTTTAAATAAATTACAAAACTTATCAATACTATTGCAATAACAATACTTAAAATAAATGCCTTCCCTTTTGTTACCGTGAATAACTTACTCATCTTACTATCAATTCTTTCCCATTTATAAAACTTTTTATGGCTCTGAGGAGAATTGAACTCCCGACCTCCATCTTATGAGAATGGCGTTCTACCACTGAACTACAGAGCCGAAATAACAAAAAAACACCCATTTAAAAAACTATTGAATTACTCAAAACTCAAAACCCTTAAAAACCCAAACTCCCTTTCCTAATTACTAAAAGAAGAGGGAATAATGACAAACCACATATTAAACGAATTAAACATAAGTTTAGGAGACATTAATTTAAGTGGAATAGGAATAGAAGAAATTATTGAAGCTCTTCCACCAGAACTATATACTCCACTAAAAACTCTAATTATAATCCTAAAAACTGTTGGAATTGTGTTCATCCTTTACCTAATATTTTTACTAATAAGCAGCATCTTAAGCATTAGAAGAAGTTATCTAATAAGGCAAATCTACAGAAAAGTTAATGAAATAGACAAAAAACTAGACAAAGTTTTTCAGAAAAAAGAAAAACATCACAAAAAGAAAAAATAATTAACCCCTAACCAACTTTATTTCAATAGCAGAAACAAAAATTCTCCTACCTTCTTTATTCTCAAACTGTTCACTTGTAACACTAATGTCATCTATCTTAATATCTTCATCCTTCAAAAAAGTCCTCCTAGCGACCTCTGCAATATCAACTGCCTTTGAAATAAACTTCCCCCTCGCACTTACTATAACTTCATCCTGCCCCTTATTCTGAAATTGCATAACAACTCCAGTAACATAATTCATAAAAGGCTTTATCCCAACAAAAATAATATTATCTTTATCCTCCTCTTCAACTTCCTTTTTCTCCTCAACCTTTTCTTTATCAGTATCTTCCAAATCTGAAGAGTTACTCTTCTCTTCTTCTAGAGACTCACTATTCCCATCTTGTTTAAGATTATCAATATTTTCTTCAGAACTATTACTCTCTTCTTCCTTCTTATCTTCAACTTGAGTCTCTTCAGTCTCTTTCTGTGTCTTTTCTGTTTCCTCTACCATTTTATTGCTATCTATCATCACTTATTCATCACTTATTCTTCACTTTCTTTTTTCTAGTTATATACCCTGCAATCTGATTTCTTATCTTCTTACCAGGCATCAGTCCATTAAGGACCTTCTTATTATGATCAAAACTATCAGTAAACTTGTTTTCTTCATTTAACAAACTTCTTCCTGTTCTTTTGATCAATTTTGACTTTATTCTTCCCATATTAATTACTGTTCACTAGAGGTTTTTAAATCTTACTAATCTCTGATCTGGAAGAGTTAAAAAATTCCTGATTTTTTAAACCTTACTAAACTTTTAAAGATTATTGTCATCCATCATATTATTTTCTTAACCTTCAGCACAGAACTATATCTATCAAAAAACTCCTTAGCCTTCTTACTAATCTCTCCAGTATAAACCATCAATGCAGGAATGGGAATAGATTGAGCATTACTTAAAAGTTTTTTTAAATCGCTCTCAGAAACTGTTTTTTTATCTTTAGCCTGAGTCAAAAAATCAATCTGACCAAGTTCTGACTTTATTCTAACAACACAATTATACTCCTTCATCTTATAATCCTTCTCCTCAACAACCTGCAATCCGTTCTCTCTCAAAAAATTTATTACTTTCAAAACAAATTCTGATTTAGGCTTTTTCCTCCCTATTTTCTTACTTATCACAACAGGATTCTTAAAACCAGTTTTTATTTTATCTTCTTTAGTGATTGAAATAACTTCTTTCTTCTCTTCAAACTTACTCTCACTATTCTTATCTCTTTCAGAGTTCTCTTCATCATCTTTAGACTTCAGAATTCTTTTTGAATTCTGAGAGCCATCAAGAATCGAAGATTCTTGGGGTGATGAACTTATTTTCTCAGTCTTCTTTTTAACAACTTTTTCCTTCGTACCATCTAATAATTCTTTTACTTCTATTTCAGGAATCAACATATATCTCCAATAAATATCATCATTAATCTTAAATCCTACTGCAAAATCCCTAAGAGAGCGCAAGGCAACTCGTGCAGCAGGTTCTTGTTCATCATCCTTCAAAACCTTTCTTTCTTTTAACAAAAGAAAAACCTCCGCCTCTCTTGGATGCATAAATTTATAATAATCTTCCAACTTTTCCTCTTGCCCATCTAAAAAATATAAAGGACTCCCTCCAACCTTTAAATTAGTAATTTTAACCCTCTTAGAATCGGCGAGCTCTGAAAGAAAAGCTGAGACAAAAAGCGAACTCATATCCAATTCTTTAGCTACTTGAATTGGTAAACTAGGTCCTTTTTCCTCTAATAATCCAATTATTTTTTCATGTATCTCGTTTGCTTGCATAATAAACCCATAGATAAAAACTTAATAAGGTTTATTATGATTAACCCCTAACAACAATAAAGACTATATAAGCTAAATAAAGCAAAAGAAAACTTATTGCCTTCTTCCGACTAATCCTATACTTCTCTCCAACAAACATTGATACAAAGAAAATTATTGAAACAAATAGTAAGAAAATTATATCTAGGTTGAAAGTAATTGGGAGTTCTATTGGCTTAGACAAAGATACAAAGCCTAAAACCCATAAGATATTGAAAATATTACTTCCTATTATATTTCCAACTGCCATTTTCCCCTTATTTTTTCTTAAAGCCTGGATTGAAGTTATTAATTCCGGAAGAGAAGTCCCAATCGCAATTACTGTTGCAGAAATCAAAAATTGACTTAAATTTAGACTCTGAGAAATAGTTATAGCTCCACTAACTGTTAATTTGGCCCCAATAAACAAAGAAACCGACCCTAAAATTATCAAAAAAATATTTTTTAAAGTAACTTGATGATTTGCTATTCTACCAAAAGAAAAACTCTGTTTAGCTGAATATTTAAATCTGTAATAAAAAAACATAAAGAAAAGTAATAAAAAAATCAATCCAATTGATCTATCTATAAACCCTACAAATATTGCTATAAAAAATAAAAAAAATGTAGCTAATATGGAAAAAAATAAATCCTTATTTACAGCAGGTTTTGAAAGTTTAATTGGAAAAAATAAACTTACCAATCCTAAAATCAAAAGAAGATTAGATATGTTGCTCCCTATGATGTTTCCCAGAATAATTCCTCCAGAATCCTTTGCTGAAGCCATTAAGGAAACTACAAGCTCAGGCAATGAAGTCCCAAAGGCCACAATAGTCATTCCAATCAAGAAACCAGAAATCTTTAATTTTTCTCCCAATGATGTCGCCCCATTAATCAACCAATTAGCACCTTTTATCAATAAGATTATTCCAGCAATTAACATTAAATATTCTACTACCATTTTCTGAAGCTTTCTCCGAAAGCGAAGATTTGAAAATCCTCGAAAATATATGATTTTCGGGGACTTCCAAAATTGAAAATTTTGGAGTCTTTGATTTTCATTTTATCCCCTTTTACGCTTTAAACAATAAAGGAAGTTATTTAAAGTTTTTTTATCTAAATTTTATATGAAACAAATAAATTTTAAAAAGATAGAAAAGAAATGGCAGGATAAATGGGAAACTAGCAAATGTTTTCAAGTAAGTGAAAAAGGGAAGAAATATTATATTCTTGAAATGTTTCCTTACCCATCTGGTTCTGGACTGCACATGGGGCATGCTTTCAACTATACAATAGGAGATATTTATGCCAGATTTAAAAGAATGCAAGGATTCAATGTATTATATCCAATGGGCTATGATTCTTTTGGCTTACCAGCTGAAAATGCATCCATTAAGGAAAAAACTCATCCAAAAAAATATACCGAACTTGCCATCTCCAATTTCATAAAACAGCAAAAAGCTTTAGGATTAAGTTATGATTGGACTAGACTCATTAAAACAAGCGATCCAGAATATTACAAATGGAACCAATACTTTTTCCTTAAATTTCTAGAAAAAGATTTAGTATACAGAAAAAAAGCCCCCGTAAACTTTTGTAATAAATGTGAAACAGTTCTAGCAAATGAGCAGGTTCACAACGGAAAATGCTGGAGACATACAGATACTGAAGTTGAAACTAAGCAACTAGAACAATGGTTTATCAAAACAACAAAATATGCAGATGAACTTCTAAAAACCGATAAATTAAATTGGCCTGAAAGAATCAAAGCTATGCAAAAAAACTGGATTGGCAAAAGCCAGGGAACAGAAATAATATTTAATATTAATAATGAAAAATGGCCAGTATTCACAACCAGGCCAGATACTATTTACGGAGTTACTTTCATGGTTATATCTGCTCAACATCCTAAATTAAATCAGCTTGTCACAAAAAAACAAAAATCAGTCGTCCAAGAATTCTTAAAAAAGATTAAATCAGTTAGTGAAAAAGATGCTGATAAATTAAACAAACTTGGAGTTTTTACAGGAAGTTATGCAATTAATCCAATAAATAATGAAAAAATCCCAATCTACGCCAGCAACTTTGTAATAGCAGATTATGGTTCAGGGATGGTTATGGCAGTTCCAGCCCACGATCAAAGAGACTTTGAATTTGCAAAAAAATATAAAATACCCATTAAACAAGTTATTAAACCAAAAGACAAATCAATTAGTAAAAATCTAAAAGAAGCTTACACAGGGCCTGGACATCTTAGAAATTCAGAAGGTTTTAATGGACTATATTATGAAGAAGCCATGAATCATATTACAATTGCACTAAAAGAAAAAAAATTGGGCAAACCTATTATCCAATATAAATTAAGAGACTGGCTTATAAGCAGACAAAGGTACTGGGGAACTCCAATACCAATAATCTACTGCAATAAATGTGGACCAGTCCCAGTACCAGAAAAAGACCTCCCCATCAAACTTCCTGAAAAAGTTAAGTTTGGAAAAGGCAACCCATTAACAACAAACAAACAATTCCTAGAAACCAAATGCCCAACCTGCAATTCAAAAGCTAAAAGAGAAACAGATACAATGGATACCTTTTTTGACTCTAGTTGGTATTATCTAAGATATACAGACAATAAAAACAACAAACAACCCTTCAATCCTAAGAAAGCAAAATACTGGATGCCTGTTGATCAATACATTGGAGGTGCAGAACATGCATGTATGCATTTAATTTATGCAAGATTTTTCACAAAAGCTCTTCGAGACCTCAAACTCCTAAACACGGACGAACCTTTCATAAATCTATTCAATCAAGGGATGTTACATGGTGAAGATGGCTTTGTCATGGCCAAATCAAGAGGAAATGTTATAGATCCATTAGATACTATAAAAAAACACAATGTAGATTCCTTAAGACTATTCCTGGTCTCAATCGCAAGCCCGGACAGTGACTTTAACTGGAACGCCAAGGGCATTCAAGGATCAAGTAAATTAATAAATAAATTTTTTAATTCAATTAAAGAAATAAAAACAGCAAAGTCAAGCAGCAAAAGACTAGAAAGCAAACTAAATCGGGCTATAAAAGAAATAACAAATAACATCACTAATTTCAAATATAATTTAGCAATCATCAAATTAAGAGAACTTCTAGAGGCATTCCTACAAGAACCAGCTAGCAAAAAAGATCTTGAATCATTTATCAAACTTCTAAGCCCATTCTGCCCACATATCTCTGAGGAATTATGGGAAAGTATTGGCAACAAACCTTTTATCTCGCTCCAACCTTGGCCAAAAGTAGAAGAAAATAAGATAGACAAAAACTTAGAAGAACAAGAACAAACAGAAGAAAATCTTATATCAGATATTAGAAATATCTTAAATCTTATTAAGAATGATGCTAAAAATATTTATATCTATGTCTTACCAACTGAACTAAAAAATTACAATGAAAAAAAACTAACTGAAAAACTGGAAAAAACCATCAAAGTATTTGCAGTCAATGACAAAAACAAATATGATCCCGAAAATAAGAGCAAGAAAGCTAAACCCAATAAGCCAGGAATTTATATTGAATAAATAAACACCTTTAAATAATAAACAACCTTCTATAAAACATGCCATACACGGGAACAGCAATAGAAAACTTAGCATTATTTTTAATAATAATAAGCTTAATCAAACTAATAGTTATTACAATAAAGCCAACGGCTTGGTTTAATGGCGTTGTAAAAAAAATATACAAGCCATCTAAAGTTACTCCCTGGGTATTCATAATCTTATCACTAGTTATTTTATACTACTTAATCCAAGGTGGACTTACAATAGTAGAAGTCCTAGCTGTAATGTTATTTACCGCTTTTATTATGGGAGCAGGATTTACAATATATTCTAAAGAAATGTTAAAACTTGCAGACAAAGTTTACAAAGAAGGAAACATAATGAAAAAATACTGGCACATAACACTTGTCTGGCTTTTCCTATTACTATGGGGACTTAAAGAACTATTTTTCTAATACCCATAAAATAAAACCTAATCTCTCTCTCTTTTCTGAACTGTGTATCTACAATCATCATTACTACATTTCCATTTCTCAAAAACATCTTCCTTGAATGAAAAAGGCAATAAATATCCTTCATTACACTTCGCACATTTTGGAAATATACAATTATCTTCCGCCATTTTAATAACCTCCCATCATTTTAATATTTAATATTAATAACAACCATTTTTAAACATTCCCTTATTTCAAAACAGCCTTTATTCTCCTCACTCCAGCCGAAGATGATTCTTCCTTAACAATCTTAAACTTTCCCAACTCAGAAGTATTACCAATATGTGGCCCAGTACAAATCTCTTTGGAAAACAGCCCCTTACCTTTTCCTACACTATAAACTAAGACCTTATCTCCATACTTTTCTCCAAAAAACCCTAGTGCACCAGACTTCTTAGCCTCTGCAGGACTCATTTCCTCACTAGTAATATCTATCTTCTTACTAATAACGCCATTGATTAAATCCTCTATCTTCTTTATTTCATTATCAGTAAGTTTCCTATCAAAAGAAAAATCAAACCTCAATCTATCGGAGGTAATATTAGATCCTTTCTGTTGAACACTCCCTCCCAAAACCTTACGCAAAGCAGCATGCAACAAATGGGTAGCAGTATGAAGTTTTGTACTCTTCTTACCTTCATCAGCCAACCCGCTAGCAAACTTCCCCTTTGAAGCTGTCCTACTTAACTCTTGATGCTTCTTACTTTCTTTTAAAAATCCAGAATCATCAACCTTAATTTTCTTCTCTTTACCCAATTCCAAAACCATTTCAATTGGAAAACCATAACTTTGATACAATAAGAAAGCATCTTCACCTGAAATCTTGTGACCTAAATGATCTTTAGATCCTTTACCTGTTATTTTCTTAACCATTTTATCAAACATCTTTATTCCTTTCTCCAAAGTTTCTAAAAACTTTTTTTCTTCATTCTCCAATTCCCTTAAAATATTTTTCTTAGCAGTTTTCAAATGCTTGTAATCATCATAAATTTCAAAAACAGGACTTGCAACTTCTACAATAAAATTACTCAATCCTAACTTTCTACCATGCCTAACGGCTCTTCTAATCAATCTTCTTAAAATATAGCCTTGCCCAATATTCCCGGGAACAACTCCATCCCCAACAATGAATACTGAAGCCTTAACATGATCAGCAATAATCCTCATCGCCTTTTCATTCCCTTTATAATTATTCCCACTAATTTTCTCAATCTTCCTTATAATTGGAAGAAAATTATCAGACTTATAAACATCATCTAATCCTTGCAAAACTGCAACTGTTCTCTCAACACCCATTCCAGTATCAATATTCTTTTGTTTAGCAGGACTATACTTACCATTAACACCTTTCTCATACTCCATTAAAACATCATTCCAAATTTCCACCCAACCATTATTCTCTGAATCAAATTTTTTTGGAACTTTTGTCTTTGCTCCCCAATAAAAAATCTCTGTATCCGGACCACAAGGACCGGTCTTACCCGCAGGCCCCCACCAATTATCCTTTCTCCCTAAAAAAGCAATTCTATCTTTATCAAAACCTAAACCAGCCCACACTAAAGAAGATTCTGTATCCTTCTTAACATCCTTATCCCCTTTAAAACAGCTAACAGCTAACTTATCAACAGGAATTCCCAAAACTTTACTCAAAAATTCAAAACTATACTCAATAACTTCTTTCTTCCAATAATCTCCTAAGGACCAATTCCCCAACATTTCAAAAAAAGTCAAATGAACTGCATCTCCGACTTCATCAATATCCTGAGTTCGAATACATCTCTGAACATTAACTAAATTTTTACCTGAAGGATGTTTTTGTCCCAATAAATAAGGCACCAAAGGATGCATTCCAGCTGTAGTAAAAAGTACAGTGGGATCATTTTCCGGAATCAAACTAACATTTGCAATTTCCTTATGACCTTTTTTCTTAAAAAATTCAACATACTTTTTGATTAATTGTTTTCTATTCATGCTAGAGAGAAAGAACTAACATTTAAAAATCTTTCAGATTTTTACCCCAACTTCTCCAACTTTCTTTTAATCTCTTCAAGTTCCCCACTAACATCATTAGAACCAACTTTCCGAGAAACAGTTTTCTTAACCGCAGGTTTTCTCTTAACTTTAAAATAATCTTCAACTGGAAAAGAAGACTGTAATAAATCTATTCTTTTTCTCAAATTACCTAATTGCACCCTTAATCTATTTTTATTCAGCAATTCCCTTTTTCTTAATGTCTTATAAGCATTTATCTTCCTTAAAACATTCAAAAGATTAATTTCAGAAGTAAGAAGATTTTTCTTTGAAGCTAAAGCTTCTTCATAATCTATTTTAATGTGTCTTGTTTCCATTCCTCAATCCAACTTCCCAAATATACTTCCATCAATAGCCTCAATCCTTGACTTAACAATTTGGATTTCTCTCTCCCACTCTTCCAATTCCATTTCCTCTTTATCTTTCGTCTCTCTTATCTTCCCCAATAATTCTTCAATCTCAACAACTTTATTCTTTATTTCTTCAAAACTTTCCAAACTTGCTTTAAATTTATCCAGCCTTACATAAACTGGCTCAGCCTTTTTAGTTCTTGAAATTGGAGCTCCGAGAGGTAATTCAACAGTTTTAGGTAGATCCTCTAATACCATTGAAGGTTCTGCAATTATTGGTTCAGGTTTACCAACAGGAGCTATAACACCAGCATTTGGTAAGGGTGTAAAACCAGATTTTTGCATCTCTCCATCTTCCTTTCCAAGCTCATGTTTTATTTCTTTTTGTCCTAATTCCGGAACAGCAGGAAAATTATCTATTTCTAAACCAGGTAAACGTCCAGTAGGACTAAATTCTGGTAATTTTGGCAACTCACCTGATTCTGGTAATTCAGGCAAACTTACTTCCTCTTTCTTTTTAAACCAAGCCATCTTACTATTATGTATACTCATCGATTTAAAAAAGTTTGTTTTTTAATAATTGTTAAAAATCACAAATAGAAACATATTAAAACCTTTATTAATTTCTTATTCTACATTCTAAAATGCCTAATAAAAAAGCTAAACAACCAAATAAAAAACCTGCTATTAAAAAAACTGTCAAATTAATAAAGTCAGCAGGTAAGAAACCTGCACCAAAAAAATCTGCAAACAAAAAAAAGCAGATTAAACTTCTAAAAATAGTCATAGAAAACTTAATCAACAAACAGTCTGTTGAGATAATAGACCTTCTTGCAGGAAAAAAGCATGTCAACGAATTCATTATAGCAAAAAACTTAGGACTAACAATAAATCAAACCAGAAACATCCTATACAAATTATCTGATTTTGGATTAGTCTCATTCATAAGAAAAAAAGACAAAAGAAAGGGATGGTATATTTACTTCTGGACCTTAAACACTTACGAAGCTTTAAGCCTATTATCAAACAACTTAAAAAAGAAATTAGAAGTTTTAAGATCTCAATTAAAACTAAGAAAAGAAAGCAGCCACTATGTTTGCAACACCTGCTCAATAGAAGTTAATGAAGAAACTGCATTACTAAATAATTTCACCTGTCCAGAATGTTATGAAGTTTATGAACTATCAGATAATTCCGAACTTATAGGGGATATAGATAAAAAAATCTCAAAACTAAAAAAAGAACTTGCCGCAGTTTCTATTGAAAAGGCAAAAGAAGGGGAAAAACTCGCAAAAGAAAAAGCAAAAAAAATAAAACTTGCTGAAGCTGAAAAGAAAGCCAAACGTATAGCAAATAGAAAGAAAACTGCAATGGAAAAAGCCAAACTTGAAAAAGCTGAAGGTAAAAAAACTGTAAGCAAAAAGGTCAAAAAGAAAACCCAAAAAAAAACTAAGAAATCAACTTCAAAGAAGAAATCTAAAAGCAAAAAACAAACTAAAAAATCAACTAAGAAAAAAATTAAAAAGAAAAAGTAATTCTTATTTAAGATGGCGGAAAAATGGTTCGAAAACAAACTAGAAAAAAGAAATCTTAGAAAGTACACTACAAAAAGACTTAGAGGAGGGTATGAACTTAACACAAAGTTTAATAAAATATCTAGGAAATTTAGCATAACTAACTGGCTGATTATAACTAACATAATAGTTTATTTATTTATAATTTTATCCAGAATCTTTGGAGTCCTCTCTGAACAACAAATTCTTAACATCTTTGCCCTGCAAGCAAATGCATTCTTCTCAGGAGCTTTTTGGACCGTATTAACAAGCATGTTCACCCACATATGGCTTCCCCATTTATTCTTCAACATAATATCTTTATTCTTCATAGGAAATTTCCTAGAAAAAATTATTGGCAGAAAAAAGTTTTTCTGGTTTTACATAATCTCGGGAATCTTTGCAGGATTTTTCTACTCAGTCCTAAGTTTTTATTTTGGAACAACAATATTGGGGGCTAAGATTTTCGTAGACCCAAGTATTTTTTCAGTAGGGGCAAGTGGAGCTATCTTTGGAATTGCAGGATTATTAGCTATTCTTACACCCTTCATGAGAGTTTATCTTATTGCAGGTCCAATATTTGCCATAATACTGCAATATATACTTAGAGCATTTATCCCTCCCTCCCAAATATTATCTTTAATAGATTTCATAATTGTATTTTACATTTTCTTCTCAATCTTCGCAATTTTCTCCTTTAATCCAAAAATGAGACGTTTGGCTATCCCTCTAGGAATGCCTTTCTGGGTTCTGCCGATAATTGCAATTGTTCCATTAGTTATAATTGGCTTATTTGTCCCGCTTCCAATAGGAAACACAGCCCACCTAGGAGGATTGATTGCAGGTTTAGCCTACGGTTATTACCTAAAAAAAAGATACAGAAGGAAAACAGTTATGATAAGCAAACATTTTCGATAAGACAACTTTAAAAACTTGCCTCTCCTTTTTATTTTATGGAACCTACTCTAAACAAGAAACCCAATTTTATCTACGAAAACTTCAAAACTTCTCTCCGAGATCTTAAAAAAATAAAAACTTACTTCTGGTTTTCATTTTTTCTGTTTTTTCTAATAGCTTTCCTTGGATCACTTTTCCCTATATTTTTTGAAGAACAAATCTTAAGATTAATTAGAAATTTAATCAGTCAAACAAGAGGACTTGGACCTTTGGGATTAATTAAGTTTATCATGTACAATAATATGCAGAGTGCATTTTTAGGAATGACTTTAGGAATCTTCCTTGCTATATTTCCTTTAGGAATAATTATTATTAATGCTTATGTCTTAGGATTTGTAATAAATAAAACTGTCGCAGTAGAAGGCATCCTAATCTTGTGGAGATTACTTCCTCATGGAATTTTTGAAATCCCTGCAATCCTTATTAGTGTCTCTTTAGGAATAATGATAGGAATCTCTTTAATGAAAGATTGCATAAAATCTCATTACAAAAACATTTCCAATCTTAATCTTACCCTTTTGGTAATACTATCAATAATCTTCTTACCAATATCATTCATAATTTACATGGCTATTACACTAACCAAAACAAATTTAAGAAAAAAGTTTTTCAACAACATTACATTATCACTAAGAATCTTCATCCTAATAGTAATTCCTTTACTAGTTATTGCTGGAATTATTGAAGGATTTTTAATCTTCTTCCTTTCTTAATCAAAAAACAAAAAAACTAATCTTTCAAATCACTTATTCCTAACATTAAAAAAAGCAATCCAATCATAATTACAAACCAAACTACTCCTCCCTTAAGGAATTCCCATGCGGCTGTTCCAAAGTCCCAAAATCCCCAGCTATAAGAATAACCCCAAACTAGGACAGTTACAACAATAAGGATAAGCCCTAACAAAATTTCCGACCATTTATTCATAGTATCTTTATAATAAAATATCCATTTATAAAGATTTGTGTGGTTTTTTTGTATTAATTAAACAGTATATTTAACTAACAGTTAGTTACCTTTAAATATTCATTATTATTTTCAATTTATTAGCATGTTAACTAAAAAACAAATTGAAGAAATCCGAGAACACCTAGAAAAGGCGCAAAATCCTTTATTTTTATTTGATAATGACAATGATGGACTTATCAGCTTTCTATTATTAAGAAGATTCATTGGTAGAGGAAAAGGGGTTGCAATTAAATCTTATCCCAATCTAAATGAATCCTATTATCGAAAAATCCAAGAATTAAACCCTGATTACATTTTCATCTTAGACAAACCAGTTGTTTCATCTGCCTTTCTTGAAAAAGTCAAAGCTGACAATCTACCAATTGTATGGATAGATCACCACCAAGTCCAGATAAAAAAATCAGATTTAAAGGGAGTTAACTATTACAATCCACTATTAAACAAAGATAAAAAAAGTGAACCAGTTTCTTATCTTTCCTACAAAATAGCAAACAAAAAAGAAGATATGTGGATAGCAATAATAGGATGTATAAGTGACTATTTCATGCCAGAATTTTATCCCGAGTTTGAACTTGCCTATCCTGAACTAGCAAAGAAAAACCCAACATCACCATTTGATGTATTATACAAATCAGAAATTGGAAAAATAGCAAGAATGCTAGATTTCTCAATAAAAGATAAAACAACAAATGTTGTCAACATGCAAAAATTCATGGTTCAAGCTAAAAGCCCATACGATGTCCTAGAAGAAAATTCAAACACAAAACAAATCCACAAAAGATATGAAGAAATAAATACAAAATATCAGGCACTATTAAAAAAAGCAAGAACCAACCAATATAGCAAGCTCCTCTTTTTCAAATATGGGGGAGATTTAAGTCTAAGTTATAATATTGCCAATCAATTAAGTTATGAATTTCCAGGCAAGATGGTTGTTGTAGCTTATACTCAAGATGATCTTGCTAAAATATCAACAAGAGGAAAAAATGTACGGAAACTTACCTTAGAATCAATTAAAGACATCCCAGATGCAACAGGGGGAGGCCATAGAGATGCAACAGGAGCTAAAATACCTCTAGCATATCTACCAAAATTTAGAAAAAAAATGGAAGAATTAATTAAATCAAGTAATCCCGAATAATTGATCCGAATATTTAGTATTATCCCCATCATAATAATAAAAATTTAAATGAGCGCATTCTCCATCTCCCCAGTTCTCAGATAATAAAAAAGTTCCATCAGTAAATGACAAAACATCAAAATATTCTGGATTAGGTCCAAATCCTTCTGGATCATAATCCTTGGGATTTTTTATCTGCCTATAACCAAGAATAGTTTTCCCAATTAAATCGGTTAAAGTAAATTGAGGCTCAAATTCAGTTTTCTCAGCCTCTCCAATTTTCTCAATAACAAACTCATCATCCAAAGCCATAACAATAATAAATGATTAAGATATATAAATTTATCTCAGTAATCTCTAGCCACGTAAACAACCTGCTTCGCTTTCTTATTACAAATTATACATTTCCCACTAACTTTCTCTTTTTTCAAATTAGAACCCCTTACTTTAGCCCCAACTTTTTTTTCTACAACTTCTGCACACTTCTCTCCTTCATCATCAATAGAACAAAACCCGCATCTAACAATATTGCCTTCTGAAATAACTTTTTTCATCTCTAAAACATTTTTAGCATTTTTAATCCTATTATTAAATAAACTATCAGCTTGTTTCATTAAATTTTCCCTACTCTCTTTTTTAACTTTTTCTAGATATTTCATCAAATCTTTTTCATTAATAACTTCCTTTTTATTTAGATCTCTTCTAAAGACAGTAAGTTTTTTCTTGGAAATTTCCTTTTTGCCAATATCAATTCTAACAGGCACTCCTTTCATTTCCCATTCATTAAATTTTTCCCCAGGGCTTTTCTGACTATCATCAATAACAACATCAGCAAAATCCCCAATTTTTTCCTGTAATTCTTTTGCTTTCTTAACTAAACTATTATCTATTGGAACAATTGCAACATGTTTTGGAGCTATTTCCCATGGAAACCTTAGACCTTTATCATCACCATGAACAATAACAATACTCGCAAAAATCCTAGACATTGCAGGACCATAACAAGTAGTATAAACATATTTCTCCTTACCATCTTTATCAACAAATTTAATATCAAAAGCTTTTGCAAAATCTTGTTTAATAATATGAGTAGATGGCTGTTGCACTAATCTTCCATCTGGATTTAAAACATCTGCTGCAAAAGTCTTTTCCGCTCCAGGAAATTTATCCCATTGAGGCCTTTCAAAAAATATGAACGGCAATCCAAACGTGTCATGTAAAATTTCTTTAGTAGTTTCCATGTCTTCATAAGCCTGATTCATAGCTTCTTTCTCAGTTGCAAACGCACAATGTGTTTCAATCCAATGAAATTCTCTGCTTCTTAAAAATGGCCTTGTTGCCTTTGTTTCATATCTAAAAACATTAGCTCTTTGATATGTCTTAAAAGGCAAGTCCTTATAACTTCTAATCCATAAAGCAAACATTTGATAAAATGCAGTTTCAGAAGTTGGTCTCATCGCAAACCTCTCACTAAGCTTTGTTTTACCACCATGAGTCGCCCAAAAAACTTCTGGGCTAAACCCTTTAACATGCCCTGCTTCTTTCTTAAAATTCTCTTCAGGGATTAAAGTAGGGAAAAAATAAGGGTTATGCCCTTTTTTCTGCAAAGCCTTCTCAAAATAACAATAAATCTTCTCTATACATAAAACACTCCAAGGCTGAAAAACTAAAAATCCTTTTATATTATATCTCAAATCCCCCAACTCTGCTTTTTGCACTATTTCAGAATACCATTTAGAAAAATTTTCATTTTTCTTAACAGTAATCCCTTTTTTATCAGCCATAAAAAAACTAAGAAACAATAAGTTTTAAACTTAACTAAAATAAATAACCCAAGGGTTATTTTAGTTTTTATGGATCAGGTTTACAAACAGGAGTTGCTCCTGTTTTATCACAAAACTCATCAAGATAACAACATTCATCACCACAACATTCTTCACCTACACTACAAGCACTTCCATCAGGAACTCCACCATTATCTAAACAAATGACAGAACCTGGATCAAAACAATTTATTGAAGCTGTTGGATACAGGGCACATACTTCATGATCAAAACAACATTTAATTCTTTCGTCAAGGTAACAACTTGAATCAAAAGATGTCTTACAAATATAATCTCCAATAGTTGTACATCCGGGATAAGCAGGATCAGGATCTGGACATTCTGGTTTTTCATTCGGGTCACACTTGTATACACCAGAATCAAATAGGCAAACATTATCAGGCAAACTATTATTATTATCATCTTTACTTATATCACAGCAAGTTGTTCCGCACATGATCTGGTTAGCAGGACAAATATTTTTACATCCCTCAAACTTACTAAAATCACATTGTTGATTTTCATCACAACACCAAGATTCATATTTTGGAGGATCAACAGTATCATCAGCAAGACCACAAGAGACTTCTAAATCTCCACCTGATGCACATAGTGGAACACAAACTTTGTCAATAGGACTACAAATCAATGGGACTCCGGTTGTAGTAGAACCACTTGTTGCAGTTGGACAACATTCCTTTGTTGCGCAGGATTTTCCCATTTTTGCGCAACCATCAGGCCCCTACAGGCACATCACCAACAGGCTTCGATGGAGCCTCAGGGATTACAGGACTTTGACCTAAACCTTCTCCATCCTCACCAACAGAATAATTAACAGCTAAAGCAAATAAAATTATCAATACTACAATTCCAATAATCCAAATAACACTCTTTTTCATAATCAACCTAAAAACCTCATATATTTAAAGATTTCTAAATGAGCCTGCTAGGATTCGAACCTAGATCAACGGGACCGAACCCCGGCATTCTATCCATTAAACTACAGGCCCAGTGTTTTTCATTAACCTTTAGTTAATGAACTTACTGTATTAAAATAGTAAGAAAAAGGTATTTAAATCTTTATTTATTCTCTTTAAAGGAACAAAAGAGGCAAAATGAAATTTGACAAAAAATTCTGGGCAACTACCTTTACCCTAACTGGGACTATAATTGGAGCCGGGATCTTAGGATTACCATATGTATTTTCTCAGTCAGGCTTTCTTATAGGAAGTTTCTGGCTTATCTTTCTAGGAATTATAACAATGTATGGATTTTTATGTTTAGGAGAAACAGTTTTAAGAACTAAAAAAGATAGACAATTACCAGGACTTGCGAAAAAATATCTGGGAACTAAAGCTGAATGGTTAATGTTTTTTGCTGTAATCTTTGGAATTTATTCAGCCCTACTAGCTTATCTAATCGGAGAAGGACAAAGCCTCTCATTTCTTATAACAGGAAGCTACAATTACTCAATCTACTTCGCAATTGGTTTCTGGCTTATAATGACTCTACTTTTAAGAGAGGGGCTAAAAAGTTTGAAAAAGGTTGAAACTTGGGGAGTTCTTGCAATTATTATCATTATCCTTATCATAACAGTAATGTATGCCCCGCAAATCAACTACAAAAACCTAACAACAATAAACCTTTCTAAAATATTCATACCTTTTGGAGTTGTCTTATTTGCATTAATGGGATTTACTTCTATACCAGAACTAGAATTAGAAATAAAAGGTTCTGAAAAAAAATTCAAACTTGCAATTATATTAGGAGTGCTAATTCCAATTATAATATATTTTCTTTTCAGCTTTATCTTTGTCGGAGTTCTCGGTAATAATGTCCCACAAGTCGCAACATTAGGCTTAGGAAAAATCGTAACCTTATTAGGAATTTTCACAATGCTAACAAGCTATTTTATCCTAAGTTTTTCATTAAAAGACGTTTTCAAATTTGACCTTAACCTAAAACCTAAAACAAGTTTCATCTTAGTTTCAATAATCCCTGTCATCATCTATCTAATATTATATCTAATTAACTTCTTAGATTTCGTCTCAATCCTGGGAATTGGAGGGGTAATCTCTGGAGGGATAACTGGAATATTAATTTTCATTATAAGCAAAAAAGCAAAAACAATGGGGAACAGAAAACCAGAATATACAATACCTATTAATTGGCCAATAATTATCCTAATAAGTTTAATATTTATCTTAGGAATTGTCGTGGAATTAGTTTTCTAAAAACTAACCTTCTATAAAACTGCTCTTCTAAGCATCATCCTCAGCTTCTTCAACTTCCTCAACCTTTTCCTTCCTAGGAACAGCTTTAATATCAATAAAACCCAAATTACTCTCACTAACTACACCATTTAACTTAACCTTGTCCTTCTTTAATGATAAATCTCCTTGAAACTTCTTAATTCTAAACTCCTCGTCATCTAAATCAACCATTACTTTCCCCCCATTTAATTTAACTATTCCCGAAGTTTGATAGCTCAAAGAATCAAGATAAAAATCATTCAGTTTCAAAAAATTATATTTAAATCCCTCATTAAAATAAACTTTCATATCTGATTCACTTGTTATAGGGATCCCTTCAACAAAAACTTTACTTGCCTGACCATCCAATCTGCTCACATTATCACCATTAAAACTTATCTCCCCTTCAAAATCATCAATAATTATACTTGCCTTACCTAATTCAAATCTCTCTCTCCCAACAAAAAAATTGCCCCCAAAAATCCTTAACTCAATCTTCCCCACATCACCATCTATCTCCAATTCATCTGGAGACAGCAATGTTGCCTCAATTTCTATCGTACCACCAGAACTACTTCCTTTGATTATATTCCCAGTAATTGATTTTTTAAAACCCGGGTTATAAAAACTTGTATAAATTAAAAAAAATAAAATGCCAACAAAAACTGCACTCAAAATCAGCAAAGTATGCTGCTTTCTTTCTCTAGGTTTATGAACAGGATGATCCATTATCTCTGCCTCCCTCCATGTTTACTCATTTTCTTCTCCAAAAAATCCACAAACCCAAAAGGATTACTAATATTTTTAACAACAGTTTTATTCTCTTTGGAGTATAAATGAATTTCAACATCACCATATGAAAATAATCTTTGCCATAAAGTTTGTTTTATATCTGAATCACTAATAGCACCAAATTCTGCCCTCTTTGAAACAGTTGACAAATATCCTTTTTTATGAACAACAGAATTTACATTAATCTCATAAGAATTCCCAAATCTATGAATTTCAGAATAAACTAAAACGCTAACTGAAAATATCAAAGCTATTTTCAAAGCCAAATCATTCAAAGGCCTCCCACTTGCTTTTATATAAATCATAACTATCAACAAACCAACCGCCATAAAATAAAGAGGAATATACACCTTCCTAGTATTTCTTACATTTAACTTATCTGGTTCTTCAACTTCTGCCTCTTTTTTATTTCCCATCACATGAAAGAAAAGATTAAGGTTTTTATAAAGATTTAGTTTCCTACCCAAATTGCACCAAGAACACAAGCAACAATAACTATTGAACTAAAGACCTGCCTCTTAGTAACTTTTTCTTTCAAAAATATCCAGGAAGCAAAATAAATTAATACTGGGCTAAGAATAAAAATTGTAGTAGTAAATACTACTCCAAAAACTCCATAACCATAATATAATATGGCCCTATAGCCAACCCAAAACAAAGCAGCAGCCAAAAACAAACATTTTCCACCAGGTTTTAGCTTAGAAAGATTATCTCCAAATAAAGTAAAGGATATAATAAGAATAAATAAACTCCTAATAAAATAAAGTGTTACAGGATGATAAAGTTCTACTAAAGGTTTAGACAAAGTCAGCTCCACAGCAAAAAGAAAACTACCTATTAACATTGCCCAAGAATACTTATCAAAAGAAAAATGCTCCTTCTTAAAGTTTGAAAAAAGTAAAGCAATACCCGCAATAAATGCAAATAATAATACAGAATAATTCCTCTCATTATTATAAATCTCAAAGAAAAAACTGAAGATAAATGCTAAAAGAATTGTAAATAAAGGTAATGTTAATCTAATAGACTGAATTTTAGCTAGATCTCTATGTTTAAATGCATAAAAAGAAAAATAATTAGCAAAAACTGAAATGATTATAATAGAAAACAATATAGCTAGATTCAGATATCTTCCAGCCAATGGATCTATTCTCCAAAAAAAGTATAACAAAGGTAAACTTACCAAAACTATAGCTAAAAATCCATAGACCATAAAATCCTTATAATTAACTCTATGTCTATTGGCCAATTTCTTATACAAAATAGTACCTCCAGCTTCTAAGAAAGCACCAAATATTGGTATTTGAAACATGTTTTCACCTCAAATAGATAAATTATTTTGTTTATATAAAACTACCTTCACATAATTTATATAACAAGTCATCTAATATATTTAGTAATTCTATTATGGGGTACATACTCAGAGATACTATTACTTGGAACAGATTCTGCAATACTATAAACCATATTATAAGCATCTTCATTAGTATCTTCATACCAATCTCTCAAAACAGACATCGCCTTAAAACCTTGATTTTTAAGAAATAATTGACCTTCTAGATTTGATTCTCTAACCTCTGTAATAATTTTTTCTCTTCTTTGTTGTGACAATTTACCTATAAGCTTACTTATCATAACACTACCAACTCCTTCTCCCCTATAATCAGGATCTACTGCAAAATTAAGAAGATGCAATCTACTTTTATGTAATTCATACACCGTAAATCCTCTAATACAACTATTGTCCTCAGCAACCATTCCAATGCAATTTCTCTGCCTCA
>Ga0310122_10000493_pt1 | contig 24922 bp, 22 predicted proteins | sample CB6_Bottom_1051__FD_203503 | JGI IMG/M metagenome (GOLD analysis project Ga0310122, IMG submission 203503) | Marine microbial communities from Western Arctic Ocean, Canada - CB6_Bottom_1051 | ecosystem: Environmental > Aquatic > Marine > Oceanic | place: Canada: Western Arctic Ocean | collected...
CTGGCGTAAAGGCCGAGGTTGCCCTCCGCGACCAGGCGGGTGGTCGTCTGCTGCAGGGTCGTTTCGATCCGCCGCCTCATCTCGTCCGTCATCAGGGCCACGTTGGGGAGGAAGAGGAGGCGGTACGGGGACCAGTCCACGCGGTCGGTGATTACGTCCACGGGCACGCCGTGTCGCCACAGGGTGCGGTAGACGCCGCGCAGATCGGCGTTGAAGCGCGCGGTTTCGTCGTTGAGGCCGAAAAGCTCCTGCGACTCCGGGTGATAGACGATGCCGACATCGGCGCGGGGACAGGTCAGAGGCAGGTGATCGGCCATGCCGTCGATGTGCGCGATGGCGCGGGTGACGGCCTCGAGTCGAGGTGTGGGCTCGCCGTCCAGGGCGACGAGGTTGTAGCCAGGCGACTCGAAGCTGAGGTACTCGGGTCGGTACTGCCAGAACATGACGCCGGACGCGCCACCGGCCAGACTCAACCACAGCAGGGCCGTGAGCTCCCGAGGATCAGACTGCTTTTTCCAGGTTACGCCGCCCCTGGACATGCCGGCGTAGATCTCCTCGTTCCACCAGCGTCCGGCCGATCCCAGGCTGCGGGACAGGTCGAAGCTGAAGGTGCGGTCAGCCAGCGCGCTGGCATCGTCGGCGGTGAGGGTGTGGTTGGAGGACATGGACATGCCCCAGCTGTCGACGCGGCCGGCGCAGGCCGGGTCCCAGGGACGGGGCGTGGAGGCGGCGTGGGCGCGCATCTCGTGGACCGGGTCGATGCTGCGGGCCTCGGCCACCATCCAGTCGAGCTGGTCCACCAGGTTATCGCGGTGAAAGCGGCGGTACATCAGCATTTCGACGATGTTGTGATTGGAGCGCGGAGGATCCACGTCCTCCCAGGACCGATAGCGTCGAAGCAAGCGGCGGTTCAGTTCGTCGAGAGAGAACCGCTCCTGCAGCCACTCCCGGTAGCGGGCCAGGGTGTGTGGGCAGTAGCAGTGCATGTCGCCGGCGCCAGTATGTACGGGGCTGACGCCGTCCCACAAGCCCCAGACGAGGAGGTTCGGCCGGTCCTTGTAGCGCTCGACGACGTGCCGCAGGAGGTCCCCGCCCCAGCGCCGCCAGGCGGGGTGGTCGTAGCAGTGGATCATCGAGCCCTGGGGGGCCGCGGCGCCGGCGCGGGGCGTACACGGCTGATCCCGGTGGTCGACGGCGCGAAGGTCCGGATACTGGCGGGTGAGCCATTCCGGACAGGCCCCGTGGGTGGCCAGGGTGATGTCGAGCCACACGTAGAGCTCGTGTTTCTCGGCCAGGTCGAAGAGGCGGTCGAAATCGTCGAGCTCGTACCGCCCCGGCGCCGGTTCCATCCAGTTCCAGAAGCTGAAGGAGCGGACGATGCGCAGGCCGGCGGCGCGTATGCGCGCAAAGTCGGCCTCCCACACATCGGCTCTTGGTACGGGTGCGCGGTAGTACTCGACGCCGACGGGGAAGGACGTGTCGGGATGCTGCAGAAAATCCGGCATTGGGGCTCTCGGGTTAGAAGAAGCTGGTCAGTGGTGGACGCAGGTGCGGAAAAGGTAGTGCCTGGAATCGGAGCTTTCAAGGCAGTGAAGAGGAGCCGTATATGCAAGCAGTGAGCGTGGTGGCACACCGCGGCGCATCCGGCGATTTCCCGGAGAACACGGCCGTGGCCTTTCAGGAGGCGATCGATCTTGGCGTGGAGATGATCGAGTTCGATGTGCAGCTGACCGCCGATCGCTGCCTGGTCATCTGCCACGACCCCAGCGTAGACCGGACTTCAGACGGCGCTGGCCGGATCGGCGAGATGTGTATGGCCGAGATCGAGGAGCTCGACGCCGGCTCCTGGTTTTCGGAGAGATACGCCGGTGAGCGCTTCGCCACTCTGGCCGAAACGCTGGACATGATGCCCGGAGGGATGCGTCTGAATGTCCACATTAAGGCCAGCGATGAGAGTCGAGACGCGCTGGTACGTCTGGTGGTAGACGAGCTCGTGCGGCGCAATTTGACCGCGTCGGCTTTTGCCACCGGCAACGAGGCCACGACGATGGCGGTTAGGTCGATCGCGCCCGATCTGGAGATCTGCACCAACCTGCCCGTCGCTCGTTGCCTGGAGATAGGCTGCCGCATCCTGCAACCCGCGAACAGCATTACGACCACCGATCTGGTGACGGAGGCGCACCACCACGGCCTGGAGGTCAATCCGTTCTTCGCGGACGAGGCGGACGAAATACGCCGCTTGATCGAATGTGGCGTAGATGGGATTCTGACCAATTACCCCAGGAAAATGCTGGATCTGCTGCGCTCCTGTTGATGGCGCCTGTCGCGCACGCCGCGGACGCGAATCAGGACGGCAGCTGGACGTGTAGACGTGGCAGTTTCGGGTCGATGGGGCGCCAATCTGCGCCGTGGAGAAACTCGGCCATGAGATGGCGTGGTGGAAGACACCGAGCACCCTGAACAAGGTGCGGATTCAGAGCGTTTATTCGGGGAAGAACTGGATCGACTCCGTCGCCGTGCGGCACAACGGGAAAATTCTCGCCTTTTCCAATTTTGAGAAGGCAGATGGATACGCGCCCGATGCGGTCATCGGCATCCCTGCGCAGCAAGCGGTCTAGCAGCCCGATGATAAAGTCGATTTGCCATCGCAGCGTCAATGGGCTTTAAACGGGCTGCTAGTGGACGTAGCGAATCGAGACGCGCACGTCCGTCAGCACCAGGGCCGTCGACGCGTCCGCCGCGCGCTGGGCCAGGCGGATCTCCAGGAGGTTGCGTCCCCGATGGAGCCAGTCGGCCTCCAGGTCGAATTCAACTGGCTCGCTCTCGAAGGGAACCGTGGCCAGCCTCGATGGGTAGCTCGCCCAGTCCGCAGTGTAGGCCTGCCGCGTCCACGGCTCGGCGGGCAGGCGCCGATCTCGCCACGTCAGATCCAGGCCATTCAATTTCACCACCACCTCGTCTCCGGCAGCCAGCCCCTCAAAACCCAATCCCAGAACGCAGCTGCCCAGCGCCCCGTTCCGCTGGGCGCCCGCGATGTCGTCGACGACGTCGAGGCGGAGGGTCGCCGACCGTTCGGCGCGTACCTCTTCCAGGCGCACGGGAAGCTGTTCGAGCGGCAGGCAGTAGCGAAAGGCGTGGCCGATCTGCGAGTCGCGCGCACCCCCTCGGGCCCTGTCGATCTCGTAAATCTTGTCGCCCCGGGCCAGAGCGGCCGGATCGACCAGCTCGCCGACTACCGCCCTTTTCCACTCGGCCGACATGCTGTAGAAGTTGAAGAAGTAGAGGCCGTCGGCGCCCTCGTCCCAGTAGCGCGCGGCGATGGCCCGCAGCACCTCGGTATCCATCACCGGCCGCAGGGCCTCGAAGCAACCCAGGATCCGGCAACCGGTTCCCGCGGCTGCGGCAGCGAACTCCGCCACTCGAGCCTCGAAGGGGTTGAATCCAAGTCCGACGACGACCAGGTCAACCAGCCCCTCTCCAATCCACTCCTCGACCTCCATGCCCAGTCGCGTTGAATCGTCAAGGGTCGGGGCTACGCGTACAGCCAGCTCCAGCCTGCGTCCCCGGGTTTTGCCCGCCGCGTCCATTCGCCGCCGCAACTGCTGCACCATGTCGGTGAGCAGGTAGCGGTTGGCGTAGGCCTCATGTGGGCGGAAATTTCCCGGGTGGCGCATGAAGTCCAACTCGATGCCGTCGACGTCGAAGCGCTCGACCAGCTCACAGGCCACGCTGTTCATGAGGTCGCGCACCGCCGGAAAGGCGAAATCCTTGCCGGTGCGCAGGCCCCAGAGCGGATCGCCCGGGTGGAGCTCCTCGCCGGGTCGCCCGATCAAGAGTTCGGGATGTTCGCGGCGAAAGCGGCCGAAGCCCAGGGCGTCGTCGTCCGTGTTGTAATGCGTATTCATGCGCAGCGAGGCGAAGAACTTCATGCCGATCCGGTGGCACGATTGCGCGATCAGCGCGAGCGGACCGCCGTGAGAGTCCACGAGGTGACGGAGGTTCTCGGCACGCGTGCGCTCCGCAGGGTCGGCGAAGGTCGTCACGTCCCAGGCGAAGCGCTCGCCGACTTCAGTCTCGTACGAGAAGACCTCGCGGCCACCAACGTTCCAGATGAAGGTGTCAAAGGGCGTGCCTTCGTGGGGGGCCACCATCCTGTCGCACAGGTCCTCCTTGCGGATGGGAGGACCATAGGTTCCCAGGATCCAGCCGTCGTCGTTGGTGAGGACGCGTATCGGTCTGTCGGCAGATGGCATCAGACGATCTCACTCACTCGACGGTTTCGTCGAGGACCTTGCTGCCTTCTTCCAGGACCTTCACGAGGGCAAAGTCACCGGCCGCGATGAGCATCTGCGCGCCCATCTGGCGGTAGCGGGATAGCTGCTCGGGTGTGCCGCCGGCGATGCCCCATGCCTTGCCGTGTCTGCTGGCGGCATCGGCCACCGCCTGGACGGCGGCGTCGAGATCGCCTCCCTCTCCCAGTCGAAGGCCGAGGTCCGCCGGACCCACGAAGAGCACGTCGAGGCCAGGCACGGCGGCGATGTCGTCCAGCTTATCCAGAGCATCCGCCGTTTCGATCTGGCCGACTACAAAGGTCTGCTGGTTGGCGTCTTCCATATAAGTACTATCCGGCTTCCACGCCTCGATGCCGAAGTCGGCGTCCAGTCCGGCTCCGTCAAGGCCGCGGTTTCCCTGGGGCGGGAACTTCACGGCTTCGACGATATGACGGGCGATATCGGCGTTGGCGACGAAGGGGATCATGAAGCCGGTGGCTCCGTCCTCCAGGTAGCGGTACAACCGCGTGCGCCCCTGCGTCGGAGCCCGCACCATGCAGTCGATGTCGTGTTGCTGGCACATAGCCAGGATGCTTTGCACCTCGCGCTGGCTCATGGCCCTGTGTTCGAGGTCCAGCCAGATGACGTCGAATCTGAAATGGGCGGCGTAGCGAATGTAGAACGGCAGGTAGTGGCCCATGCCGCAGACGCGAGCGCACCTGCCGCTGCGGAGTTTCTCCAGCGTCTTGCTCCGTCTCATCGGTTACCGGTCCTTCCGGGGCGAGGGTAGGTTGTCAGGGTAGGTTGTCAGGGTAGGTTGTCAGGGTAGGTTGTCAGGGTAGGTTGTCAGGGTAGGTTGTCAGGGTAGGTTGTCACACGCAAGCCAATCGAACACGGATCCGCGACTCGCATTGGTAAAGCATACGCGTCAACCGTCAATCGCTGAATAACGCTCATTCGCTCAGTCGATCAAGTTCGGAGTCGTAACGGCGCTGACGGAGCGGCTATTGACACTTCTTGCGCTGACCGTATTCTTTCGCCACCCCCTCTCTTCAGGGAGCACCCATCGTGACCGAGTCCCGTCCGCCGGCACCGCCGAAAAACCCCCTTCTCCTGCCGCGTATCGACGATCCACTGATGGCGAAGGCGCTGGAGGGGCCCACGGCCGAGCTGGCGCGGGTTACACGCCCCGATTTCATGCAGAACCCGGATTCTCCCGTGGAGTGGTCGAGCCAGGAGTTTGCGCGCATGGAAGCCGAACGCGAGGACTTCCTCGACTGGCAGGCGGTCATCGGCCAGTTCGATGCCGAAGCATTCCTCCGCGATGGTTACGCCGTCTTTCAGGGCGTGATGGCCCCGGGCGCCGTCGACGCCTGGACGGCCGCGCTGCAGCGCGGCCAGGAGCTCAACGACCGGCTGTTGTCGGCCGACTGGGGCGTCGTCGACTGGGAGCGGCTCGGACGCAGGCCGCCGACGGCAACGGTAGATCCGGAGGACATCCGTGCCGCCCTGGGCGGCAGCCAGCTCGTGCCCCAGGGTGACGATGAGTCCGGCGTGAAGACGCTGCGGCAGCACAGCGTCTTCGCCGAATACTTCTCCGCCGGCCATGTAGCTTTCATCATGAATCTGCTCACGCATCCCCAGATGCTCGACCTGCAGCGCCTGTGTCTGGGCAGCGACACCGTCTACTTCGATCACAACCAGCTGCTCACGCGCGCCCCGGGGTACCCGGGCGGCGGCTGGCACAGCCACCAGATCGGCGGCGGCTGCGACAACGCCGTGCCCGTCGACGTTGAAGAATATCGACGTCAACCGAACATCAACCTGACGCTGTGCTACCCGCAGGGCTTCTCCGCCGACGAGGACGGCGGCCTCAAGTTGGTCCGCGGCAGCCACCTGTCCCGAGATCCCGCCGGCTGCCGCGCCCCGGACGACGAGGCCCTGCGAGCAGGCTGGCTGCGCGGCAGGGAGCATCCCGTCACCGGCCGGCCCCTTGAAATCGAACGCCTCGCCCTGCCGTCCGGGTCGATCGTCTGTTGTCTGTCCCACGCCGCCCACGCGGTGGCGCCCAAGGCCCGGGAGCGCTCGACGCGCTGGTGCTCCCTGTTCTGCTACCGCAAGGCCGACGAGGTCAGCGGCATCGCGCAGCCCCCGCATGCCGTGCCCCCCGTGTGGGCGCTGAAGGCAAAGCGCGGGGAGCTGCCGCACGCCCTGGCGCAGCTGCTGCGTCCCAGCTTCGATCGGAAGCTGACGGCGGGGTGCAGCGACCCCTACAAAAGGTGACCTCCCGCGAAAGGCCTGCAGTCAGCGAAAGGAACCTGCAGTGGATTTTAGAGATGCCGATTGGTTTGTGACCGAACCACCTGATCCACCGAATCAGGGGATCATGTTCGTAAATCATGCAGAGGCCGGTCGCAGCGGCCACTTGGGCCATGCGCTAGTCGAATACCTGCCGGGTAAGATACTGGCCTTCTATGCCAACTGTTCCGATTACCAGGAAGGGCACAACGGCGATGGGTGGATGGACTACAGGCGCTCCGAGGATGGCGGACGTACCTGGGGCGAGCCCTCGACCCTGGAATACTCGAAGGAGATGTACGAAAAGGGTGTCGGGCATTCGGTCATGTGCGAAAAGGCCGTGCGAGCAGACGATGGAGCCATCATTCTGTTCAATCTCGAGTGCAGGGGCAGGGGATGGCAGCCACTGGTCGTTCCGACCTATCTGCGCAGTGCCGATGGCGGTATTACCTGGGAACCTGCAAGACCCATGGGCGATCAGCCTGCACGCATCTGGGACGCGATAGTTCACCAAGGCTGCATTCTCGTTCTGGAGCTGTGCAATGACAGCGCGGTCAAATGGTATGGCACTCTGGCGGAACACCACTACGGTCTGTATGTCAGCCAGGACAATGGTGGCACCTTTTCCCGGCGCAGTGTCCTTCCGGTCGATCTTGGGCGGGGTTATGGGACCATGGCCATACTGCCGGACGGCAGTCTGATCGTCTACGTCTACAACACCGACGATGAGAAGAATCTCGACTACGTGATCAGCCAGGACGGCGGTCTCACATGGAGCGTCGTGCAGACTGCGTTCATGGCGAAGCAGATTCGCAATCCGCAGATGGTGGCGTTCAAGGACGGCTTCGTTCTGCACGGGCGCAGCGGCAACAAGGGCGAGGGGGAGAATCAATTTGTTCTCTACACCTCGCGAGATGGCGTGAGGTGGGACGCCGGCCGCTACCTCTGTATGGCAGAAGCGGGCAGGGGCGCCTACTCCAACAACCTGCTTGTCAGCGGTCCGGACGCAGCCGCGCCAAAACGATTGCTCATTCAGGCATCCCACGCCTACGAGGCACATATGACCAATGTGTTACACTGGTGGTTGAGGTAATTTCGCACGCGGACACGGTGCGCGTGGCGCCGCCACGATGCCGTCCTTCTCCTCCGTCTTGCCCGAGCCAGTCGATGTGCTTCGTGAATATCTCGAGCGCGGTCCCCAGCGACACGCTCATGTCCAGTATCGACGCCATCGTGGAAGCCATCGACACCGGATGTGAGCTCGAGATCGCCACCGGTGACGACATGCGTCACTCTCTTGAGCTGGCCCTGGCGCTGCGCGAATCGGCACGGCGGGACGGCCCGCGGGTACTGTTGCCCCTGGAGGATCGAAGCCTGACGATGTTTCCTGAGCGCTGGCGCTGGCATTACAAGAAGGACGTGTACGGCGCTGACTGGTATCGCGATCAGATGGCGGCGCACATACAGAGGGACAGGGCGTCGTAGGTCTGTGTTGGCGAGAACTGACGGAGATCAACGGATCGCGATCCTGCGATTGTTTTGCGGAAAGTGGCCGCATTGAGCTACATTTCGGCCCCTGATCCGAGCCATACCAACGGACGGGGGGCCTCGGACAGGCGATCCGACGAGCTGTCGGCGCCGGCCCATTCATTACACACTGAATAGAAGGAGTATCGAGTGATCATTCGAAACTGGCGCGACCAGATACCTTATATAGGTCACGAAAGCAAGGTCATCTGGCCCCTACTGAGGAGGAAGGGAACGAAGGATGAGGTGCCTGAGTCGGCGTGTCTGCTGTCTTTGGGGAGTTTGACGAGGCACATCGTTCAGGGGCGAATCACCACCGACTATCACGCTCATGAGAACAAGGAGCAAGTGTATTACTTCGTCTCCGGCAAGGGCAAGATGCTGATCGACGACAAGGAATTTGAGGTCACCGCAGGTGACGCCGTGCACCTGGCTCCGCGCGAGCGTCACCAGGTGATCAACGACACCGAAGATGATCTGGAGTATCTCAACATTACCGCTGTCATGCCCGAATAAGCATGGCCGTTGTCCGCTGGCCTGCTGGCCTTGGCCGCGCTCGCTGCTGACGGATAGGATCGAGACCACGGACATCGTCGAGCGGCTCGATGCCAGGATCGGCGACCGCGTTGTCTGCCTGCCGACGCAGTGGCTGGGATACTCCCTCCACCACATGCGATTCGGCGGCAGCCTGACGGCGACGTCGCAGACCCACATCCACATGATCGTCGAGACCGTCGACGGTCTCCTGGAGGACCCATCGAACCGCCAACCGGAATCGCACGGGGAGTGCCAAGGAGGTCGTCATGAAGGTCACCGAGATTGAGGTTCACCGCATCACGCTGCCGTACGTGGACTGGATCTCCTACCAGCTCAACCACTACTACGGGCCGGTCTCGCGCACGATCTATGTGGCGCACACCGACGACGGTCTCGTCGGTCTCGGCGAGTCCCACAATACGGAGCCCCAGGAGACGATTGACGGATACATCGGCACCAACCCCTTCGACCACGTGGGTGACGAGGTCTCGCTGGGCCTCGGCACGGCGATGTACGACCTGATGGGCAAGGCGGCCGGCGTGCCGGTCTATAAGCTCATCGGGCAGAAACATCGCTCGTGGGTGCCGGTGGGCAGCTGGACGGTGTCGACCCATCCGGAGCGCATGGCGGAGGCGGTAAGGGAATACTCCGCGCAGGGTTACACGTGGCTCAAGTTCCACCTGTCGCCTTTTGAGAATGTGATCGATCAGACCGAGGCCATGCAGGCGGTGGCGCCGGCGGGATTCAAGGTGCATTACGACTTCACCATGCACGGCACCGACGACCACATGATCGAGCTGCTGGCCAAGCTGGCCCGCTACCCGATCGCCGGGTGCTTCGAGGACGCCCTGCCGGCGCAGGACCTGCCCGGGTACATCGAGTTGCGCAAGCGCTCGCCGCTGCCGGTGGTCCTGCACCACACGCCGCTGGGCGCCACCTACGAGGTGCTCATGGGGGCGGCCGATGTGTACATGCTCGGGCACTCTCGCATTGGCGACGCGATTCGCCGCGCTGGACTGTTCGCCGCCGGCGACATTCCCTTCATGCTGCAGAACGTGGGGGGCAACATCACGCGGGCGATGACTTGTCAGATGATGGCCGCCTTTCCATCGGCCAACTTCCATTTCTTCAGCGATTGCGAGACCTGGAGCGCCGATGTCGTCGATGAGCGCCCGGAGCCGACGAACGGTTTCCTCCGGGTGTCGGAGGGGCCTGGCCTCGGGGTCACCCTGAATCGGGGTGAGCTCGAGCGGCTGACGGCGCTACAGCTGCCGGCGCAGCCGAAGTGGATCATCAAGTCTCGTTTCGCCAACGGGACGCGCATGTTCAACATCGCGGACCCGCGGGAGTCGATCTTCATGGTCCGGCCCGATCGGCGCCGCATGATCCCGATGAGCTACGACGCAGCGATCGAGACCGAGTACTGGGACGACGACGGCACGCCGGAGTACCGGGCGATGTTCGAGCGCCTCGGGCGTGAGGGCATGGTGCTGGAGCGAGGGCCGTCGTGACCACCTGCCGCACTCCACAAACCTCTCTTTCCACCACGCCCGAGAAGGTGTCGACCTATTCCTGGAGAACGCCGTCATGAATGTGCCACCCGACGATGGTATTCGCGTAGCCGTGGAAGATCTGCGGACGCTGGTGTGGGGGATCTACAAATCCGTACCAATTCCGGATCAGGATGCGCTCCTGGTGGCGGATCTGCTCATCGACACCGAGCTGCGGGGTGTCGTCAGCCACGGCGTGACGCAGGTGGAGCGCTACGTGCGGTCCTACCAGGAGGGGAAGATGAACCCCCACCCGGAGATCCGGGTCCTGAACGAGGGACCGGTGACGGCGGCGCTCAGCGGTGACGGCGGGTTGGGCATGATCGTGGCGACGCGGGCTATGGGCATGGCCATCGACCGGGGCAGGGAACTCGGCGTCGGCATCGTCACCACCACATACCACGACCACGTGGGCAGCTCCGGCAAGTACGTGCGCATGGCGCTGAAGGAGGGTCTGATCGGTATCAGCCTGTCCGGCCGCAGCGCCGCACCCACCTATTCCGGCGACAGCACCATTCACGGTTCCATTCAGGGCAGCCCACCGCTGGCTTTCGGTTTTCCCGCCGGCGATGGGCGCCCTTGTTTCTTGCTCGATCTGGCCAGCCACACTCCGTGGGACGAGGAGTGCTTCCGCAAGATGCCACAGGTCTTCATCAAGGCCATCGGCATCTCGCACGTGGCCAACATTCTATCGGGGACGCTGGGAGGCCAGATGCTGCCGGAGTTCGACCGCCGGCAGACCCGATTCAGGGGAGCCGATCAATCGGGGTTCCACATGGCTCTCGACGTGGAGCGGTTCACGCCCCTGGAAGCCTTCAAGGAGGATATGGACCGGCTCATGGAGGAGACGAGCAACATGAAGCCTCTACCGGGATACTCCGAGTCCTCCCTGCCAGGTGGTCGCGCCTGGCAGAAGGAGTTGGACTATCAGAGTACGGGTATTCCCATCTCGGCGGATGCCATGGCTTCGCTGGCCAAGCTGGCCGACGAGTTCAAGCTGTCGATTCCCTGGTAGAACCAGTGGAAGAGGGCCAGCATCCCCCTGGGGTTGAAACATGACTGGTTTCGTTGATTCACTCCCGGCGCATCGCCGGTGCCGGCGCAAGATCGTCGGCTGGGACTGTAACGCCCCCGATCCATTTCCCGGCTATGGTGGCATGGTCGGTCTCGGTCAGGACGCCGCCGAACTGGCCAACGGCGACTGGCTCGTCGTCTTCCACGCCGGCTACTGGCACGTTTCCCTGGCCACGCCCTACGTCGTCGCCGACGAAACTCTGGCCAGCTGGCGCGCGAGCGGTTTCCGGGATGTCGACGCACCCCGGGGAGGACGGATCATGGCGGTTCGCTCTGGCGACGCAGGTCTCACCTGGTCGAAGCCGTGGACGGTCTACGACGGCCCCTGGTCCGATGCGCCCGTGGGCCTTACACGTCTGGCCAGTGGCGATCTGCTGTTGTTCGTCAACCAGCAGGCCTCCTGGTACGGAGTGGCAGCGCCGCCGCCCGATCACCTGCCGGTCAACACGCGCATCGGCGTCATGCGTTCCGAGGACGATGGCCATAACTGGTCCGAGCCGGTGTGGCTGGAGATGCCCTACCCCTTCTACCAGCGGGCCCACGCTCATTCCCAGGAGCTTGCCGACGGGTCCGTCCTCTTTCCGACGTACGCCTCGGACGGTCGTGGCGCTCTGCACGGGGCCATTCATCGCAGCGACGACGCGGGACGTTCCTGGCAGCTGCTGAGTCGCATCGAGCGAGATGACGGAAAGGCGCTGGACGAGCCCTCCCTGACTTTGCTGCCCGACGGCCGACTGATGCTGCTGAGTCGTCTCGATGCGGCCGTACTGTATTCGGCGGACGACGGCCACAGCTGGCACCTGTCGCACCAGGCGCCCTTCACACCGCTGAAGGCGCACCGCACGAGTGTTCTGGCGGACGGCACGGTGGTGTGCTGGATGACGTCCAACGGGGTACTGCGTGTGTCCTGGAGCACTGACGGCGGTGCGACGTGGACGACGGGTGAGGACGGCCTCCCCCTGGCCCTCGATGCCGACTTCTACGGCTATCCCGGTGGCTTTCTGATGGCCGATGAATCCGTCCTCGTCGTCTACTACGACGCCGCCCATCGGCAGCAGCGTACGGGCGTCTGGCTGATCCGCTTCCGGCTGGATGCTGGTCGGAAGAGGATGGAAATTCTGCCGGCGCCAGGCGCTGACGCCGAGATCTAAGCGCGCCCCACCATCAGTCGCTGGGGAACTGCCCTTCGTATTGCAGGCCCAGAATCTCCCGGGAACGGGCTACGTTGCAGTATTTATCCGCGTCCGGGTGACTTGCCGTGTGCAAGATATCGAAATCGATGGAATTGTTCTCCAGCGCCAGGTGACAGGCTTCGGCCAGATCATGGCGGCAGACCCAACTGACGCCGCCGCGGGCGGGCTCGCCGTTTCGGGTGATGCCGAGTCTGCTGTCGCCGATGCTGCAGGGCCGGAAGATGATGATGCGCTGGCCATAGGCATCGTGGTATTGTCGGCACACCTCCTCCTGTAATCGTTTGGTAATGCCGTACAGGTTACCCTCCTTGCTGCGGACCTCCGACGACAGGAATCGATTGTCCGGATGTTGCACCACACAGGAGCCCATCTGCACCACTCGCCTGAGCTCTCGCCGACGGGCTGACTCGAGAACATTCCACATCCCTTTGACATTGACGAGGAAGGGCTTCAGGTCGTCCTCTGGCGGCTCCTGATATCCGAAGTATGCGGACAGATTGACAACCCCGTCCATGCCCTCCAGAGCACTGTCGACGGCGCTGAAGTCGGCGATATCACCGTAGGCCTTTTCTCCCTCCCAGTCCCCATCGAGGTGCCGGTACACCTCCCATGCCTCCTGGTTGTAATCGAAAGCTCTCACCTGGTGGCGTCCGACGAAGCTCTTCAACACCGCCCTGCCGACCCAACCGGCAGCACCGATGACTGCTACTTTCATAAGTGGTCCTCCATGTTCGTGCCGCTGACCGTGGTTTGAGTGTAATGCAAGCCACGCGCCTGTGTGCAACTGTCTCAGTGCCCATCTCTGAAGTCCAAGTGTCGTCACCATCTTGCATCATTGGCATCATTGCCGTTATGTAGTAACGGAACACTCGTCGGCGCTGGCAACCAGGGGCGCGAGGCTCAAGCACGGCACAGCGACACTTGAATAAGGACCCGCGATGCTGCACCCCGTGAACGAACTGACTTACACCATCCTGCTTTGTGACGATATCGAGGCCATGAAGCGGTTTTACCGTGACCTGTTCCCCTTCGAGGTCCGTGGCGAGGGGGAGACCGGCATCGGCTTCCGCGCCGGATCGGTCCTGTTCTCGCTACGCCAGCGCACCCGCGACTACGATGGCAAGGGCCCTCGCGCTGACGTCCCAGGTGTGCAACTTGCCTTCCGTGTGTCCCCCGCCGATGTCGACAGTTGCTATGCCGAGCTCGTCGCGCGCGACGTACGGATCGCGGAGCCACCCACCGATCAACCCCGTGGGCATCGGACGGTCTATTTTCATGACCCTGAGGGGAATCTCCTCGAGATCTACGCCGAGATCTGAACGACAGACGGTTCTCCCCCGGGGCTCAGGATCGGCTGGCGATCTGTCCGCTCATTGGTGTCGATGGATTGCCTGCTTTGGCCGACGTTGCGATCAGTTCCCGGCACGCCCGTCATCATCGATCACCTCGTAGGAGCCTGAGGAGAGAGACGACATGGCACACAGTCGAATTGGTGCCGGCAACACGGGGGGCTCCTTATACTCCAATGGTAGCCTGGCGGTGGTAGCCGGCGATCAGGTGTTTCTTCAGGGATGCACGGGACGCGCCCGCGATGGCCGGGAGTTCGTCGGCCAGGGTGATCCGGCTGCCCAGGCGGAAGGCGCGATGCAGAGCGTACGTCAGCTGCTCGAAGAAGCCGGCGGACGGATGGAGGACATCTGCATGGTCACCAACTACACGACCCAGCATTCGTCTCGCGACCAGGTCTACCCCGTCATCGCCCGCCACCTCGCCGGCGTTAATCCCGTGTCGACCGGCCTGGTCGTCAAGTCGCTGGCCGAGCCCTGCATCGATTTTCAGATCGACGCGTGGGCCGTGTTGCCGCGGGACCGAGAGACCGGCCACGAGCGCTTCCGCCTGACCAACGCCAGAGGCGGTTTTCTGATGCCGTCGCTGGATTTCGGCAATGCGAAGATCGTGCGCGCCAACGACCATCTCTTTCTGCAGGGGCAGACAGGAATGACCCTCGACGGCCGAGATTTCGTCGGCTCGGGAGATCCGGCGAAGCAGGCCGAGGCCGCCATGGAGAACGTGCGCGAGCTGCTGGCCGACACGGGGGCGGACCTGGACGACATCTGCAAGGTGACGATCTACATCACCGACCCGTCGTACCGCCAGATTGTCTACCCGGTAGTGGCGCGGTACCTGCGCGACGTCCAGCCCGTCTCCACCGGCGTCGTCGTCAAGGAGCTTGCCCGGCCCGAGCTGGACCTCGAGATCGACGTGTTCGCCATGGTCTCAGATGCGGCACAGGGACGCCACGAACGCCATGGCGTCACTGCCGCCAACTACCTCCCCGGATTGGATTTCCCTTTGAGCAAGGCGGTCCGCGCGGGAAACTTCGTCTTTTTACAGGGGCAGACGGGGTTGGCCCTCGACGGCAGCGGTCTGGTGGGCCGCGGGGACCCGGCAGCGCAGGCGGAGCAGGCCATGCAGAGCGTGAAAATCCTGCTCGAACAGACGGGCGCCTGTATGGAGGACATCGCCAAGGTGACGACCTATGTCACCGAGAGGGAGGCCCTGGCCTCGGTGAGCCCCGTGCTCGGGCGTCACCTGCGAGGCGTGGATCCGACGTCGACCACCGTGGTGATGGAAGCGCTCGCAGACCCTGAGTTGGATGTCGTGATCGACGTGTTCGCCGCCATCCCCGCGACCAGTGACCCGGGCTCCATAGGCCCCAATGAGTGATAGACGCCTGCTTTTCTACAACGACTCCCGGCACTACTACCTGTACTGCTATGATCCGCCCATCGGCCTGGCAGACGTCCGGGCGCCTGTGGACGAACTGCTTGGGACCCGGGTGGACACGCTGGTCTACGGTTCGGGTCCCGGAGCGACGGTGTTCCACAATACCCGGGTGGGCGAGATCTGGGGAGAGCGATTCGACGGGTTCGACACCATGTATGCCTATCGGGCCGCCGAGAACATCCGAAGTCTCATCGAGCGCGGCCTGGACCCGCTCGACGTACTCATCGACCGGGCACATGAGAAGGAGATGGAGTTCTTCGCGAGCCTGCGCATGGCCAACCCAGGACCTCCGGACGCCGACAGCGTGTTCAACTCGAAGTTCAACCTCGATCATCCCGAATGGTGTCTGCGGACGAGGAGTTCGTCCAATTTCAACTACGTGCATCCCGAGGTGAGGGCGGAGCGCTTCGCTCTGGCCGAAGAGTACGTCAGCCGCTACGATGTGGACGGCCTGGAGCTGGACTGGGCCTTCGAACCCGTCTTCTTCGAGGAGGGGGAGGTGGAGGAAAACACGCCCCTGATGACCGGCTTCGTGAGGGAGATCCGGCAAGCGGTCGATAAGGCCGCCGGGGAGAAGGGGCATTCCATCCTCCTCGGAGCTCGGGTGCTGCCGACACGCGAAGGCAACCTCGCGGCGGGGCTGGACGTGCCGGCATGGATCCATGAAGGACTGCTGGATTTCGTCGTGCCCAACTTCTACGGGCGTCAGGATCTGGATGCGGATTTCCCCTTTGAATGGCTAGTCCAACTGGCTCGGGAAACCGAATGCAAGGTCTACCCCGCCCTGCAGGCCCGCATCCAGGGCGACGACCCGGTTCTCAACGGCCACGACTACAGCGTGGGAACCTACATGGCTGAAAAGAACCACTACTATGCCGGCGCGGCGGCGTATTGGAACAAGGGCGCCGATGGCATCTACCTGCCCTGGTTCCGCTACCCGAATGGCGCCAATCATCAGATTCTCTCCGAGATTCACGATCCCGCCATTCTACGCGAAAAACCGAAGCACTATGTCGTGAGACGTCATGACGACACTGCCGCGGCCCAAGGATACGATTCGCCATTGCCGCTGTCCCTGGTCACCGGGTCTGAGGCGCCGGGACAGACCGTTAGGCTCTACATCGCCGACGATGCGGAGCGCGCCCACGCGTGTCTGAAGCTGCGCCTGGCAGACTGGAGTCCCGCGGATTCGATGACCGTGAGTGTGAACGGACAGCCGTTGCTGCCACCGACCCGGCGGCAGCGCTACGGTTATGGCTATGACTGGCTCGAGTTCGATCTGTCGTCTGGAGCACTGAAGACAGGTCCCAATGAGGTGGGCGTGGCCATACACGACCGGCCGCCGCGTCTCCACGGCCAGGTCACGCTGGAGAGCGTGGAGGTGGCGGTGACCTATGCCACCGTGATGCCGGAGGCGGACTGATCGCCCACGCAAATGAGCAGAGGGATCGAACGTCTGGAGAACATTACAAGGAACAGCACCTTGATCGACCTGCCAGGAGGGTGGGCGCCGCGCGGCACAGCTCGGAGATAGAGATGGAAAAGAAATATCGCGTCGCCATTGTCGGTGGCGCTGGTTCGTGGGGGCGGCACTATACCCGGGCCTATGTCGCGCGACCCGATTGCGACGTGGTGCTGGTCGAGCGTGCTGAGGAGCGCGGCAGGATCTTTGCAGCGCACTACGGCATCGAAACAGTCTACCGGAGCGTTGAGGAATTGCTGGCCCGCGAAGTGCCCGATGTGGTGTCGGCCATTTTGCCGGTAGCCCATACCCACGACGTGGTCATCGCCTGCGCAGAAGCGGGGGTCAAGGTGGTTTCGTGCGAGAAGCCGATCGACTACGATTTGGCGCGCGCCGACGAGACGGTGCGGGTCTGCCAGGAGCGGGGCACGCTCTTCGGGTGCGGGACGGCGATGTGGATGTGGCCCTATATTCCGCAGGCTTCAGCCTGGATTCAGGCCGGGGGGATCGGCCGGTTTTCGGGGGCCGCGATCCCGCTCGGGTTGCCGAGGGAGGTTTCGGGCGGGGGGTGCCATTCGCTGGTGCTGATGCAGTTGATGGCGGGTTTGGAAGCAGAATGGGTAGAGGGGTGGACGCTGCCGCCGGAGCCGGGTTATGAGGCGCCCGAGGCAAAAAAAAAGACCGAAATCGATTGCCCTGCCTATGGTCGGATTGGCCTTGAGGGTGGGGTTGTCTGCGAGTTGCCCCCGCCCAGACCGGAACTGCAGATTGCCTGTCACCTGGGCATTACGGGCAGCGATGGGCAGTTGTGGCTGATGAACGAAGGGCCGGTTTGCATCCGTGGCACGGGGTCGGAGGCGACGCCGATCCGGCCCGATTTCTTTGCCGACTCAAGGCCCGATCACTGGATCACCCCGGTCGTCGACCGGTTGGTCCGGGTGGTCGATAGCGGGGTGTTGACCAGTACCGGGCACGACTATCGCCAGGCGCTCGAGATCGCGATCGCTCTGACTTTGTCGGCGCACAACAATCACCAGCGGGTCGACCTGCCGCTTGCCGACCGCACGCTAAAGCTCTATCCGAGTCCGTATCGGCTGCACGGGGGCGATGTGATCGGTTGGGAAGGCAATGGCGCGGCGCCCGAATTGGTGTAGAACGCTGGCACGATCCTGCGCGAGCCGGCTGCGGAGCACCCCGATGAGTACTGGCGCCTGCTTGAACACTGAGAAAATTTGTGGACTCGCCGCGTGCGCGGTGGGCAAGCGCCTACAGCGTTTGGCCAAGGTTAGGTTGGGGTGACCCATGCAGACACTCGAGCGAATCGAAGCTGAGTTGGAGCGGATCGCCGCTGAAACAGGCGGCCTCGTCGGCGTGAGTTTCTGTCACGTCGAGTCCGGTCAGCGGCTGACACTGAACGCGGGGGAGACCTTCCCCATGGCAAGCACCTACAAGGTGGCGATCGCCGCGAGGCTGCTGAAACGGATCGACGAGCAGCGCCTCGGGCTCGACGAGATGATCCAGATCACCCGGGACGACCTCAGCCCGGGTGGGGGGATCATCAAGGCCCACTTCAGCGAGCCCGGTGTGGCGCTGTCGATCCACAATCTGCTGACGGTCATGCTGACCATCAGCGACAACACGGCGAGCGACATGCTTCTCGGGCTCGCCGGCGGTCCCGAGGAGGTCAGTGAATTCCTGCGGAGCTCCGGCATCGAGGGGATGCGGGTGGATCGCTCGACCAAGATCCTGCTGACCGACGCCTTTGGCATCACAGATCGGCTGCCTGAGGGCAAGTGGTCGTATCAGTTCCTGCAGGAGCACAACGAGGTGTTCACTGAGCGACCACCGGTCGAAGCGTCGGAGGCCTTCGCAGCTGATGTACGCGATACTTCGACACCCGAAGCCATGGTGCAACTGCTGGAGGCGATTCTTCACAGCGAGCTGTTGTCGGAGCAGAGCTCGGCGCTGCTGGTGGACATCATGCGGCGATGCGAGACGGGAGAGTCGCGGCTGAGGGGCAGGTTGCCTGACGCGACGGTACTGGCGCACAAGACGGGCACGATCCCAGGGGTCGCGATCAACGACGTCGGCATCGTCACCCTGCCGGGCGACCAGGGTCAGGTAGTGCTGTCCGTGTTCGTGACCTCGCGGGGGAATGCAGACTTTATCGCGGGGCGCGACGCCGAGATCGCGATCTCCAATGTGGCGCGGGCGGTGTACGACTTCGCCCTGTTCGCACGCTGAGCATGACCTGACCCTTCTCGTAGTGCGGCGTTCCATCCAGCTCGTCCACTGGCCACTAGGCGTCCCTTCACCCCTCTCATCCCTCTCCGGATCATGCCTGAACACAAGCGCATCGCCGCGATCGTGACCACCTTCTTCCCCAACAGCCACGCCGGCGTGCTGGCGGGCAAATTTCTCACCGGCTTCGCCACGGACGAGGGCCTGATCGCGCCGCGCACCCGGGTCGCGTCGCTCTACATGGACCAGGTGCACGACCGCGATGTAGGCCTGCAACTGGCCGAGGCATACGACATCCCCGTGTTCGGGAGCATCCGCGCCGCCTTGACCCTCGGCGGCTCGGAGCTCGGCGTCGACGCCGTCCTCCTCATCGGCGAGCACGGCGACTACCCGCTTACGGCCCTCGGCCAGGAGATGCTGCCGCGCCGCTGGTTCTTCGAGCAGGTCTGCGGCGTCGTCGCCGAACTCGGCCAGCCGATTCCGGTGTTCACCGACAAGCACCTGTCCTACCGATGGTCGGACGCCCGCTGGATGTACGACACCGCCCGCGACCTCGACCTGCCCTTGTGGGCGGGCTCTTCCCTGCCCGTCACCTGGCGTCGGCCCGACTACGAGCATCCACACGGCGAGCCCCTCGACGAGGGGCTGGTCATCGGTTTCCACATGCTCGAGCGCTATGGATTCCACGGCCTCGAGGCCCTGCAGTGCCAGGTCGAATACCGGACCGGCGGCGAGACCGGCGTCCGCGCCGTGTCATGCCTGTCAGGCGGCGACGTCTGGCGCTCGGCGGAGGCCGGACGCTGGTCCCGCGACCTCGCCGACGCCGCCCTGGCAGCGATGGACCCGGGACCCGGCCGCTTGGATCCCTCGCTGGTCGATGATCCGCACGTGTTCCTGGTGGAGTACACGGACGGGACGCGCGGCACCGTGCTCATGCTGGGCGATGATGGCTACGTGACCAAGTACGCCTATGCGGGCCGGCGCGGGAGCGCTATCGACGCCTTCGAGTACCACACGGACACCGGTCCGAACCACGCCCATTTCAGCTACTTCGGACTCAACATCGAGGATTTCTTCCTCACCGGCACTCCCCCGGGGCCGGTGGAGCGAACGCTGCTGACGACGGGGATCCTCGAAGCGGTCATGATCTCCCATCACCAGAGCGGAGCCCGCATCGAGACGCCACACCTCGACATCGCCTACCAGGGAGGATCGAGACCACGTCGGCCCGCTGCCCCGCGGCCCGGCGATGCCAGTCGGCTTGCGGTGCCACTGCCAGAGCCGGGATCGACGCCCGCCGCCGTGCCCATCCCGATCGGGCGCGATGGCACGGTGCGGAAGAGGAAGTGAGCCACCGGCCCGTCAGACCTGCTGCTTGCACTGGACAACGATCTGTTGCTCTTTTGCCAGTGATACCGAGGCGGCTTCTCGGGATCGCGCAACGTTCGCGACTGGGAGATCATTCATGAACCGGAGAAGGACCTGGTCCGTGGTCGAGTACCTCCTCGCCGACGAAGGGCCCGGCGATGGCGGCGCAGCGGTGATCCCGGGAGCCATAAGGCGAACCTGCCATGCCCACAGTCCATAAAAGGCTGGGAGCGCTACCAGGAGCACGTCGTCGACGTCCGGGTTGAAGGCTGGGGATGCCGTCATCTTTACCGAGACCCTGACCCACGGCACTCTGCCCTGGAACGGAGACCACCAGCGAAGAGCGTTGCTGAACAAGTTCAGCGCGGGCTTCCAGGCGTACAGCGCCGGTGCGCATGAGATCGCCTATCCGGCCAATATCGAGGACATGAAGGAAGAGGAACGCTCGGTGATGAAGGCGCCCTCCGTACGGCGAAACTGACGAATGGTCGACTCTCCCGAGAAGCGATGAGCGATCCGGGAGTTGCGAAAGGTAGAATCGCGATGAAACTGACAGACCAGCAAACCGCTTTCTTCGAAAACTTCGGTTACCTCGTCATCCGTCAACTGCTCTCGCCAGACGAAGTCGACAGAGTGATTGAGGCGTTTGAGTGGTCGATACTGAACTGGGGCGGAGGCGGCGACCACGACGGCACGAAGAGGACGATGTTTGTCGGCCCGATCGAGCATTCGCCTGATCTGTGTGCGCTCGTGGATCACCCCGGTATCATGGGGCTAATCGGTGGCGTGACTGGCGAAGATTTTAATTACTGCGGGGGCGACGGCAACTACTATACCGGTGACACCGGGTGGCACCCCGACGGCAACTGGGGTCAGCTGTGGGCGACGAAGACCGCGTTCTATCTAGATAGGGTAAGGCGCGACAGCGGTTGTCTGCGCGTGATTCCAGGGAGTCACCAGCCGGATCACTTCGTGCGCAGGCAGGAGATCAATGTCAACGAGTCCGAAGCGCTGTTCGGCATACCGCCAGACGAGTTTCCGGGAAACATCGCCCTCGAGGCCGATCCCGGCGATGTCGTCATCTTCAACCACGATCTCTACCACGCCTCCTTCGGAGGCGGGAGCCGACGGCGCATGTTCACAATGAACTGCACCCGCCGCGCAAAAACCCCCGAGGACATGGACACCTTGCGCAGCTACTTGAGCAAACATTCGCCGGGTGCTCGCGACATCGTCACGACCGCTGGCATGTACTTCCCGAACATGCTCGATACCGCCGACGAGGCGCGGATGGCCCATCTTCGCCAGGGAGCCCAGGTGCACGACGAGCTGTTCCCCCACCTGGCACGCTCGGTCAAGAGCGAGAGTGAGCCTTTCCGGGGTACGATGATCTGAACCGCAAGACCAATGCCCGTAGTATTGCGCTATCCTGTCTCCGAGTAAGTCCGCGAGCGAGCCTGACTGACGCCTGAATCGAGCCGGTCGAGATCGTTGGCAGAACGCCGACCACGACGCGTGAGTTCGGCTTCCCTGACGTCTGCGAGTTCCCCGAAGGAGCCCGTCAGTGAAAGCTGCCGCGATCGCGGTCGGAATGCGCTGCCCGGACGGCTATCGGGTCGAGGCGATCGACTGGCGCTACCCCTAGATGAAGGCACCAGAGCAGAATGTAGCGGAGTAACACTGCCGCCAACCGACAACGCCATCCATGGTCTGGTGAGCGATCAATGAACCATTGAAGATCGCATCGATTAACCACGCCAGGCTGCGCTACTAAAACCCTCGGTCGCCCATAACCTCGGCAATCTGAAGACACAGGACCCAGAAGCCATGCTCGGTAAGACTGAAATCGACAAGACCGAAGCGCTGATCGACAGCGCCCACGCATTGAAGGATGCACTCCGCCAGGACCGTCATCGGCCGACCTACCACTTCCTGCCGCCGGCGGGTTGGATGAACGACATCAACGGGGCGATCTTCTGGCAGGGCCGGTACCACATCTTTTTTCAGCACAACCCCGAAGGAGGCTGGTGGAAGTGGATGCAATGGGGCCATGCCTCCAGCGTCGATTTGGTGCACTGGGTTCATCATCCCATCGCCCTGACGCCAACGCCTGGTGGGCCCGACCGTGACGGCTGTTTCAGCGGCGGCGCGTTTCTGAGCAAAGAAGGGGTGCCGACGTTCATCTACTACGGCGTCCCCGATGGGGAGTGCATCGCCACGAGCGGGGATGACCTCCTGATCCACTGGACCAAGCATCCCGACAATCCGGTGATACCGCAGCCCGGCACCAACGGACTCTACTACGGAGAGTGCAAGCATGTGCACGATCCGTGCGCGTGGCTGGCGGGCGACACCTACTACGCTCTGACCAACCGTCGCGACCCCGAGGACCGCGGCGACGGGGCCTTCCTGTTCAGGTCGCAGGACCTGGTGCATTGGCAGCCTGTCAGCCTCTTCTATGAATCGGACCGGCGCTGGACCGAAGGGGACGAGGATTGCGCCGTGCCCGACTTCTTTCCGCTGGGAGACAAGCATATGCTGCTGTTCTGCAGTCATCTGCAGGCAACCCAGTATTATCTCGGGCGCTTGGAGCACGAGCGATTCATTCCGGAGCAGCATGCCAGGATGAGCTGGCCGGGTGGGCAACTCGGCGGTCCTAGAACCCTGGCGGACGCCAGCGGCCGTCGCATCTTTTTCGATTGGATCCGCGAATTACGGGGCGAAGAGCAGGAGCGGGCGTCGGGCTGGTCCGGGGTGATGACGCTGCCACGGGTCTTGTCGCTGGCCGACGAGGGCACGCTCCGCATCGATCCGGTGCCGGAGCTGGAAGTGCTGCGTATGCAACCTCATGTCCGCCGCGACATCCATCTGGCCGCGGGCGCGGAGATCGCGCTGGACGATATCCGGGGTGACTGTCTGGAACTGGCGGTACAGATCGAGCCGGCCAAAGCGGAGGCGGTTGGCGTGAAAGTGCGGTGCTCCCCCGATGGGGCCGAGCAGACGGTGATCCTGTACGATGCAGCCGCCGGCAAGCTGAAGGTCGGTATCAGCCGATCGTCGCTCGACGAAGAGATCCGCTATCCCTATTATCGCAATCAGAAGGCCCTCAGCCGCATGCCCGAGGAGGCGCGGTGCGTGGCCGCCCAGGAAGCGCCGTTCGCGCTGGCCGCCGGCGAGACACTCACGCTCCGTGTCTTTCTCGATCGTTCGGTCTTGGAAGTGTTCGCCAACGGCCGCCAGTGCATCACCCAACGGATCTACCCAAGTCGGTCGGATAGCACAGGAATCGCGTTGTTCTCACGCGGCGGGAGCGCCAACGTCGAACTGCTCGAAGCGTGGCCCATGGCGCCAATCCACGACTGACGGGATAGGAGGCGCTATGACAGCAAACAGCCGGCTGGCAACCTGTATATAGAGGCCGGGCCTCATCATATAGCATGGCGTGAATGCAAGACCCACAGACCGCCTAAACGAATACGTTATAATCACCGAAAATGTGATCGCCCAGGTGTATGAAGGCGCCTAGACAGGAAGCCTACCAAGGCAGGTCCACTCCGAGTTCGCCAGCTATCTGTTCGATATTACGCTTTGCTTGTCCGCACACGGGCACGCCGTCGCGGCGATAAGCACGCTCCCTGTCGAACTCGGGCCCCCCGGGCAGTCGCGCTGCCTCGAAACCGGGATACGGTTCCATGCGGCTGACCGAATCCATTATGCCGTCCATGTCGTCTTTGAAATCTTCCACGGGCACGAAGTGTTCGACCGAAAGTGCCAAGTAGAATCCCGATTGGTTGGCGGTCGGATACCGGACCGTTTCCGGGTCGACTTCAAGCATTTGTCCACCGAGCGTGCCGCTCATAATATTTGCCATGTGACTGTAGCCGATACAGCGGAAATATATCTCTGGATATTTGGCGAAAAAATCCTCGTCGAACGTTATGTTAGAACACGAGTCAACGAGCAAGTCAGGATGATCGGGTCCGGCAGGAATACCGAAGGCCATCGGCGCCGAATCCGCCGAGCTGTTGACCATTGCAGCAGGATCGAAGCGGCGCGGGCTGCGGCCGGAGAAACAGAAACCGATCATGTTCTGGCGCATCGCCATGCGCGCGTATTTTCCGGCGCTGCCGATGTGCTCGTGATAGGTGGTCGTGGCAGCGCCGATGCCGGTCTTTCTGGCTTTGTCGATGGCCATGGCCATCGCCTTGTGACCTGCAATGTAGCCGAGACCACCGTCGCCGGTGAGCGCAACAGTGCCGGCTGCTTCGCGCAGGACCCGGACATCGGGATGGGTGTTGGTGGCACCGGAACGAAAGTCCGAATAATAACGCTTCACCTGTATGATTCCATGGGTTACGACGCCCCGCAGGTCGGTGTCGACCATAAGTTCGCCGATAAGCGTCGCGTGCTCTTCACTGACCGGAACTGCCGCAAAAACATCGCGAATCAGCTTGCGCAGTACGTCGGCGTCTACGCGCAAACTATCTGTCGGTGGCTTGTTCAATGGGAACTCCTTCGCGTTAAATGAGTGCGGAGGGCTGAAGAATTTAGGCGTGTCGCAGATGATGCTCAACACGGCTGTGATCTGCCGCAACAGCGGTTAGACCGGAGCCG
>Ga0310122_10000494_pt1 | contig 24884 bp, 25 predicted proteins | sample CB6_Bottom_1051__FD_203503 | JGI IMG/M metagenome (GOLD analysis project Ga0310122, IMG submission 203503) | Marine microbial communities from Western Arctic Ocean, Canada - CB6_Bottom_1051 | ecosystem: Environmental > Aquatic > Marine > Oceanic | place: Canada: Western Arctic Ocean | collected...
GATGTTCTCTCTCTGTACAAAACCCCATGACAGGCTCAACCATAGAACGGTTATACCATGAGCGGTCAAAAAGTACTATCTCTCCTGCAGCAGGTAAATGTGTCACATAACGTTGGAAGTACCATTGTGATGATTCTTTGTCACTAGGTTTTTCAAGTGCCACAACTCTGGCACCTCTGGGGTTTAAATGTTCTGTGATTCTTTTGATGGTACCCCCTTTACCTGCTGCGTCACGTCCTTCAAAGATCATAAGAATTTTTAGCCCTTTGTCTTTCACATGATTTTGAAGTTTTAGAAGCTCAACTTGGAGTTTAATCAGTTCAGTTTCATAGTCAATTTTTTCTTGCTTGACCCAAATTTGAACTTTTCCATCATGAGACTTTGCATGAGACTTTCTCTGAGACTTTTCTGACTCTTTTTTATTTTTAGGTTTTTTCTTTTGTTTTATCGTATCTTCCAAAGTGCTTTTTACGACTTTGTTTTCTTGTCTATCTTCTTGTATTGTTTTTTTTGCCATTGCTTGCTCCCTTAACCTGTAAACTTTCCATTTTGCGCACGTTGTGCTTCCATTATTTCCATCTCTCTAGCACCCGATATAGCAACCTTCGGATCGAGTGAATAGTCTAAGCTCTCATCTCTGTCTGCATAATCTACAGCATTCAAAATAATCTTTAGTGCTTCAAGTCTTGCTTTTTGTTTGTCGATGGAACGTATCACTGTCCATGGTGCAGTATGTGAGTGGGTTTGTTTAATCATTTTATATTTTGTGTTTGTAAAGTCATCCCAACGCTCTTGTGCTTGCATGTCAATTTCACTCAGTTTCCACTGACGTAAAGGGTCTGTTTTCCTTCTCTCAAAACGTGCGGCTTGTTCAGCTTTAGTGACAGAGAAGTAGAGTTTTACCATGATGGTCTCTTGGCGTACAAGATCCTTTTCAAAACCTTTAACCCCTTTCATGAAGTCATCATACTCTTTTGGGGTACAAAAATTAAAAACAGATTCTACCATGGCACGATTGTACCAACTTCTATCGAAAAGTACTATCTCCCCACCTTTAGGGAAGTGCTGGATGTACTTTTGGTAAAACCATTGTGTTTTTTGCTCTTGGGTAGGTTTACCTAGGGCTACTACGCGGTAATGTTTCTCATTCATATAGCGTGTTACCCGTCTGATGGTGCCACCTTTACCAGCAGCATCACGTCCTTCAAATAAAATAATCATCTTTTGACCCGTCGTTTCCAAATGCGTTTGAAGTTTAATCAGTTCTGCCTGATAAGGCTTTAATGCTTGCTCATTAAGGTATTTACGTATGGCTTTGTCTTTGATTGTTTTTCTTTTCTTCTTCTCTTTCTTGACTTTTTTAAATGCACGTATCAGCGTAGACAATGATACATTCTTGCCATTGATATCAAAACTGATATCTTCTACTTCTTCTTTTATGTCAATAAGTTCTTTGGGTACCTGCATAGTATATGTCTCCTAGGTTAATTAGATGGTTCTATTACCTATGATAACAAAAGAAATGTAAAAAAGTACATAAAAACTTTAATGCCCTAGTCGTTACTCTCTTCTCTTTTTTTGCGCGCTACAAACTTTTCAAGATTACCTGAGAATGCTTCCCCACTTGGCGTAATGAGCAGATATCCAAAAATATCTTGTGTTTTGACAAAGGCTAAAGCCTTCTCTTTTGGCATGGTGGCAATGGCTGTGGCCATGGCATCACAGAGGGTGTTATTGGCTTGGCTAAGAATGGTTACAGAGACAAAGTCCCTGCCTTGGCTTTTTATTTTTGGGTTGATAAGGTGGTGTTGACTTTTTTCTTTTACAAATCGTCTGTAAGTTCCAGAAGTGGAGATGGAAAGATTGGGAATTTTTGCTTGCAACAGTGCTATCGTCGCTTCTTCCTCAAAAGGGCTTTGTATGGCAATCTCACAAAGGTCCAAACAACGTATGTCTCCAGAGAGGGCTATTTGACCTTTGCTCAAACCTTTACTTTGGTAATACGCAGCCAAAACATCCACCCCATACCCTTTACCTATGCCCCCTAAGTCTAGGGTAATGTTGTTTTCTAAACGTATAAGATCTTTCTCTATGATGATGTTTTCTACTCCCAAAGGAGCACGTTTTATAGCCTCTTCTGATGGGATTTGTTCTTCTTCTCCAAAGTGGTAAAGCTCTTTAGTAATAGACCCAATACTAATGTCAAAATACCCTTCTGTTTGGGCATAATACTTTTTACTTTTTTCTAAAATATCTGTAAGCATGGGGTGACTTACAATACGTCTATTTTTGTTTAAGAGAGAGACAAGTGCATCTTCTTGATACGAGGAGAGCACATGTTCCACCTCTTTGAGTTTTTCAAAACCATTTGTGAGTTCTTGGGCATATTTTTCTTCAAGTGTCAGTGTACAAAAAGTCCCCATGATTACTTGGGTACGAGAGGACATTTGCACTTCTTCCTTCTTCTCTTTACTACAAGAAGTCACAAAGAGAAGGAGAGATAAAAGTATGGTTATTTTATGGTATTTCATACAGAGATTATAACGAAAGCTCTGTATGTTTTGACTCTTCTTTAGAAGGATTCCCAAAAAACAATACATACAAACCAGGTCAAACCAAAAGGGTCAGTACCGTTGAAGAGATGATACCTCCTGTGACTACTACGGAGAGCGGGTACTGAATTTCTGAGCCTACACCTGAGGCAAACAGTAAAGATGTAAAGTTGAGATTAAATCTGACACTCTTTTGTATCTAAGTCACAAACATAGCTCTCATCACTCTTTTCTATTTGTATGGTACTGTGGTCTATGGAAAATGTATGGTGGAGATAGGCTTCTATCTCGTCTAAGTAGAGATTGTCTATCTCTTTTTTTCTGCTTACCAAGTGTACAGTAAGGGCATTTTCTGTGGTACTCAGCGCCCAAACATGTAAGGCATGTAAAGCAGTGACATCTTCTAAAGAGAGCAAATAGCTTTTGATTTCACCCACATCAATATTTGAGGGCACAGCATCGGCAGAGAGGTTAAACGAGTCTCTTAAAAGTCCCCAAGTACTCAGAAGAATAACCAACACAATAAAAAGACTAATGGCAGGGTCTAACCAAAGCCAACCCGTAGTGAGTATGGTAAAACCTGCGATGACCACACCCAGTGACACAGCTGCATCTGCAGTCATATGTAAGTAAGCACCTCTGAGGTTTAAGTCGTCTTTTTGTCCTTCCATAAAGAGCAGGGCAGTTAGCGTGTTAATCACCACACCAATGGCTGCAACCACAATGACCGTCATGCCATCTACTGCTTGGGGATGCGTAAAACGGCCCAAAGACTCCCAAGCTATGGCACCCATGGCAATCAGTAGTAAAATAGCAGAAGAAAGAGAAGCCAGTATGGTGACTTTACGCAGACCATAGGTACGTTGAAGAGAAGGGTTTTTCTTTGCAAGATAAAAAGCACCCCAGGCTAAAATTAAACCCAAGACATCAGAAAGGTTATGCCCCGCATCTGCAATCAGTGCAATAGAATCGGCAAGCACCCCATAAACGGCTTCAATAATGACAAAAACAAGATTAAGTGCAATACCGATCGCAAAGGATCGGTTATAGTTTTTTACTTGATGCCTGTGATCATGCCCCATCAAAAATCCTTTATAAAGTCAAATGTATTAGCTCTGTGTGTTTTATATTTGGGTTACTTCTATCTTTTGGGCTTCTTCTCTGCGTAGGGCAATAAGGGTAGAACCTACTTGTATTTCCATGGTTTGTTTGGCGATAGAGCAGCCTTTTATGGTGAGCTCTTCACCCTTCATGACACCAAAAGCATGCAAACGGTCTCTGAGTGCTTTGTCTGCTGAGATTTTTACAATTTTAGCTTTGTTACCTTTTCTAAGTTCGCTTAAGTTCATTGTTTATCCTCCTGTAATGAGTAGGGTTACTCTGTACGCTATGAAGCTGAGTATCCACGCTGTGGCTGAAGTAGAGAGAAAGAGGTAAAGCAGATACTTCCACCCTCCTGCTTCTCTTGCAAAAACCATGGAAGCTGCCAAACACGGCAAATAAATCATGACAAAGACAATAAAGGCAATGGCTGAGGCAAATGGTATATTGGCTTTGATTTGGGCTATGAGTCCAGATGAACCTTCATCCACTTCATCTCCTAAAGCATACAATACGCCTAGTGTGGACACCACCACTTCTTTGGCTGCAAGTCCTGCCTCCAGCGCCACTGCCATACGCCAGTCAAAACCAAGTGGGGCAAAGAATGGCTCTGAAGCATGGCCTATTTTTCCTAAGTATGAGTGCTCTAACTCATAGAATTTGGCTTGGTTGGCACTTAGTTCTGTAGGTGCATCTACTTTAGGGTAATTTGAAGCAAACCAAATGAGTATGGAAGCTGCCAAAATGAACGTACCCGCTTTTTTCAAATACGACTTTGCTTGTCCATTGACTGTGTGGTAAATGAGTTTAAATGAAGGCATACGATACTTTGGCATTTCCATCACAAAAGGTTCATCTTCCCCTTTAAAAACAAACACTTTCAGTACTTTGGCAGACATAAGCCCTAACATAGCCCCTGAAATGTAAATGATAAACAAAATGTTACCTGCTTGTGCTTCTCCAAAAAAGGCGCCTGCAAAAAGTACATAAATAGGTAACCTCGCACCACAAGACATAAATCCAATGATGAAAAGTGTAATGAGTCTGTCTTTTTCATTTTTAAGTGTACGTGCTGCCATATAAGCAGGAACGGAACAACCAAAACCTGTTACAAGAGGGATAAAACTCTTACCATGAAGTCCAAACTTATGGAAAAAACCGTCCAGTAAAAAAGCCACACGGCTCATGTAGCCAGTGGTCTCAAGTAGGGCAATACCAATAAACAAAATGAGAATGTTAGGTAAAAACATAATCACGGCACCCACACCAGCTATCATCCCATCTGCAACCAGTGAGCCTAACTCACCCTCACCAAGTACGACTTTGGCTTGTGTCCCAAGCCAAGAAAAAGCAGCATCGATGTAATCCATAGGAATGGCACCAATCTCAAAAGTGAGTTGAAACAGTCCCCACATAAAAAAGAGAAAAAGTGGCACACCTAAAATTTTATTGATTAAAAGGTTGTCTATTCTCTGTGTCAAGTTTACGGTCAAAGGTGCTTTGGTTGTCATGACTTCCATACGTGCACCTTTCGCAAAAGCAAAGTGTTCATCCGCAAAAATTTCATCCAAATCTTTGGTATCGGTATGCAAGTAGATATGATGTAAACCCTCTCTGACAATAGGGAGTATCTCTATCCAGATAGGTTCATCATGTATCTTTTTGTAAATCTCTTCATCTTCTTGCAAGAGTTTTACAGCCAAATGACGGTAGGGAAGGGAGCATTTGTACTTTTTCTCTTCTAAAAAGGAGACAATGTTTGCTACCTCTTCTTCTATCGTATCAGAGTAAATGACTTTAGCTGAAGTTTCCTCTTTTTCATACACTTCAATGAGTGCAGCTTTGAGGTCTTCTATACCTTCTTTTGTAATGGCAGAGGTTTTGATACAGGGGACACCCAGTATGGCAGAGAGTTGCTTCGCATCTATTTCTATACCTTCTTTTTTGGCTTCATCTGCCATATTCAGAGCGACCACCACTTTTTTACCCGTCTCAAGCAATTGGATGGTGAAAAGTAAGTTTCTTTGTAAGTTAGTAGAATCTACTACATTGACAATGACATCATATTCATCAGATTGTAAAAAACTTTTGGTGACTTTCTCTTCAATGGTATAGTCTGTCAGTGAGTAAGCGCCAGGGAGGTCAATAATATGTGCTTCATAACTTTTTGAAGCGTGAGTGATGGTGAATTCTATTTCTGTTTTCTCTACGGTGACGCCTGAGAAGTTACCTACTTTGAGTTTGGCATTAGAGATGGCATTAATGAGAGAAGACTTCCCTACATTAGGCTGACCTGCTAAAGCAATGACAATTTGTTCCACGATATTCCTTAAAACATTTTTAACTGTTGAAAATAATAATGGTTATTATTTATATTTAGGAAGTATAGCAAAAACCTGGTTAGTGGTACTTGAAGAAATCTTAGCGTTTTTCAAGTATTTCTTCTATGCCTTCAAAGGTTTTTTCGTGGCCAAAACAAGAGTTAGAGTTACAGAGCATATAGCCATCATTGCTATCATTTTTAAAAAGTGTAAAAGGATGTGAGAGGGTATCTAAATCTTTAAGATGTGCTTTGAGTTTTTCCTCTTTGGCTTTGATGATGACATCATCTTTCAAATAACGTATCACCATACGGCTCATACGTGGAGTAGAGATGGGTTGTCTCATGACATCATAAGAGTAAATTTCCAGCGTTTTAAAGACAAACTTTTTATACACCACGTCAACAAGTGAAGAGATGCTGTAAAGTACAGAAATCATAGTGGCAACAGATGAGGGGTAAGAGCTGTCATAAATATCTGCATTGGTTTCAAACTCACCACGTGAAAATTTCCATTTTCCTTTATCGAAGTATTTTTCTATGGCATTGTTGGCCAGTTTAGTCGCCGTGATGAGGTAGACTTCGTTGAGAGTACTCTCATATGCTTCAATGAGTGCATCAGTCAAATAGGCATAATCTTCTAAAAAAGCTTTGATTTTAGGTGTCTTTCCTAAAAGCGTAGAGTGAAAAAGTTCCGAATTGATGTACATACTTGTCAGAAGTGCGTCGAGTGATTCAATGGCAGGTTTGAGGTACTTTTTGTCTACACGTGAAGCTTTAAAGAGAGATTTAATCATCATGGCATTCCATGAAACCAGTACTTTTTTGTCTATAAACGGATAGACACGTTTCTCTTCTCTTTTTTTGAGTAGCGCAGCAATGGCTTCATCATAATAGGGAATCTCTTGGCTAGGATCATCTACTCGGATGATGTTTTTACCTTCAAAATTCCCATTTTTTGTAATGTTGAGAGATTTTGCAAGTTCAGCATGTACTTTACTTGGGATGCCTGCTTTAGAAAAAGCTTTGAGGGCTTTTTCGTAGGTGTAGACAAAGTATTTACCCTCTTCACCTTCGGTATCAGCATCAGAAGCAGAGTAAAAGAGACCACCCTCAGACATTTTGTCTAACATAAAGTCTAAAGTTTCAAAGGCTACATCTTTGTAAAAAGTTTTGCCTGAGACATGGTACGCTTTGAGATAAACCTCAGAGAGCAGGGCATTGTCATAGGTCATTTTTTCAAAGTGCGGTACCAGCCATTCATTGTCTGTGGAGTAGCGACAAAAGCCCCCTTCTACCAAGTCACGCAGACCCCCTTTTGCCATAGAAGAGAGTGAGAGTAAAGACATGTTCAGAGTCTCTTTGTCTCCGGTGATTTTGTAAATGTCCATAAGCAGGTCAAGTGTAGAAGCTTGGGGAAATTTAGGGGCTGTGTTAAAACCTCCATTTTGATTGTCAAAAAGTTGTTTGGCTTGCTCTGAGACACGTTCAATAATGCTCAAATCAAGTTTAGTGGCTTGTATTTTGTCCTCTTTAGGGTTTAAAAAACGCAAGATTTCATCTGCTTTTTCTGTGAGAAGCGGCTTCTCTTTTTTATATTTGTCTGCAATGACTTCTAGTAAAGAGCTGAAAGACATCATGCCATAACGTGGTTCGTCTGGGATGTAAGTGGCTGAGTAAAAAGGTTTTTGCTCCTGAGTTAAAAAGATGGAAGTGGGCCAACCTCCAGGTCTTTGGTTCATCAACTGGTACACTTCTTGAAAGTGTTTGTCAATGTCAGGACGCTCTTCTCGGTCAACCTTGATGGCAACAAAGTGTTCATTCAAAATTTTGGCTGTGGCTTCATCTTCAAAAGACTCATGTTCCATAACGTGACACCAATGGCAAGAACTATAACCAATAGAAAGAAAGATGGCTTTGTTCTCTTTCTTAGCCTTTTCAAAAGCTTCTGGACCCCATGGATACCAGTCTACAGGGTTGTCTGCGTGTTGTTGTAAGTAAGGTGAATGTTCGTTTTTAAGGTGATTTGCCATAGTAATGCTAGTCCTTTTATTAATCATTTATCGGTAATATTACACAGCTTATACACGTATAGTACTATAGAATTGTATAAATTTAAAGATATAAAGAGAGAAAATGAACAATTTAGTCAAAAAGTTACTCTTGGTTCTGTTGGTGTTTACAACAGTTTTGAGTGCAGGCTTCGATAGCGCGTTAAAAAAACAGAAATTTTTGACACCGGAAGAAGCTTTTACAGTGAGCGCAGTGTTAAGTGATGGCGTTATTGAAACGACCATTAAAATGGCAGAAAAAATTCATATTTATAAAGATGCTTTACACTACCGTATTATTCAACCCAAAACCCTTGAACTTCAAGTAGAAAAACCTAAAGCCCTTGACTTTGATGGAGACAAAGTTTATGCTAAAACACTACAAATAAACATTCCTAAAGCATTGATAGAAAAACAAATTTCAGGTGCATATACCCTTGAAATTGAGTTTCAAGGTTGTTCAGATGTAGGGATTTGTTACCAGCCCATTCAAAAAACCTTTACATTTGAAGGTACAGAACTTGGTACGTTAGCAAAGATATCTCAAATGATACAAGAGGGTAATACAGCTAAAATTGCAGATATCTTAGTCCATGAAAGTTCGGTATTTATCTTACTTCTTTTCTTCGTTTTTGGACTTTTGTTGGCACTGACTCCGTGTATTTTTCCAATGATTCCGATTTTATCTTCTATTATTGTTTCCCAGCAAGGTGGCAATGAAAAACCTTCAGTGGCCAAAGCCTTTTTTACCTCTTTGGTTTATGTACTCTCTATGGCTGCGACATACACAGCAGTAGGAATTATTGCTGGCTTATTGGGTGCGGACATCCAAACAGCGATGCAAAACCCTTGGGTCTTGATTGTTTTTGCTGGGATGTTTGTTGCCTTGGCTTTCTCACTTTTTGGATACTACGAGATAGCTCTTCCTTCTTCATGGCAATCAAAAATCTCAAAAGCTTCAGATGAAGCACAAGGTAAAGGTATTTTAGGAACAGCCATTATGGGGCTACTTTCTGCTTTAATTGTCGGGCCATGTGTGGCACCACCTCTAGGTGGAGCTGTGTTGTTCATTTCTCATACAGGAGATGCACTGCTTGGTGGTTCTGCACTCTTTATCATGAGTCTTGGTATGGGTATGCCACTACTTCTTGTGGGAATTGGGGCAGGTAAGTTTATGCCACGTCCTGGTGGTTGGATGACCACCGTGTCACAAGTCTTTGGTGTGATGATGTTGGGACTTGGTATCTTTATGTTAAGCCGTATTATGCCAGATAGCATTACGCTTATCTTGTGGGCATTACTCTTGATGGGTTCTGCTTTATATATGGGTGTATTTGACAGTAGTACGGAGAGTAAAGGGGCGAAAAAACTCGTTCAACTTTTTGCTTTAGTGTTTATGATTTGGGGTGCTTCACTCTTCGTAGGCGCACTTTCAGGTGCCCACTCTATGTTACATCCTTTTTCAGAATTCACTTCCAACAAAGCGGTGACCACAGCCATTGTTGAAGAGAAGATGGGACGTTTAGGTTACTCTGTGGAACGTTTGATGAAAGAAGTTAAAGCTTCTACAAAACCTGTAGTGGTAGATTTTGGTAAAGATTCATGTACGGCTTGTACAGAACTGGAAGAGATCACTTTCCCTCATGTTTTAGTTAAAGAACAACTCAAAAACTTTACCTTTATACAAATTGATTTAACAGCCAACAGTCCAGATGACAAAGCACTGCTTAAAGAGTTTGAGCTTTTTGGCACACCAAATATCATCTTCTTTGACAAAGACAATAAGTATTTACCTGAAAAATCTATGACAGGGTTCATTAATCCTGAAATCTTTGCGAAGCATTTAGAAGGCATGACAAAGTAGTATCTTTCGTGTTTTTGCTATAATGTCACTTAGCTTGTGAGTGCATCACAGAAATTAAAAATAAACGGAATAACACAGATGGAAACAAAATCAAAAAATTTAAATATCAAAATAGGTGAAATAAACACACTTGAAATCATGAGAGACACAGACTACGGCTACTTTTTGGAATCCAAGGATGAAGATGAAGTACTTTTACCTAACGTCTACATCATGGAAGATGAAATGCCAATGGGTTCCCTCTTAGATGTCTTTATTTACACTGACTCTGAAGACAGACCCGTGGCTACAACAAAAATGCCTTATGCAAAACTAGGGGAGTATGGTTTCTTTACTGTGGTTGATTATAAACAGTATGGGGCTTTTGTAAACTGGGGTTTACCTAAAGACTTGTTTGTGCCACTTTCTCAACAAAAAGAGCATTTTACTATTGGTAAGAAATATTTGTTACGTGTTTGTCTAGATGAACAGACAAGCAGACTTTTTGCTACACAGAAAATTGGTAAATATTTTAACCGTGATATGAAAGGTTTACACCAGAACAAAGTGTTTGAAGCCATTGTTTTGGCTAAGACACCACTGGGTTACAAAGTGATAGCAGACAACCAATATGAAGGTATGCTTTTTAACAATGAAATTTTTGAAAAACTGCGTATTGGTGATAAGAAAAAAGTCTATGTCAAAAATGTGAGAAAAGACTTTAAACTAGACCTTACGCTGCAACCCATAGGTAAACAAGCCAAGATTGGTGAGGGTGAAGGCATCATTCTTCAACTGCTTAAAGAAGCTGACGGTACCTTGCCTTTCACCTATAAAAGTGATGCAGATGAGATTAAAAAAGTCTTTGGCATGAGTAAGAAAAATTTTAAACGTACGTTGACAGAACTGATCGAGAGTAAACAGATACAATTAACAGATGATTCGATCGTATTGTTATAAATTTAGAAAAAAGGAACAGATATGGAAATAGCTGATTTATTGAAAATGGGTGCATTATTGATACAAGGCAACAGTGATGATGCAACAACAGGGTTAGATGTCAATGATATTGCAAAAGCATTAGATAGTCTTGTCGGAGATGGACAAGGTGGCGTGAATTTGCTTCCTTTTGTAAGTGGATTAGGTGAAAATGGACTAGGTGCGATAGTAGGTTCATGGTTGGGACAAGGTGAGAACAAATCTATCTCACCAGAAGAGATCACAACACTTTTAGGGGCAGATAAAGTATCTGAATTTGCTTCAAGTCTAGAACTTTCACAAGAGAGTGCACAGAGTGCTTTGGCTGAAGTGATCCCCCAGGTGGTAGATAAAGCAACTTCAGGTGAAGGTGGCATTATGGATGAAATGTTGGCACAAGTAGGTGGACCACAAGGTGCTATGGAGATGTTGGGAAAAATGTTCCGTTAAACTCTTTAGTCAGATAACTACCCAAAGTTATCTAGCTGCACTTATACCTTATAAAATATTCCATATTGGCACATTTTATAAGGTTTTCATCCTCAATTTTAAACATTGGATGTATTAAGTATATTTCAATAATACCCTTATTTTCACTTACTTTGTTAAAGCTTCCATGGCCTTATCTTGTGTTTCAGTTCGTTTGTTGCTTTGTGTGACCGCATTCTTAGATGAACTTCTCGCTTCAAGACGACTACCAAGATAGCTACTAGGGTTTTGTATGGTATTAGCGATATTTAGTGTCTCAACACGTCTTTTATAGGTATTCGTCGGAGTTTCAATATAAGCTTCTTTGGGGGGTTTCTCAGTATTTGTATACTCTTCATCTATATCTTCTCCACAGAGAGTGAGAAAAAAGATACTTAAAATGGCGACAATAAAGATGCTAACTTTTTTCATGAAGATACCTTTATAAATTATAATTAATAGTATATCAGATTTAAATGTATGACAATATGGCATACTTTGGATATTCTTTTTCATACGTTGATAGAATACTATTAAAACTATAGGATGTTACGTGCGATACCTACTTTTATTTTTACTGCCTTTACTCCTTTTTTCAAAACCATTTAAAGTTGCTACATACAATGTGGAGAATCTTTTTGATGCAGAGTATGTCGGTACAGAGTATGATGATTACAGAAAAAAACATAACTGGACAAAACGTATGGTGGACATAAAGCTTGACCATGTTGCCCAAGTGATTTGTGATGTAGATGCAGATATCTTAGCATTACAAGAGATTGAAAACAAGAACATTTTTGCACAACTTCAGAAAAAACTTTCTCGTGTAGGGTGTAATTACCCTTATGCCGTCATTTCTTCTAAAAAAGGTGCTTCTATTCAAGTGGCTCTTTTGTCACGATTTCCCATCAAAAATACCAAAGAGTTACAAGTCTCTTACTCCCCTCGTGTGCGTAACATTTTAGAAGTTAAAGTAGAAGTAAAAGGTAGGGCTTTATGGCTTTTTGTCAATCATTGGAAGTCTAGAGCATACAGGGGTTATGAGAGTAAGCGTATGAAGTATGCGAAAGTACTCAAAAAACGTTTAGAACGTTTTCCAAAGACAAATCCTTACATTGTTTTGGGTGATTTCAACACAGACTATGATGCCCATGTCAGTCTTGAAAAAAAGATAGATGACACAGAGGGTAAAACAGGTTTACATAATGTCTTGGGTATAGCCAAAAACAAAACCCTACTAAGTCCAGAAGAACTTAGTAAACATACAGAGTTGACACACAGTACTTTATGGCTTGATTTGGCATACCAAGAACGTTGGAATACTAAATTCTATGGAAAAAAAGGCACACCTGATCACATCATTTTACCCTCAAGTCTGTTTGACAAAAAAGGTATCAACTATGTCAATCACTCTTTTCACGTATTTCGGAAACCTTACCTTTTTACAAAAAAAGGTTACATCCACCGTTGGCAGTATAAAAAAGGAAAACATAGAGGAAAAGGGTATTCGGACCATTTACCCATCATGGCCAGTTTTGATTTTAACCCTTATATAGCTGATGCCAATGCTGGCGCACAAAAAGTAAAAGTACAGGTGCAAGAGATTGACTATCTCTACGCTCAAGAGTCACTTGAAAGTGAAGTGATACTGAAGGATGTACTTGTCATTTGGAAAGAGAAAAAACATGCTTTGATTAAACAATCTAAAGAGGGGAGAGGCATCTTTTTGTTTTCTTGTGCCAAAGGTCTGGAAGTTGGCAGACGTTATAACATACGTGTACAAGCCATCAAATCGTATCAAGGATTAAAAGAGATTACACATCTTCGTGTCTTAGCGAAAAAAGAGAAAGTCGCTATTGGGCCTTATCTTTTAGAAGAGAGTGACCTTAAGAGAGAAGGTTTTTTAAGACAAAACGAAGTTTTGAAAGAGAGTGAAGGCATCTATAAAAACGGGTATTTTTATACGCAAGGTTTAAAAATACCACTCTATTTTAAGAAGAAAATCGCCAAACCTAAAAATGGTTCCAAACTAAAGATACATAAGGCTCTTCTAGGGTATTATAAGCAATTACAGTTAGTGCTTTACAGCCCTAAAGATTTTACAGTATTGGAGAAATAAATGGCATACTATACTTGGATTTTAGCCTTTCATGTGATGAGTTTTGTGTCGTGGATGGCGATGTTATTTTACTTGCCAAGATTGTTTATCTATCACCGTGAAAATGCAGACACCAAAGCCTTTACTGACATTGTAGAAGTGCAAGAGTATAAACTCTTTAAGTACATTGGTGCCCCTGCCATGTGGGCAACACTCATTACAGGTGCAGCAATGTTGTACCTCAATTCTGACTTGTTTTCTTCAGGTGTCTGGTTGCATGCAAAACTCTTAGCCCTTGTATTTCTTATTGCCTACCATTTTTCATTAAATGTCATTCGAAAAACCATGTTAACAAACCCTCATTATAAAAGTTCGAAGTACTTTAGACTCTATAATGAAATCCCTACACTTTTAATGATATTTATCGTCATTATGGTGATCATAAAACCGTTTTAAGTTCGCTCTTTCTTCTCCCACAATATTTATTTAGATATAAACTTAAAATATAAAGTATATTTACTATTAAAATAGATATAATCCTCAACATAAATAAACTACTAGTATAATTAATGCTTCAGACAAGGGAAAAGAATGTCCAACACTACACCTCTACAAAAGATAAAAGCAAGACTAACCCTAGAAAACGCCAAACAAAGTCTTGCAGTAGTAGATGGTACTTATTCAGTCTACGCCATTGAAGGAAAAGAAAGTCTAGGTTCCCCTTATGTCTATGAAATAAGTTTCGTCTCCCCTGCAAAGTTAGAAGTAGAAGAACTAGTAGACACAGATATCACTCTCTTAAGTGATATTAACGGTGCCGGAGAAGACCACAAACTCATAGGTGTACATTCAGATGTAGGAGGCGGATATGCTGAAAATACTCAAGAGTTTACCTCCTGATCTTATGCCATATTATATACGTGCCACAGATAACCCTTCTATGGCAAACAGATATACTAAAAAAGATCACATACTTAAGAAGTATGGCCATCACTCAGCCATAGATACAAAAGAACTTAACCATCATAGAGATGCAAATCCTATAGATGACATTTTTAACATGGACGAGTATAAAGATTATGGAGCAGACAAGCTTGGGAATGATATGAATTATACAAACAATAGAGCAAAACAAAAGATCTTTAAGAATAAACTAAATGGTGCATTTTCAAACAATTAGTATATAGGACTCAGGTGATGATGGCAACTTAACTGGTTTTTTCTATATTTTTCTAAAAATATAGAGGTCAGTCGACCTCTTACTAGTATTAGGCATCATCCTCTTCATCTTTATCAAGATCTTCACGTACTTTATCCATATCGATACTCTTAACGTCATTAATGAGATCATCCATCGCTGCTTCAGATAACATGCCTTCTTGATTGATTACGATGATACCATCTCTGATGACTATCACTGTTGGAACGGAATAAACACCATAATATTTTGCTATAGCTTGTTGTTCTTCTGTATTCACTTTAGCGAAACTAATATCAGAATTAGACTCTGCTGCCTTCTCAAAAATAGGAGAAAACTTCTTACAAGGAGCACACCACTCTGCCCAAAAATCGATGATAACTATTTCATTATTGTCAATGATCTCATTAAAGTTTTTTGTAGTTAAATCTGTATAGGGCATAGTCTTTCCTTCGTATTTAAATGGAGTATAGCATAGCGATTATCTTTTTGACTTAATATTATTATCTAGATAATGAGTAGTTATGTTATCTTTTTTTTTCATTTTAGACATACGGTATTTGTGATATAATCTTTTATTATTATCCGAAGGAATAACGAATGACGTTGCCAGAAATTGTATTACCTAAAATAGAGCTACCTTTTGAAATGCCTATATTGTTGCATCCTGTTGTGGACCATTTTCTTATTGCAATTCCCGTAGTTGTTTTACTTTTGGAGTTGATGAACTTGATGATGAAAAAGAAAACTGTGGGTGGCGTTTCTTTCTTTTTACTTATTTTAACGGTACTCTTTTCAGGCGCAGCATACTTGACAGGTTTGGCAGATGGAAAAGAAGCTTTTCCTGCTTTAGCTGAAACAGCAAAGACAGCTTTGTCTGAGCATAAACTCTTGGGTATTTACCTCATGTTAGGTTCCGTGGTAGTTTTATTTTTCAAGCTCCTTGCCATGACAGGAAACAAAGTACTTAAAGGCATATACATCTTCGTACTCATAACTTTTGTTGTTGTACTGTTCAAACAAGGAAAAGAGGGTGGTGACTTGGTTTATGAACATGGATTAAATGTAAAACAAGTTGAGACTGTAGAGAGTATACTCTTTGATGTAAACGAATCTCTTGAAGAAACCCAAGAAGAGTTAGAAGAAGCACTCAATCGTCTCAGTGAGCTGAAAGAGGCAGATCAAAACTTAAGCTGTAATATTGGAGTAAAAACGTCTACTGAGGATGAAAACACGTCTCGTGCACCTAGTGAAGCACTGCCAGTGTTTACACCTAGCAAAATAGAAACTGCAGTTGTGGAAGAGCCTAAAGTTGAAGTACAAGAAGAAGTGTTAAATCAAAGTAAGACAGGAATTCAAGAAAATAATGTCACTTCAGTCTCTGAAGAGAAATAAAAAGTTTCAGAAGGTGTGACCGAAGTAACAGAATCAAATGTCAGCAAAGAGACTAATAGTTCTGTAGAGTAGAGTACTAAGAACCACCATCTCCTGCGGTTGTGTACTCAATATCATATCTGTCATCGGGGATGATAGTTTTGAGATTTGAGAGGTATTTTGCCATGGCTTTGGTTTCATTTTCATCTAAAGATTTTGCAAAAGAGATCATAATAGACCCAAAAGCAGAACGTGGTTTCCCTGCTTGTAAATCTTTAAGTCGTCGCAGTAAAATGTGTTCTTTTACCCCCTGAAGTCTTGGACTAGCACCTATCCCCTCTCCATACATACCGTGACAAGAGTTACAAGCATTTTTGAGGTAAAGCGCTTCCATATCTTGCTCGGAAAAAGCCAGAGCAGAGAAGCTCAAAAACAAAAGTAGGGTTTTCATGTTGTACTCCTAGGGTAAAGTATATGTGCCAAGTATAAGCCTTGTGCTGGTGCTAATTTGGTATGGATTTGTTCTTCAGCATTTAACTGCTTTTGAAGATTTTCCAAAGTCAGTCTACCTTGAGCATACGCCATGGCAGCATCTATCATGAGGCGTACTTGTGCACGTAAAAATCCATTGGCTTGAAAATAGATAAAATGGTAAGCCCCACGTTTTTTGTACACACTTTTGTAAACTTCTCTTGTGCTAGTGTGTGGATCTGAACCTGTTTTATGAAAGTATTTAAAATCATGTACTCCTTCAAAACATTTGAGTGCGACTTGTAAGCGTTGAGGGTCAAAGTCAGGGTAATGAGAGATGTGCTTTTGTTCAAAAACAGAAGGTTTAGACGTTTTAAATACATATCGGTAAAGACGTTTTGTTGCGCTAAACCTTGCATGGAAGTCAGCCTCTACTTTTGAAATATGTTTAAAAGAGATATCAAAAAGTTGACGGTTCAGATTGAGTTTGAGTTTTTCTAAATCAGACCAATACTCTGGAAGGTCAAAATGAATGACTTGTCCAGAAGCATGAACCCCAGCATCTGTTCTTCCTGAACCTACAATATCTGCATGTATGTGTAAAGACTTTAGGGCAGTTTCTATGGTGCTGGTGATGGTATTTTTTGTGCTGGTCTGTTTTTGGAAACCCAAATAAGCAGAACCATCATAGGCTATAAGAGCTTTTACACGCATTTCATAAACTTAAAAGTATCTGCTAACACGTTTGTGAAAGAGCCATTGACCAAGGATGGTAACAAGGATGGTAGCAATGATAAGTAGAGGGACTGTACCCCATTTTTGTAGGGATGAAGCGATGCCATAGAGTAGAAATGTACTGGCAAATATGACCATAAATGAACGGTTCTTTTGATACCTTGGGTTAATCATGGTAAACGCTGCAATGAGATAGATAGAAAGTAGGGGTATCAAAGAGACAAAGATGTAAAAAAACATTTTATGACGAAGTCTTAGATCAACTTTGATGCCAGACCAGTACTCTCTAAGCGTTTGGAATCTAAATCGTGATTGTTTGTTTTTATCAAAGACTTCCAGTGTTTTGTACTTGGCTTGTTGGAGTTCGGTCTCTGCATAGGTGTAGCCATAGCCATCATTGAGAAGTAGAGAAGTGACACCTTCTTCATGTTTGAGTTTACCTGTTTGTGAAGAGAAAAACTGCTCACTGGCTCTGTCTGTACGGTTATAAATGACTAAATTATGGAAAAGACCTTCTTTTTTCTCTTTCACATAGATGTAGAAATCTCCAAACTTTTGTCCCAATTGGCCTGCACGAATGTTGAGTTTGGCATCGGTTTGTTTGCTGATGATGAAAGATTTTTTATATTGTTTACTTAGAGGCATGGCTAAAAATGAGATGGTAAACAGTAAAAGAGAAAAAACAAAAGCCAGTAATACCAAAGAGTGTAAGACTTTTTTAGCTTTAAGTCCTAAGGCATAAAGGGCAATGAGTTCATTGTCTTGAGAAAGTCTTAAAAGTACGTTGGACAAAGCTGTCACAAAGGAGAGAGGCAGAGTATAAAAAATGATATCTGGCAAAGAGTAAGCGTAGAGGGTAAGAAGTTCTAAAAAGTCAATTTGTATTTTAGAAGTAAGCTGGGCTATTTTGACAAGGTAGACCAGTGAAACTATCATAAAAAAAGGCAGAAATATCGTCAAAAATGCTTTGGTAAAATTTGAAGATAGATAGCCTTTGATGTTAACCATAAATGATTGTCTCCAATAGTGCTGTAGCTTGTGTGTCGTAAAGGTAAACAATAAAAGTTGCCAAAGCTAAAAAAGGTACAAATGGCACACCTTTGTCTCTCCAGATAAGTGCAGGTATTAATGCCAAAAGGGCAGAGAGAAAAAGTGCTACAAAAAAGTTAGGAAAAGCAAGTAGCGCACCCATCGTCCCAGCTACTATGACATCTGCCCCACCCATTGCTTGACGTCTAGCAAGTAGTGAAGAAAGTAAACCAATAAGCCACAGACCACCAGCTGCAATGGCCGCATACATGAGTCCTTCTAAAAATGCAGGTTGAACAAGCGCAAAAAGTAAGGCTGCAAAGTTTACATTGTCTGGTACAGCCATGTATTTGAAGTCTATCATGACAAGGGCAAACAAGGCTGAAAAGCTAAGTGCCACAAAAAGCAAGTGCCAAACCAGTCCAAGTTTAAGATATAAAGCCATGAAAATAAAACCTGTAACTAACTCTACGAGGGGGTATTGTGCTGAAATATTGTCTTTACAAAATCCACATTTACCTCTTAAAAAAAGCCATGAAAAGACAGGGATATTATGATACCACTTTAAGGAGTTTCCACAACTTTGACATTTTGATGAGGGAAAAACAATACTTTCACCTTTAGGAATACGGTAAATCACCACATTTAAAAATGAGCCAATCAAAGTGCCAAAAATGAAAACGACAATAGCGATTTCCCAAAAAATTTCTGTGTACATTATAGACCTCCAAATCGTCTGTTACGTTGTGTGAATGTGTTTAAAATGTCATCTAACTCTTTGGCTGTAAAGTCTGGCCAAAGTGTCTTGGTAAAATAAAACTCTGCATAGGAGAGTTGCCAAAGTAAAAAGTTTGAAAGTCTCTCTTCCCCTGAGGTACGTATGAGTATGTCAATATCAGTGTAAGGTGTCTGAAGGTTTCGTGAAATGTCTTCTTCTGTGACTTCACTTTTCCCCTCTTTAATGAGGCGATTGACTGCAAAGGTAATCTCTGCACGTCCGCCGTAGTTGAGTGCAAGAATTTGTGTAAGGTTTGTGTTGCCCTGTGTCTCTTCTTCCGTTTTTCGTATACGTTTTTGCAAAGATTTTGAAAAGGCAGAAATGTCTCCAATAGCTTGAAAACGAATATTGTGTTTCTGGTAGGTTTCAAGCTCTTTTTTTAAGTATCTATCAAGCAGTTTCATCAAAAACTCCACTTCCAGTTTAGGACGTTTCCAGTTTTCTGTACTAAAGGCATAAAAGGTAGCTGTTTCTATGCTTTCATGTGCCGCACAATACGTGGTAATCTCACGTATTCTCTCAGCACCTGCTTCATGGCCTTTGGTACGTTTCTCACCTCTTTCTTTGGCCCATCTACCATTGCCGTCCATGATGATTGCAAGGTGTTTAATAGGAGCGGGAGACATTAACGTACTTCCTGGATAAGCTTTTTCGCTTCTGTGACTATTTTATCTGAGAGTGTCAGTTTGTCTGCACGCCCAAATGCTACTTGTCTGTCTTTAGAGATAAAGGTAATTTCATTTTCATCTCCTCCAAAACTTGTGGCATCTTGAAGCAAGTTATAACACACGGCGTCCACACCTTTATTTGTTAAAAGTGCAATGGCATTCTTTAACCCTTCTACTGAATCCATTTCTGCTTTAAATGCAATGGTCTTCATGCCTGTTTTGTCCAAAGTGCTTAAAATGTCTGTGGTTTGTTTCATTTCAATATCCCAGACTTGGCCCAAGTTTACTTTTTTGAGTTTCCCTTCTTTTGGAGATGCTGGTGTATAGTCAGCAACTGCTGCAACCATAAAAAGGTAAGGTTCTTTAGCTGTGTTTGTCTGTTTCGCAACAGAGATGGCATTTTTTGTAGCGCTTAACATCTCTTGGGCATCATTGGCCGCTGTGATGGAGATGCTCTCAGGCAAAGCTTCAGATCCCATGCTTGTAATGTACCTAACATTTGCACCTTTTAAGTACAGAGAAAGGCAGAGTGCTTTGGCCATTTTTCCTGAAGAGAAGTTGGAGACGTAACGTACCTCGTCTATTTTCTCACGAGTGCCACCACCGGTGACCACCACAGCTCTCTCTTTCCAAAAATCCTCTTTGAGTAACGCTTTTGCTCCAGCAAAAAAGACTTCAGAGGGTTCAGCTAAAGCGCCTGAACCTGTGTCCCCACAGGCCAACTCTTTAACTTGTGGTTCAATCAGAGTAAAGCTATTGAGCCCTAAGGTCTTTAAACTTTCTACGCTGTGTTGGTTTTTTAACATTTGTGTGTTGGCTGCAGGTGCAAGAAGAATCTCTTTGCCAAAAGCCAAAGCGGTTTGGGTTAAGATATTGTCTGCAATGCCTTTAGAGAGTTTGTTCAGTGTGTTGGCAGAACAAGGTGCAATGAGGAAAATGTCACATTTTTTACCTATGTCTATATGGTTTAAGTCAGAGGCCCAAGACTCAGACTTGTCTGTAAGTACTGGGTTTCGTGTCAAGGCTTCAAAAGTGAGTGCTGAGACAAAACGCTCTGCAGCAGATGTCATCACCACATGTACTTGCGCACCTGCTTTTGTAAACAGTCTTGCTATCTCACAGGCTTTGTAGGCAGAAATGCTTCCTGTGACGCCTAAAAGTATGCTTTTTCCATCTAGAGTTATTTGCATCTACCTTTCTACCTTTCCTGCTTTTTCTCTGTGCCAAAGAATTTATAAAAAAAGTTTTTAATGGTTTTCATTGGTGCTCTTGATATGGCTAAAGCACCTTTTTCCACATCTTTATTGATGGTTGATCCTGCAGCAATCATGACATCATCAGCAATAGTCACTGGGGCTACGAGTTGGGTATCTGAACCTACAAATACGTTTTTGCCAATAATGGTTTGATATTTGTTTTTACCGTCATAGTTACAGGTAATGACACCTGCACCTATGTTTGAACCTTCATCGATACTTGCATCGCCAATGTACGACAAGTGTCCCGCTTTCACCCCTGTGAGAGTAGATTTTTTGATTTCTACAAAGTTTCCAATGTGTGTATTAATGAGTGTTGACTTTGGTCGTACTCTTCCCATGGGACCCACATCTGAGTTTTCTATGTGAGAATCTTCGATGACAGAGTGGGTTTTAATGTGTGAATTCACAATCACAGAAGCACCTTGAATGCTCACGCCATTTTCTAAAATACATTCACCTTCAAACTTCGCCCTACAATCAATGTAAATAGTCTCAGGTAGACGCATTGTCACACCTGCTTTCATCCATTCTGTTTTGATTCGACGTTGTAGTATCTCTTCCGCTGCTGCAAGGTCAAGTTTTGAGTTTACCCCTTTAAACTCTTCCTCTTGCACGTAAATGGGATTAACCACTTTCCCTTCATCTACAGCCATTTTCACAATGTCCGTCAAATAATACTCGGCTTGGGCATTGTCATTAGAAAGCTCTGGAATGTAACGTTCAAGAAGTTCTGTATTGACAGCGTAGATTCCGGCATTGACCGTTTTGGTCATTAACTGTGCGTCATTACAGTCTTTTTGTTCCACAATCTCAAGCACTTGTTCGTTTTCAATAATCACACGACCGTAACCGCTGGGGTCATCAAGTCTAATGACCGACATGTTGATGTCAGCATTTCCAGTAGTCAGCGCTAAAAGAGAATCTTTGGTAATGAGTGGCATGTCACCATTTAAAATAAGGGTTCTTGCATTTTGTGTTTTGACACCCTTCATCGCACCACCCGTACCTGGGTAACGTGCAACATCTTGGGCATGAAAAGAGATGTTAGCGTATGCTGCTTCTATCTCTTTTTGTATACGTTCTGCTTGATGGTAGAGTACAATGGTGATGTCATCTGAGATGTCTTTTGCAGCATCAATGGCATGAAATAACATTGATTTTCCAGAAATTTCATGCAGTACCTTAGGGGTGGTAGACTTCATACGTGTACCTTGACCCGCAGCAAGTATGACAACAGAGAGTGACATCTTAGAACCTTTTCGATAAAATTACGTAAAACTATTAGTATGGTGATTATATCTAATTGAAATTAAAGGCGTAACTTTGGATTGTAAACATTTTGGAACTTGTGGCTCGTGTGGGCTTTATGCACTCTCTTATGCAGAACAATTAAAACAAAAAGAGCAAAGAGTCTCGACACTGCTTTCTCCTTTTTATACAGAGACATTAGAAGTGTTTGATTCTCCCTCTTCACACTATAGAGCACGTTCAGAATTCCGCATCTGGCATGAAGGTGAACGTTGTGACTATGCGATGGGTAAAATGCCTGTAGATGGTGTGCGTGAAAAAGGTGCCATAAATATCCACGAATGTCCTAAAGTCATTGAACCGATAGAAAAACGTATGTGGAAGTTGCTAGACAAGATCAATGCGTCACAAGAAGTGTTGAAAAATAGACTTTTTGCTGTAGAATTTTTGGCAACCACAACAGATGAATGTCTCATTACGATGCTCTACCATAGAAAACTAGATGATGTTTGGTCTAAAGAGGCAAAACTTCTTGAGGAAGAACTCAACTGTAAAGTCATGGGAAGAAGCCGCAAACAAAAAGTCATTCTTTCAGATGAATTTGTCACAGAAAAGTTAGAGATTGATGGAAAAACGGTCAGGTATGTACAGTATGAAAGTGGCTTTACCCAACCCAACCCAGTTGTGAATGTAAAAATGATAGAGTGGGCCATCAAACAGGCCAAAAAAGTGGGACATGGAGACTTTTTAGAAGCCTATTGTGGTTTAGGTAACTTTACCTTGCCACTTTCACACTATTTTGACAAAGTGTTGGCCACGGAGATTTCTAAAAACTCCATTCATGCAGCACTAGAAAATTGTGCACTCAACAACATTACAAACATCACTTTTGCAAGACTCTCTTCAGAAGAGATGACCGAAGCACTCAACGGTGTACGAGAGTTTACAAGACTCAAAGATATTGACTTAAAGGCTTACAACTTTTCAACCGTCTTGGTTGACCCACCACGTGCCGGTTTAGATGAAGCCAGCATTGGACTCATTTCAAAAATTGAAAACATCATTTACATCTCTTGTAACCCCGAAACACTTGCCAGAGACTTAGAAACACTCACCCAAACCCATACCGTAGTAGAAGCAGCCCTCTACGACCAGTTTCCACACACAGCGCATGTAGAATCAGGGGTATTTTTACAGAAGAAATAGATTTGAAAATGTGATATACTTTAGAAACAAAGGTAAAAGTATATAAAAGTCTTAACCCGTTACATCCTTCTTTTGGGATGGATATTTTTACTGATGACTTTGATCCTCATAGTTTGGTGCTAAGAATATGAAAATTAGCCCTATTGTCACTTCTGTTGTTGAAAAAACAATCAAATATAGTTAAGGAGTTCTCATGAGCAAGTTAATACATTTAAAAAAAGAAGAACAAGAGTTAATGCCCCTTTTTAACGGGGCTTTTATAGAAAACAAGCCCATCCCTTTTCCTAATGCAAATGGGACAACAGCGTATTCAAGTCTGTTTTATTGGGCACATTTAGAGGCCAAGGAAACGGCAGAGTTTCCACTTCACCCTCATGAAGGTTTTGAAATCATGACTTTTGTGTTTAAAGGTTCATTAGAACATTTTGATACGGCTACGAAGGTTTGGACACCTTTGAATGCAGGAGGACTTCAAGTCATTCAAGCAGGTTCAGGTGTAAAACATGCAGAACGTATCGTGAAAGGGACAAGGCTGTTTCAGATTTGGTTTGATCCTGATTTTTCTAAGTCTCTTTTGAAAGAGGCAGCCTATAGAGACTATCAAGCAAATAGCTTTAAAGCAAAGGCATACGAAGGCTTTGAACAAATAGACTATATCGGTCCTTCCTCACCTGTCATTTTTGAAACAGAGAATCTTGAAATTACGAAGAGAGTTTATACGCTTGGAAGTTATAGTGAAACAAGGGATAAAAACTTTGTTTATTCTTATTATCTCTTAGCTGGGAAAGTGAAAATAAATGATGTCATCATTGAAAAAGACACTTTTTTGGTTGAAGAAGACATTGAAAAATGTAGTCTTGAAGTACTTGAAAAGGCTGAACTTTTTATGATTAAGACAGCCAAAAACATAGACTATAAACGGTTTCTTGAACGGTACTAAAATGAAAACCATAAGCATACAGGACTTAGACAACTTAAGTAAAGATGCTTACGTGCTTATCCATGTTTTACCGCCTGAACATTATAAAAATGTGCATTTAAAAGGTGCAGTCAATATTTGTGTGTATGAAACGCGTTTTGTACCAAAGGTTCAAGCCCTGGACTTAAAAGAGGATCAAAAGCTTATTTTTTATGGACAAAGTGAAAATGAACTTGATGCTAAAACGGCTTGTGAAAAGCTAGAGGGGTTGATACCTCAAGAGTGCTATGTCTTAGAAGGTGGTTTGGATGTATGTACGCAAGGTCTGGAAGGTGAACAAATGATGCTTGATGATGGGCAGTTTTTACATCTAGATGATGGAAAATACATACTTGAACAAGAGAGTAAAATTGAATGGACTGGTGCCAATGCCAATGGGAAACATTATGGAGAGATTTTTTTTAAACATGGAAATCTAACACTAAAAGATCAGGCTCTCTCAGGGGACTTTGTTTTAGATATGGATTCCATAAAAACTTTAGATCTAAGTCTTGAAGAAGGGGCTTCTTATCTTGATGAACACTTAAG